>Ga0070731_10003239_pt1 | contig 14821 bp, 11 predicted proteins | sample Coa_R1_2_FD_66448 | JGI IMG/M metagenome (GOLD analysis project Ga0070731, IMG submission 66448) | Surface soil microbial communities from Centralia Pennsylvania, which are recovering from an underground coalmine fire - Coalmine... | ecosystem: Environmental > Terrestrial > Soil > Unclassified ... | reverse complement strand
AACTCGACGATCAGGTGACGCTGATCGAGCTTGGCGAGGCGGAGAAAGATCAAAAGGTCGTCGCCGAGGCCGAAACTGCATTGCGCAAGCTCAAACTCGAAGTGTCGCGCCGTGAACTAGAAGCGCTGCTCTCCGGCGAGGCCGACGCCAACGATGCCTATCTCGAAGTCCACGCCGGCGCCGGCGGCACCGAGAGCCAGGACTGGGCCGCAATGCTGTTGCGGATGTACACGCGCTGGGCCGAGCAGCACGGCTTTAAGGTGCAATATATCGAAGAAACGCAGGGCGAGGAGGCCGGCATCAAATCGGCGACCGTCGAGATCAAGGGCCGCAACGCCTATGGCTGGCTCAAGACCGAGAACGGCGTGCATCGGTTGGTGCGCATTTCGCCGTTCGATTCCAATGCTCGCCGGCATACCTCGTTCGCCAGCGTCAACGTCTATCCGGTAATCGACGACCGCATCAAGATCGACATCAACGAGGCCGACGTGCGTGTCGACACGCTGCGCTCCGGCGGTGCCGGCGGCCAGCACGTCAACAAGACCGAGTCGGCGATTCGGCTCACTCACATTCCGACCAATATCGTGGTGTTTTGCCAGAACGACCGCTCGCAGCATCGCAACCGCGCGCAGGCCTGGCAGATGCTGCGCGCCAAGCTCTACGAGGCCGAGTTGAAAAAGCGCGAGGAGAAGGCCGCCGCCGACCAGGCGGCCAAGACCGATATCGGCTTCGGCCACCAGATCCGCTCTTACGTGCTGCAGCCCTATCAGATGGTGAAGGACCTGCGCACCGGGGTGTCGACGTCCAACACCGCCGCCGTCCTCGATGGCGATATCGATCAGTTCACCGAAGCGGCGCTGGCGCAAAAGGCGTTCGGCACTGCCCCACAGCAAGTCGAGGACGTCGAGTAACTCTTTAACGCCCGCTCTGCCGCGATGAGAAACCCATTGCGGAATTCATACCTTTGTGTGAAGCTCTGTGTAGAAACGCACACAGGGTGGCGAGTATGGCGACAAACCTGTCGATCGACCCGGAGCTCATCGACCGGGCGCTTGAATTGAGCGGGGAGCGTACAAAAAAGGCCGCTGTCACAAAGGCGTTGCAGGAGTTTATTGCGCGAAGGCGGCAGAAACGTTTGCTCGATCTGATGGGCAAACTCGAGTGGGATTCAGCGTACGACTATAAGGCGGGGCGCGAGCGCGATTGAGCCTTTTTGTCGATACCAGCGTTTGGTCTCTAGCGCTCCGGCGCAATTCGCTTTCTTCGGCGGCGGAGGTTAGGGCGCTGGTTCAGGGGCTTGAAGCGGGCGAGACGATCCTGACCACAGGTCTCGTTCTCCAGGAGCTTCTTCAAGGCTTTTCGGGTCCAAAAGCCCGCAGGCAGATTTTGGATCGGTTCTCCGCACTACCTCTCATCGCGCCGGATCGTGAGGATCATATAGCGGCTGCCGAGTTGAGAAATCGCTGTCGGCGCGCCGGGATACAGATTGGAACGATCGACGCGCTCTTGGCGCAACTTTGCATTCGTCATGATCTGACGATGCTCTCGACCGACATCGACTTTAGGCATGCCGCCGGTGAGTGCGCTTTGAAGCTTTGGAAAGAGTGAGCCTAAGGTCCGTTCAGTCCTGAGCGCCGGCGCGGTCGCCGCGGACGATCTGCTGCCCGTCGCCGAAAAGCTTGGCACCGGCTTCGAGAAATTTTTCCGGATTGACCGCTTCGCCGTCGACGCGCGTCTCGTAATGCAAGTGGGGACCGGTCGAGCGACCGGTCGAGCCGATCAAACCGACGATTTGACCGCTCCGCACTTCATTACCGACGCGCACGTCGATCTGGGAGAGATGTCCGTAGCGGGTCGACAGGCCGTTGCCGTGGTCGATCTCGACCATATTGCCGTAGCCGCCGTCCCAACCGGCAATGGTCACCCGTCCCGCCGCGGTCGCATGAACCGCTTCGCCGACTTCGCCGCGAATGTCGATGCCGGTATGCATCGCCGCCTCATGTAGAAACGGATCCATGCGCACGCCGAACGGGGAGGTTTCATCGATCTCTCCGCTCACCGGCTTGCGTAACGGCACCGTGCGTAGCGTATCACTAAGCTGGTCGGCTTCAGAGCGCGCCAAATTGACTTCAAAGAGCGCGCGCTGAAATCCCTCATTGGCCGGCGGCGGCTTGACCGGGACGAAGGGACCGCCGGTCGCCGGCGCATTAAGCTTGACGCCGAGCCGATCGAAAACGTCGCGAATGCGGCGCGCCTTGTCTTGGTAGCGGTTCTCCAACTCGCTGAGCGTGATCGATTGCCGCCGCTCGACCCGATCGAGCGAGGCCTCCATTCGGTCGAGTGTTGCGCCAATATTCGATTGCCGGCCGAGATCATTCCGTGACGGCGCGGTCTCTCTACCCGGATTTGGAGCTGTCCCAATCGAGCCGGTCGTCGTCGGGTCGGCGAGGTTGCTCAAGGCCGTGGCGTGCGATTCCAGAGCGGTTTGGCGGCGCATCAGCTCGTCGAGCTTTTGCTCGAATTGCTCCTGGTCGAGCAGTTGATGACTGGTGGTGCGATCGATCTGGGCGCGCAATTCGGCGATGCGGTCCTCATAGCCGAACTGTTGCTCGGTCTGCCGCGCAATCAGCGTTCGCAGCACGTCGTCACGAAAGGCGAGATAGGTTGCCGCCGTGACCGACCAGCCGGCCATGATCACGACCGTTCCGACCGCGATCCAGAACGCTACGGGGCCGAGTCTAATCTGCCGTCCGGCATGCGCGATCGTATAGGCAGTTCCGCCCGGTTTACGGACTTCCCAGGCGCGCGCCTCGTCGCCGCGCGCGCCATCATGCGAGGAATACTCCGCAAAATCTTGCGCCCGAAATTGCGTTCGTGCGGCCTTGAACGACCGAGACGCGGTCCACTGCGACATTGACGCTCCCACCCAAGTCGGGAGCGGATTTGAGCCTTGTATGGTTAATTTTCAGGAAACTGGACCCTTACACTTAGCGCCATTTCGCGATCTTCAGTAAATGTTCCGGCAATTTGCCAAATTCGACTACAGAGCCTTCACGGCGGCCAGCACCTCCTCGGCATGCCCGGCGACAGAGACCTTCGGCCACACTCGGGCGATGCGCTGATCGGGGCCGATCAGGAAGGTGCTGCGCACGATGCCGAGGAACTTCCGACCGTACATCGACTTCTCCTGCCAAACCCCATAAGCGCCAAGAATTTTATGCGTCGCGTCCGATGCCAAAGCGATTCCGAGTTGGTGCTTTGACCTAAACGCATCCAGCGCATTTACCGGATCGGCGGAAACACCAAGGATGTCGGCGCCGGCGCGGCTGAATTCATCTTTCAACCGGGAAAAGTCCATTGCCTCCTTGGTGCAGCCGGATGTGTCGGCTCGGGGATAGAAGTAAAGCACGAGTTTGCGGCCGGCGAAGTCCGCAAGCGACACGCGGCGTCCGCCATCGGCGGGGAGTGTGAAACTTGGCGCTTTTGCGCCCGGCCCGAGAGCCTTTTTGGCGCCTGTGATTTGCGCTATCCCCTTGTTGCCGGCTCTGTTTCGATCGGCGCGTGGTGCCGCCTTCGGTGTCGTCTTCCGCCGCATGTGCCTTCCTTTCGACGCTTTCCCAGCGCCATTCTTTACCTTGAGGATTTGCTCGCGGGCAGGGGTGTCGATCGCTCACGGGCCGTTTCCTGCAATATCGTTATGACGGCGCCACGGACGGGGGGACGCCCGAGCGAGCATGACGAATCAAGACAGGCACAGTGCGGCATCCCCGCCGTGGGAATCCGTCGGTCACCCGCGACGCCGGGGCAATACCGTAGCAGCTCGCCGCGGCGAGCGGCGGGGCGATGGCCGTTACTTGGCCGCTTATCGGCGGCTGCTGGCCCGGCATCAACGCCTGATCAGGCGGGTCGGTATCGGCTCGGCTGTGCTTGTCGGACTCCTCGTGCTCGGCGTCGGCGGACTGTGGTGGCGGCTCTCGAGCGGCCCGATCCAGCTCGATATCTTCACTCCTTGGCTCGTCTCCGCCATCGAGGATAATTTCGGCAGTCGCGAACGCATCGAAGTCGGCGGCACCCAGATCGAGCGCACCGGAAACGGCGGCGCCGCGGTGCGGGTGCGCGATATCGTGGTGCGCGACCCCGACGGAACCGTGGTCGCGAGCGCGCCAAAGGCGGAAATCCATGTCTCCGGCCTGAGCCTCCTGCGCGGCCATATGCGCGCCGAAAGTCTCAATCTGGTCGGCGCCGCGATGGCGGTACGCATCGAGCCGGACGGAGCCGTGACGGTGTTTGCCTCCGGCGCCGACAAGCACCCGATCGCGACGGCCAATGTGCCGACCGCAACCGCTGCCGTCACGCGTCAGGCCGTAGAGCAGAATGTTGCGCCACGAGCGGCCCTGCCGCGGCCGCCTACCGACAGCATTGCTGCGCTGATGTCGTGGCTCGACAGCATCAGTCAGTCCGGGCTCGACGGCCACGACCTGCGCGAACTCGGATTGAAGAACGGCACTCTTACCGTCGACGACGAGCGCACCGGCAAGCGATGGACGTTTCAGGATATTACGCTGACGCTGCAGCGGCCGCGCAGCGGCGGCATCGTGGTAACGGTCGGCTCGGACAATCCCGATCGATCGTGGGGCTTGACGGCATCGATCAAGCCGACCGCGGACGGCTACCGCAGCATTGCGCTGGAAGCCAGGCAAGTTTCTGCAGACGACTTGTTGCTGGCGTCGCGGTTTGGCGACGGCAGCATGCAAATCAATGTGCCGTTATCCGCTAGCCTGCGCGGCGTGATCGGACCAAACGGCGTACCGCAATCGCTGACGGGACGGATCGTCGCCGACGCCGGCTACTTCAACTATGGCGACGATGCGGACGGGCGCATCAATCTCGATCACGCCGAGTTCAAGATCAATTGGGATGCCGGCAGCCGCATCCTCACGGTTCCGTTCCAGATTCTGTCCGGCGGCAATCGAATCACGCTGCTCGGCCAAGTCGAAGCGCCACTGCAGGCTCCGGGAGCATGGCTATTCCGGATCGGCGGCGGCACGGTCATGTTGAACTCGCCGGACGCGCAGGCTGCCCCGCTCATCCTCAATCAAGTCGTGATGAACGGCCAGTTCGATCCGGTCAGGAAGCGCTTTGTGGTCGAGCACGGCGAGCTCGGCAACGGCACGGTCGGCGTCGCCATGTCCGGTACCGCGGACTATTCCAGCGGCGATCTTCGTCTTACCGCAGGCGCCGCTGCGACCAGCATGACAGCCGATGCCTTGAAGCGGCTGTGGCCGGTCTTTATCGTTCCTAAAGTTCGCGACTGGTTCGTCGAACATCTCATCGGTGGCGACGTCGAACGTCTGGTCATCGGCGTGAATTCGCCGCTCGATAACCTCAGACCGAGCGGTCCGCCGGTGCCCGACGACGGATTGACTCTCGATGCGCGGGCCACGAATTGCGTGATCCGGCCGGTTGCGGGCCTGCCGGCGCTCCACGACGCCGACCTCACCGTGCATATCGTCGGACGCGATGCGCAGATTTCTCTCGGCAGGGCGACGGCCGATCTGCCCTCGGGGCGAAAGCTCGTTCTGTCTTCCGGGCTGTTCGAAGTGCCCGACACGGCGCCGCATACCCCGCCGGCGAACGTGCACTTTAAGCTCGATGGCCCGGTTCCGGCTGCCGTCGAGCTTTTGGCCATGGACCGGCTGCGCGACGCCTCGGGCGTGCCGTTCGATCCGGCGACCACACGCGGCAATTTGAGCGCGCTGGTTGCTTTGGCGATGCCGCTGAAGCCCGATCTGCCGCCGGGATCGACCAATTATGCGATCACCGTCGATGCTACGAATTTTTCCGCCGAACACATGGTCATGGGACAGAAGGTTGAGGCGGCGGACCTGAAAGTCAGCGCCAACAATCAGGGCTTCGCGCTGAAAGGCGATGTCAAGATCGGTGGCGCCCCGGCCAATCTGGAATACCGTAAATTACGCGGCGACAATGACGCCGACGTCCATATTCAAGGCATGCTCGACGAAGCGATGCGCGCCAAACTCGGCCTCGATCCGTTGAATTCGATCAGCGGTGCCATTCCCATCGACATTTCGGGCCGTGCCGGCACTTCGTCCGATCGCGACGGACGCTTTGCGGTCGAAGCCGATCTGACGTCGGCTCAGATCGACGGTTTCCTGCCGGGTTGGGTCAAACAGTCCGGCAAGCCGGCGCGCGCAACTTTTACGCTTACCACCAAACCGCAGTCGACCCGCATCGACGACCTCCTGATCGAGGGTGCCGGCGGCGGCGTGAAGGGCAGCATCGAGCTCGATGGCTCAGGCGCGCTGCAATCGGCCGACTTTCCGTCCTACGGTTTTTCGGACGGCGATCGCACCAGTCTCAAGGTCACCCGCGCGCCGGATGGAGTGCTCCGCGTCGTAATGCGCGGCGACGCTTATGACGGCCGCGGTTTCGTCAAGGCGGTAAGCGGCGGGCCGACAGGGACGCAAGCCGGTAACCACAAGCCGCCCGATATGGATCTCGATATGAAGCTCGGCGCCGTCCTCGGCTTCAACGGTGAGGCGTTGCGCGGCCTCGAATTGAAGTTGTCGCGGCGCGGCGGCGAGGTCAGCAATCTGGGCCTCGCCGCCAAGATCGGCCGCGACGGAACGCTGACCGGAACTCTGCGGGGCGGGCCGGGCGGACGGCAGGTGATCGACCTTGAAACCAGCGACGCCGGCGCGTTGTTTCGCTTCACCGACGTCTATTCGCGCATGACCGGCGGCGAGATGACGACAGTGATGGACCCGCCTTCCGCAAACAATTCCGTTCAGCTCGGAACCGTCAGTGTTCGCAACTTCGCCGTTCACGATGAGTCGCAACTCGAGCAAGCGGTATCCAACGGCAGCCGGCTGCCGCGCAACAATATGGGATTCTCGAGCTTGAAAATCGATTTCGTCCGCACCTTGGGGCGGGTCGCGTTGCACGACGGCGTGGTGCGCGGACCGGTACTCGGCGGCACCATCGATGGGCTTATCGATTACGCAGATGACGAGGTTCACTTGCGGGGCACCCTGATCCCACTCTACGGCGCCAATAATCTGCTCGGCCAGCTTCCAGTGGTGGGACTTTTCCTCGGCGGCGAAAAAGAGGGGTTGGTCGGCGTCACCTATGAAGTGGTCGGCAAGCCGGGCAATCCGGTGCTGCACGTCAATCCGCTATCGGCTTTGGCGCCGGGACTTTTGCGCAAGGTGTTCGAATTTCCCGCCAACAACCCGTACAATCCGCCGGCCGCCGACGACAGCACGGGCACGGTCGGCGACAGCATGAGCAATGATCGCTAACCAAGATCCGATCAAATTGAATCGGAACATGCTCGGGATTTTCGTTGGAGCGGGATCTTTTCCAAAAACCGGATTTTCGCCGCGAATCAATTCCGAGGTCAGGCTTTTTGGGATTAAGCTCTCACCGAGCCGTTACATCGGCTTGAGCAAGACGTGACGCTTGCGCCCGAGCGAAAGCTTGATGACGCCTTCGGGCGTTACGTCTTTTTCGGTGATTTCGGCCATCTCGCTGGCAACTCGCGCATCGTTGACCATGATCGCGTTGTTGGCGATAGCGCGCCGAACTTCGCCGTTCGATGCGGCAAGCCCGGCCTTGATGAAGGCCGCGCGCACGCCAAGGCCCGATTTGAGTTCGGCCCGAGCAATCTCGACCGTCGGCAGGCTTACGCTGAGGCCGCCTTCCTCGAACGTGGTGCGCGCGGTTGCCGCTGCCGCCTCGGCCGCCGCTCGGCCGTGCACCAGCGCGGTCGCCTCGGTGGCGAGCACTTTTTTCGCCTCGTTGATCTCGGCGCCTTTGAGCGCGGCGAGCCGCTCGATCTCGCCGAGCGGCAGGATCGTGAAAAGTTTCAAGAAGCGGACGACATCGGCGTCCTCGGTGTTGCGCCAGTATTGCCAATATTCGTAAGGGCTCACTTGATCGGCGTTGAGCCACACTGCACCGGCTGCGGTCTTGCCCATCTTGGCGCCCGACGAGGTGGTGATGAGCGGCGAGGTCAGCGCGAAAAATTGCGCATTGTGCAAGCGGCGGCCGAGATCGAGGCCGTTGACGATGTTGCCCCATTGGTCCGAGCCGCCCATCTGCAGCACGCAGCCGTAACGGCGGTACAGCTCGACGAAATCGTAGGCCTGCAGGATCATGTAATTGAATTCGAGAAACGACAGTTCCTGTTGCCGGTCGAGCCGCAACTTGACCGAGTCGAAAGCGAGCATCCGATTGATGGAGAAATGCCGGCCGACGTCGCGCAGGAAATCGATATAATTGAGCGAATTGAGCCAGTCGGCGTTGTTGGCCAAGATGGCGTTGCCGCTGCTGTCTTCGAATTTGAGGAATTTTGCGAAGACCGCGCGGATGCCCGTAAGATTTTCGTTGATGGCGTCGTCGGTGAGAAGCCGCCGGCTCTCATCCTTGCCCGACGGGTCGCCGACCCGCGTCGTGCCGCCGCCCATCAGCGCGATCGGGCGATGTCCGGTCTGTTGCAGCCAATAGAGCAGCATGATCGGCAAAAGCGAGCCGACATGCAGCGACGGTGCGGTGCAGTCGAAACCGATATAGCCGGTAATTGTCGACGAATGGGCCAGCGCGTCGAGCGCATCGGGCTCGGAGACCTGGTGGATGAAGCCGCGTGCGGCCAGCACGTTGAGAAAATCGGACTTGTAGGTGGTCATCGCTGCCCAGCATAAGCTATCGCCGCCACGGCTCGCAGCGCGGCGGCGCGGCTGGTGTAACAGGTCCCCAAGGACGATACAAAAGCCTTATTCAGACCAATGTCCGAGCAAATCGCATTCGACTTGCGCCGCTGTGGCGCGTCTCAGTCTATGAGAAAAACGCCTTTGCCGCTGGTTTGCTTGTCGAACACCCGGTAGGCCTCGTCGGCCTGCGCGAGTTGCCAGCGATGCGTGAACAGATGCTCGACGTCGATCTGTTGGTCGGCGACAAAGCGCGCGCAATCGGCTTGTCCGACGGTGGAAAAAGTCCATGAACCGATGATGGTGAGCTGCTTGCGCAGCATATGCGGGCTCACATCGAGCGTCACGTCGCCGCCTTCGCCGACAAAACAGGCCGTGCCCCAGGCCCGCGTGCCGCGCACTGCGATCAAACGTCCGTCCGGCGTCCCTGATGTGTCAAGCGTCATATCGGCGCCCGCGCCGTGAGTGAGCGCCCCGATTGCGCCGACCGGATCGTCGGCCTTTGGATCGATCAGCGCGTCGGCGCCGAACTCCTTGGCGCGGGCGAGCCGCTCCACGCTCACGTCGAGTGCGATGACACGGGCGCCCATCGCAGCGGCAAGTTGCGTTGCCGACAGCCCGACGGGTCCCTGGCCGACAATGACGATGGCATCGCCTCCGGCGACGCTCATCCGCCGCAGCGCCTGATAAGCGGTGCCGGTGCCGCAGGAAATCGCAGCTCCGGTCGCAAAACTCAATTCGTCCGGTAACGGCACCAGCGTCTGCGCCGGCACCTTCATGTAGGGCGCATGCGCGCCGTGGCCGGTAATGCCATAGACGATGCTGCCGCTCGAGCACATCTGCGTCCAGCCGGTGCGGCAATGCCGGCAAGTGCCGCAGCCGGAATAGTGGTGCACCATGACGCGGGCGCCGATGCGAGCGGTGCGCTCGTCGACCGCGCTGCCGACCGAGGCCACCACGCCGCACGGCTCGTGTCCGGCGATGACCGGGCCGCTGACTTTACCCAGTCCCAATGCGGCCGAGCCGCCCGAGGCGCGATAGGGCTTGAGATCGCTGCCGCACATGCCGGAAGCCTTGATCGCGACGATGACGTCGCGGGGGCCCGGCGTCGGGTCGGGGAATTCCGCAAGCTGCAGCTTGCGCTCGCCGAGGAAAGTCACACCGCGCATGGATGAACGCCGCGCACTTTACTTCGCGGCCGCCTTGAGCGGATCCTTCACCGCCGGGAAGGTTTTGATCTCGATGGCCCACGGCTCGCCGCTCACCATCTCGACCTTGCGGATATAGATGTTCTGCACGATGTCGCGGGTTTGCGGATCGATTGAGATCGGGCCGCGCGGGCTTTCCCATTGCATCCCCTTCATCGCGCCAATGATCGCATCGGCGTCGGCATTGCCGTTGGTCTTTTCCAGCGCGGCACAAATCAGATGCATGCCGTCATAGCCGCCGACCGAAATGAAGTTGGCGCGATGTCCCGTCGCTTTTTTGTAGGCCGCGACATAATCCTTGTTGAACTGCGACGGATGCGCCGCCGAATACGGTCCCGCGGTAACGACGCCGACCAGCGTGTTGCCCGTCGTGGATAAATCGTCGTCGTCGGTGATATCGCCGGGTCCGACCAGCTTGATGCCCAATTTGTCGAGACCGCGCTCGGCGAATTGCTTTGCAAACGCTCCCGCCTGTGTGGCCGGGACGAAGACGAACAGCGTGTCGGGCGCCAGATCGCGCGCGCGCTGCAAGACCGCAGAAAAATCCGGATTGGCGAGCGGAACTTTGAGCGTATCGAGAATCTGACCGCCGCCCTTGGTGAAGTTAGCGTCAAAAACCTTGCCGGCTTCGGCGCCCGGTGCGAAGTCCGACAGGATCATGACCGCCTTCCTGCTGCCGCTCTTGATCGCCCAATCGGCGATGATGCCGGACTGCTGGCCGCGCGTGAAGCTCGTGCGCACGTAATAAGGTGAGCGCTCGGTCACGACCAACGCGCCCGATGCCATGACCACCGTCGGTATTTTTGCTTGCGTCGCGATCGGCGCCATCGCGGTCGCGCTCGGCGTCAGCCCGGCACCGAGGAAATTGACCTTGTCGTTGACGATGAGTTCCTGGGCCAGCCGCTTGGCGTTGTCCGGCACGCTGGCGTCATCTTTGACGATGAGCTCGACCTTCTTGCCGGTAACGGTGTCGCCGTGCTGCGCGACATAGAGCTTGGCGGCATCGGAAATCTCGCGGCCGGCAGCGGCCGATGCGCCGGTCATCGGGATCACTAGGCCAATCTTGATGGTGTCTTGCTTGATGCTGTCTTGCGCGTCGGCATTGCCGGCCCAGCAACCGGCAACTGCGATGGTCACACAGCCGGCAACAAGACGCGTAACACGCATGATGCCCCCGATCGGCGGTGCTATGGGATTGGCGAACCCCATTGAACGGCGGGACCGCGCGGATTGCAAGCGCAACCCGCGGAGGTATGCGGTATGGAATTTGATGATGGTATGCTGCTGCCCGTCCGAATGTCGCCGCGCGGCCGAGACGCTCGGCGCGGCTGATCCGCCGGCCTCGAGGAACGACAGGAGAAGCGCTTGGCTCATTCCACACTGCCGACCTCCTTCGCCGCGACGGTTGCCTGGTTCTTCCCGGCGTCTACGACGGTATTTCGGCCAAGATGGCGACGAGCGCCGGCTTCGATGCGCTGTATATGACGGGCTACGGCGCCGTCGCCTCCGCGCTCGGCCTCGCCGATGCCGGGTTGGCGACCTTTACCGAAATGCTCGACCGGGTGCGTTGCATCGCCGGCGCCACGGCATTGCCGTTTATCGCCGACGGCGACACCGGCTATGGCGGCCTTCTCAACGTCGAGCGCACGGTTCTCGGCTACGCCGCGGCGGGCGCCTCGGGGATTCAGCTTGAAGATCAGGAATTCCCGAAGAAATGCGGCCATACTGAATTTCGCCGCGTGATTGCGGAGGATGATGCGGTCGCCAAGATCCGCGTCGCCATCGACGCGCGGCCAAGCCGCGAGTTTCTGATCGTCGCGCGCACCGATGCGCGCTATGCGGAGGGCCTCGATTCCGCGCTGCGCCGTGCCGAGCGCTTCCTTATGGCCGGCGCGGATGTTCTGTTCGTGGAGAGTCCGGAGAGCCTCGAAGAGTTGCGCCGGGTCGCCGAAACCTTCCGCGGCGCAATCCTGCTCGCCAACATGGTCGAGGGTGGGCGCACGCCATACCTATCGACAAAAGAATTGGCGGCGCTGGGCTTCAAGATTGCAATCTTTCCTGTCGCGGCGCTGCTGAGCGCCGCCGCTGCCATGAAGGTTTGCTACGATCATTTGAAACAGCGGGGAACCGGAGCGGGCAGCGAAGCGCCCATGCTGCCCTTTGCCGAGATGAACACGCTGATGGGCTTTCCCGCCATCCATGCCTTTGAAAAACGCTACGGACTTGCCGATGGCCGATCTAATTAAAGTAGTCCGGCGCGAAATGTAGGGTCGGATTTTGTAATTACCTCAGCGATTATCTCGTGCCGCTACGGCGCCGGGCTAAGTGCGTCGCTTCCAATCACGCCGCGCTGTTGGTCCGCCCGCCCTTGAGGCTCAGCCGCTTGTCGAGATAGGCGCTGATGGCCTGCATCAGCGGCTCGACCTTGCCGTCGAAGAAGTGGTTGGCGCCGGGCACGACCTTCTGCTCGATGACGATGCCCTTTTGCGTCTTGAGCTTCTCGACGAGGTTGCTCACGTCGCGATGCGGCACCACCGCGTCCTTGTCGCCGTGAATGATCAGGCCGGAAGACGGGCAGGGCGCCAGGAAGGAAAAGTCGTAAAGGTTCGCCGGCGGGGCGATCGAGATGAATCCCTCGATTTCCGGCCGCCGCATGAGTAACTGCATGCCGATCCAGGCGCCGAACGAGAAGCCGGCGATCCAGCAACTGCGCGCCTCGGTATTGACCGTCTGCGCCCAGTCGAGCGCGGCCGCGGCGTCCGACAATTCGCCGATGCCGTGGTCGAAGCCGCCTTGGCTCCTTCCGACGCCGCGGAAGTTGAAACGCAGCGCCGAAAAACCACGGTGCACGAAGGCGTAGTAGATCTGATACACGATCTGATGGTTCATGGTGCCGCCGAACTGCGGATGCGGGTGCAGCACGATGCCGATCGGCGCATTCTTCTGCCGCGCCGGATGGTAACGGCCTTCGATGCGGCCGGCGGGCCCCGTGAAAATAACCTCGGGCATTTTTATCAACCTCGATTGGTGCGAAGCGGCGCTGGCGACAGACTCAAAGGGGCTGCGCTTGACGTTGCCGGTATGTCCACGTAAGTATTTATAACCGCTTCATATTTTCGCAACTGGCGACGGGCTTGCGACCGGCGAGAGCCTAGGGTCGCGACTTCTAGCACAGGCCAGGGGCCAAAAAGCAAGCACAACGAGCATGGCGCAGCGCAGCTATTTCGATTGGAACGCCACCGCGCCCTTGCGGGACGAGGCGAGGACGGCATTTGCGGCCGCGCTTTCGCTCTTGGGCAATCCGTCTTCGGTGCATGCCGAAGGCCGCGCTGCCCGGCGGGTCATCGAGCTGGCGCGCGAACAGGTCGCGGCGCTTGTCGGGGGCCGCCCGGGCGATGTGTTTTTCACATCGAGCGGCACCGAGGCCAACATGCTGGCGCTAACGCCGGCGATCGAAGTTGCCGGCGACAAGCGGCCGCGGTCAAAGCTTTTGCTCTCGGCAATCGAGCATGCGTCGGTGCGCGGCGGCGGCCGGTTCCCGCCCGGGGCAATCGAAGAAATTGGCGTGAGCGCCGATGGGCGGGTCAGTCTCGGCGCGTTGGCGGAGGCGGTTGCGAAATCGCCGCGCCCGTTGGTTTCGCTGATGCTCGCCAACAACGAAACCGGCGTCATCCAGCCGGTCGCCGACGCAGCGGCGATCGTGCATGCCGCTGGCGGCTTGTTGCATGTCGATGCGGTGCAGGCCGTCGGCCGGATCGGCTGCGACATCGGCGCGCTCGGCGCGGATTTGATGACGCTGTCGGCGCATAAGATCGGCGGCCCGAAGGGCGTCGGCGCACTTATTCGAACTAGCGAGGATATCCATTTCCCCGACCCGCTCATTCGCGGCGGCGGACAGGAGCGGGGACTGCGCGCCGGCACCGAAAATGTCGCCGGAATTGCCGCATTTGGCGCGGCCGCTACCGCGGCTCGACGCAACCGCGAGGCCGAAGCGGCGCACATGCTGGCGTTACGGGATTCGCTGGAAACAGGCCTTAGGACGATCTCCCCGCAGGCGATGATTTTCAGCGCCGGCGCCGAGCGGCTGCCGAATACAACCCTATTTGCCGTCCCGGGCATGAAGGCCGAGACCGCGGTCATCGCCTTCGATCTGGAAGGTTTCGCCGTGTCGTCGGGCGCGGCGTGTTCGTCCGGCAAGGTGCAGCCGTCGCATGTCCTTGCCGCAATGGGGGTTTCGCCGCCGCTGACGCGCGGCGCGGTCCGTGTAAGCCTGGGCTGGAGCACGACCGCAGCCGATGTCGAGAGGTTCCTCGGCGCTTGGAGAAAGCTGGCAACTACATTATCTAAGGAGCAGCGCAATGTTGCCGCCTAGGCGAGCGCAAAAAGCAATTCAACGATGTCGTTTAATCGATTGAAATAATGGAGAAAAAGCCTGACGGGGCGATCCCGCAAGGCAGTTTGACCATAACCGACTAATCCAACCCGCGGTCCTTGAAACCGTGAGCGGAGGGACGAATGCCGGCAGTACAAGAGACCGTCGAACAGGTCCGGCGCATCGACGTTGACCAATACAAGTATGGATTCGAGACGCTGATCGAATCGGACAAGGCTCCGAAAGGCCTGTCCGAAGACACCGTCCGCTTCATCTCGGCAAAGAAGAACGAGCCGGAATGGATGCTGGCGTGGCGGCTCGACGCCTACAAGCGCTGGCTGACCATGCGCGAGCCGAAATGGGCCAAGGTCGACTACGGGCCGATCGACTACCAGGACCTCTATTACTATTCCGCGCCAAAGAAGAAGCCGGCCTCGCTCGACGAGATCGATCCGGAGATCCTGCGCACTTACGAGAAGCTCGGCATTCCGCTGCGCGAGCGCGAAGCGCTG
>Ga0070731_10003238_pt1 | contig 14825 bp, 13 predicted proteins | sample Coa_R1_2_FD_66448 | JGI IMG/M metagenome (GOLD analysis project Ga0070731, IMG submission 66448) | Surface soil microbial communities from Centralia Pennsylvania, which are recovering from an underground coalmine fire - Coalmine... | ecosystem: Environmental > Terrestrial > Soil > Unclassified ... | reverse complement strand
GCGCTCGCGCCCGCCCCGGCGAGCCGATCGACCTCAGTGGCTCACGGCGCTTCGCCGCCGTAGCTGGCGCGCGCCGCCGAAGAGCGCAACGGCGCCGGCGAAGAACGCGAGCTTGCGGCTCCGACCGAGGAAGCGCGCCACGCGCATCCCCCAGCTGACCTTCGTCTCGCGCCACCAGAGCTTCCGCAGCCGGCGAGTAGCCTCCATCTCGATCCTCCTCCGTCTCGTTTCGATCGTTTGTGCCCTGTGAAGGCTGGTCCCAATCTGGCGCCGGTCGGGCACGATGAGCGGTCGTGGCGCCGCGTCTGCGGGGAGGCATCTGCGCGATCGTTCCGCTTCTGCTCGCGGGGGTTGCCTGCACCGGTGCGGCGACCGCGGCCGCCGCACCGAGTGGCTCGTTCGCGTCGAACGACCCGCTGCTGAACGAGATCTGGCAGGACTCGGTCCGCAGTGCCGGCGACATGCTCGCCCCGGGCCCGCTGACGAAGGACGCACTCGGCCGACCGTGCGCCATCGACCTGCCGACGGTCATCCTCGACGGCACCGTCCGCGACCGCTGCCCGTACATCGGCGACGAGGCGGTGATCGGGCTGACCCTCGACAGCTCGAAGCCGCACTGGGACGTGCAGCGCGCGATGCTGACATGGTTCGGGAGGCACCAGCATGCGGACGGCGCGATTCCCGCGAGCCCGCTCGTGAACGGCCAGGTCGTGCTGATCGACTACAACGCCTACTGGGTCCTCGCGCTCTACAACTACGTCCTCTACTCGGGCGACGTCCGCCTGGCGCGCACTCTGTGGCCCAACCTCGTCAAGCTGCTCGACGGGTGGTACCCCGCGCACACCCACGACGGGCTGCTCGTCAACGACGAGGGTCTCGGCGACTACGGCTTCCACCGACCGGGCGAGGTCGTCGCCTACTACAACGCGGAGTACTCGCTCGCGCTCGAGCGTGCGGCGCAGCTGGCAGGCTGGCTCGGCGAGAAGCATGCGCAGGCGCGCTGGCTCGCGCGACGGCGGCCGATCGCGCGCGCGTTCACGCGCGTCTTCTGGGACGCGAAGGCAGGCGCGTTCGTCGATACGACCGCGGACCGCGCGACGCATCCCGAGGACGCGCAGGCGTTCGCGATCCTCGCCGGCCTGGCGACGCCCGCGCAGGCGACGGCGGCGCTTGCCTACCTGGGCGTCCACGAGTGGCGCGGCTACGGGCAGACCGTCACCGACACCGGCTCGTGGGACGGGCCGGCGGTCGGCACCGACGTCAAGGACCGCGTCTACCCGTTCATCACGTACTTCGAAGTGCTCGCACGCTACGCGGCGGGCCAACCCGAGATCGCGCTCCAGCTGATCCGGCGCGAGTGGGGTTACATGGCGAAGAACGGCCCTGCGACGAACCGCGGCACGACGTGGGAGACGATCGGCCCGTACGGCGGCGGGCCGGTGAACGTCCGTCAGTCCTGGGACGCCGGCTGGTCGAGCGGCGCGGCGCCCGCGCTCACGAACTACGTGCTCGGGATCCTGCCGACCTCGCCCGGGTTCGCGACCTTCACGGTGACGCCGCGCCAGGGCGACCTGGCCTGGGCCCGCGGCTCGGTCGTCACTCCGCACGGCCTGCTGACGGTGTCCTGGCAGCGAACTGACCTCGGCGGCATCCGCCTGCACGTCACCGCGCCGCCGGGCACCCGCTGGATTCGAAGGTGATTCTTACTCTGGGCTTAGACGCTTCTTAGGCCGCGTAGGGAGGATGGCCGCACTGTGCTAGGCGCCAGCCTTTTCCCTCCTAGGCTCGCCAGGTGGCATGGAAGGCGTCCGAACGGGACGCCGCTCTCTCACTCATCCCTCGAGCAGGCGGGCGCACCCATCCTCGCCCGCCTGCTCGGCCCCTTCTGAGTAAGCGCCGCGCGAGCGGCGCTACCGTTTCTCCGGCATGGCCATTCTCGTAGTCGACGACGATCAGGCCGTCCGCGACGCGCTCCGGCGCGCGCTGACGATGCAGGGCTACGCGGTCGAGCTCGCCGCCGACGGCCGCGAGGCGCTCGACAAGCTCGCCGGGAACGGCGCCGGAATCGACCTCGCCATCGTCGACGTGCTGATGCCGAACGTCGACGGGCTCGAGCTGACCCGCCGCCTGCGGACCGACGGAAACAGGCTCCCGATCCTGATGCTGACCGCGCGCGACCAGATCTCCGACCGCGTCTCGGGCCTCGAGGCCGGCGCCGACGACTACCTCGTCAAGCCGTTCGCGCTCGAGGAGCTCGTCGCGCGCGTCCGGGCGCTCCTCAGGCGGCTCGGCGCCGACGAGGCCGCGACGACCCTGCGCTTCGCCGACGTGGAGCTCGACACAGGCACGCGCGAGGTGCGCCGCGCCGACCGTGAGCTTCAGCTCACCCGCACCGAGTTCGCACTGCTCGAGCTCTTCCTTCGCAACCCGAAGCAGGTGCTCACGCGCTCGGTGATCTTCGACCGCGTCTGGGGCTACGACTTCGGCTACGGCTCGAACTCGCTCGACGTCTACATCAGCTACCTGCGCAAGAAGACCGAGGCAGGCGGCGAGCCGCGCCTGATCCACACGATCCGCGGCGTCGGCTACGCGCTCCGGGAGCCGTGACTCTCCGCACCCGGCTGGCGATCGTCGCGGCGGCAGCGGTCGCCGCCGCAGTCGTGCTCGCGTCGTTCGCGGTCTACTTCATCGTCCGCAGCGAGCTCTTCGGCCCGATCAACACCTCGCTGAAAAGCGCCGTACAGGAGGTTCGGATCCCGCCGCGCTTCCTGGGCTCGCTCGCCCCGGGCTCCCGCCCGCACGAGTTCATCCTCCACACCGGCTACGGCGGCGGCTTCCCGGTGCCGTACCGCGTGGTCACGGCGGACGGCACCTACGTCGTCCCTGACAACTACGAGTTGGCGCTTGGCCCGCTGCCGGTCACGAAGGAGCAGCGCCAGGTGGCGGCCGGCAACGCCCCGCCGTTCTACCTCGACGGCACCGTCGCGGGTGAAGCGACGCGGAGCTATACGGCCCAGCTCTCACCCGGCTACGCGGTCCAGATCTTCACCTCGATCGACGCCGAGAACCACGCGCTCGCCAAGATCCGGCTCTGGCTGATCCTGATCGCGATCGCAGGCGTCGCGCTCGCGTCGGCCGCCGGGTTCTTCATCGCGCGGGCGGCGCTCCGGCCCGTGCGTCGCCTCTCCGAGACAGCCGAGCACGTACGGACGACGCGCGACCTGTCGCGTCGCATCGACGTCGCCGGCAAGGACGAGCTCGGGCAGCTCGCGAAGACTTTCAACGCAATGCTGGAGTCGCTCGACGAGGCGGCGAAGCGGCAACGCCAGCTCGTCCAGGACGCGTCGCACGAGCTGCGCACTCCCCTGACCAGCCTGCGGACGAACATCGAGGTGCTCGCGACGAGCAAGGATCTCCCTGCGGACGAACGCAAGCAGCTCCTCGGCGACGTCGTCGAGCAGCTCACGGAGATGACTGCGCTGATCGGAGAGCTGACCGAGCTTGCGCGCGGCGAGGAGCAGCCGCAGCCGTTCGAAGACGTCCGCCTCGACCTCGTCGCCGAGGACGCCATCCGGCGCACGACGCGCAACCACCCGGAGGTGCCGATCGACGCCGACCTCGCGCCGACGACGGCCTTCGGCGCGCCGGCGACGCTCGAGCGGGCGTTCGCCAACCTGCTCGACAATGCCGCGAAGTGGAGCCCCGCCGGTGCACACGTCGAGGTCCAACTCCGCGACGGCGAGCTGGTCGTCCGCGACCACGGCCCCGGGATCGCCGAGGGCGACCTGCCCCACGTCTTCGAGCGCTTCTACCGAGCGACGGCTGCGCGCGGCATGCCCGGCTCGGGCCTCGGGCTCGCGATCGTCCGCCAGGTGGCCGAGGCGCACGGCGGCACCGTCGTCGCCGAGCGAGCGCCCGAGGGCGGGACGATCATGCGATTCAAGCTGCGAAACGGGAACGGCCGCATCGCTCCGGACGAGAACGGCGCCTCTTTCTGAGGCAACCTTCACGTCGTTCTTAGGTTCGCCTTAGCGAACCTTGGTTCCATCGGCCCGTGACCACGCGTGATCTCCCCATCTCCGTGGCCGGACGGTCCCCATGCGCCGCCTGCTGAACCTCGGACACGGGTACACGCTCTACACACTCCTCGGCGCAGCGGCGACGCTGGCCGTGGTGTTCGGACTGAACGCGGTTTTCGGCTTCGTCAAGAGCTCGAACAACGGCACGACGTCGCAGCGCACGGCGACGGTCGGCGTCGGCACAGTCCAGTCGACCGTCACCGCCTCCGGAAACGTCAGCCCGGCGACGTCGGCCTCGACCGACTTCGCGACGAGCGGAACCCTGACCGCGGTCAACGTCAAGGTCGGGCAGCACGTGAAGACGGGTCAGGTGCTCGCGAGGATCGACCCGACGAGCGCCCAGGCGACGCTGACGACGGACGAAGCCAATCTCGCCCAGGCCAAGGCGACGCTCGCGACCGCCCAGGCCGGCGCCACGGCTGCCGAGCGCGCGCAGAACGCGTCCAGCCTCGCCCAGGCGCAGGCCCAGCTCGCGAGCGCTCGGCAGCAGCTGGCGAACGACCACACGACCCTCACGAACGACGAGAACCAGCTCGCGCTCGATCATTCGCTCGCGTGCCCGCCGATGGTTACCGCGAGCGGCACGACCGGCACCGGCTCGAACGCCTCGGGCGCGTCTTCGTCCACGGCCGGCAACTCGGCGGCGGGAAACACGAACTCCTCGTCGAGCTCGTCGGAGGCGACCGCGGCCGGCTCCTCGTCTTCTGCCACCGGCAGCGGCTCGCACTCCCAGAGCGCGAGCAGCACCAGCACCGGCGCCAGCACGAGCAGCAGCCTCGGTTCGAGCACGGGTGCGAACGGCGCGGCCTCGAACGGCTCGTCGAGCTCGGGTGCGAACAACAGCGCCCGCTCGACGCTCGCCGCGTCGCCGGGCGCCGGCAGCGGCGGCAGCACCTCGACGCCGACCGCTCCGAGTGTCGACACGAGCCCGGCCACCGCCGTGACGACCACCGGCGCGACGCTCGCGGGCACCGTCAATCCCGAAGGCGCGGACACCTTCTACTGGTTCGAGTACGGGCTGACCACGAGCCCCGACCAGAAGACGTCGCCGCAGGACGCCGGCCCCGGCACGAGCGCGCAGAGCGTCAGCTTCGACCTGACAGGGCTCCTTCCGGGTCACTCGTACTACGTCCGCCTCGCGGCCTCGAACGAGGACGGCACGACGCGGGGCTCGCTCATCCAGGTGACGACGCCCGCAGCCGCCGCGCCGGTCGTGTCGACGAACGCCGCCTCGGGTGTCGGGATGACCGCAGCGACACTCGCCGGAACGGTGAACCCGAACTCGAGTGACACCACCTACTACTTCCAGTACGGGACGACGCGAGCGTTCGGCGCGAACACGCCGACGACCGACGCCGGCTCCGGCGGGACCGCCGTTCAGGTGTCCGTCCCACTCACGAGCCTGAAGACGGGAACGACGTACGTGTACCGGCTCGTCGCGACGAACGCGAGCGGAACGGTCGACGGCATCACGCAGTTCTTCACGACCGGCACCGCTACAGCCGCTACGACAAGCCAGGCCTCGAACGTGACCGCCACCGGCGCGACCCTCTCCGGCAATGTCGACCCCCAGGGCGCCAACACCCAGTATCGCTTCGACTACGGGCTCGGCTCCAAGCTCGACGAGCATACGAAGTGGCAGACCGCGAGCGGCTCCTCCGGCGCCGTGTCGGTGACTGCTGACGTGACGAGGCTCGAGCCCGGGAAGAGCTACTCGTTCCGGCTCGAGGCGACGAACGTCAACGGCACCGCGCTCGGAGCAGTGGTGACGTTGACGACCGCCACCGCGGCGGTGCCGACGGTCGAGACGGGCACTGCGACCGTCAACGGCGGCACGCTGACGCTGACCGGCACCGTGAACCCGAACGCGTCGGACACCGACTACTACTTCGAGTACGGCCGGGCGAGCGCCACAGGCGCAAAGACGGCGACCGTCGACGCGGGCTCCGGCACGAGCGCGACGCAGGTCTCGGCGACGATCGCGCACCTGAAGCCCAACACCTCCTACTCGTTCCGGCTCGTCGCGAAGAACCGCTACGGCACCGTACGCGGCGCGACGTCGACGACGCCCGCGGCCGGCGCGCCGACGGTCGTGACCGGTGCCGCGACCGTCAACAGCGGGACGTCGCTGACGCTCAGCGGCACCGTGAACCCGAACGCGGCCGACACGCACTACTACTTCGAGTACGGCCGGACGAGCGCCTACTCGGCCAAGACGGCAACCGTCGACGCCGGCTCCGGAACAACCGCGACGCAGGTCTCGACGACGATCTCGCACCTGAAGGGCGACACGTCCTACGGCTTCCGGCTCGTCGCGACCAACCAGTACGGCACGGTGCGGGGCGCGACGCAGATCTCCTCGACGGCGATGGCTTCTTGTACGAGCGACGCACAGACGGTCGCCGCCGACAAGCTCACCGTCCAGCAGCAAGAAGCATCGGTCGCGGCCGCAGAGGCGAGCATGGAGTCGGCGCAGACGACGATCTCGACCGCATCGACATCGTCGGCGAGCACGCTGGCGCAGGACGAGGCGGCCGTCGTCCAGGCACAGTCGGCACTGGAGACGGCGCGGAAGGCGTTCGCCGAGACGACACTGCTGGCGCCGGTGAACGGCACGGTGACCGCCGTGAACGGCTCCGTCGGCGAGACCGTCGGCGGTTCCGGCACCACCATCTCCCGGAACGGCAACACCGCGTCTGCGTCGACCTCGTCCTCCGGAAACGGCAACGGGCTCGGCTCGAGCACGGGCTCGTCCGCCTCGACGAGCTCCGGCTTCATCACCATCGACTCGACCGACGAGCTGCAGATCGTGGCGGGCTTCCCGGAGGCGGACGCGACGTCGATCTCAGTCGGCGATCCGGCGACGATCAGCTTCCCGGCGCTCCCGAACACCGAGGTCGCGGGCCGAATCGTCGCCGTCTCGAGCACCTCGACCGTCGTCAGCAACGTCGTCACCTACAACGAGACGATTGCGCTGATCAACCCGCCGGCCGAGGTCAAGGAAGGCATGACGGCGAACGTGAGCGTCGTCACCGAGACGCGCCAGAACGTGCTCGAGCTGCCGAGCTCGGCGATCACGACGACCGGCAACATCTCGAGCGTGCAGCTGATGCAGAATGGGAAGACGATCACGCAACGTGTCCAGACGGGTCTTGTGGGCAGCTCGACGACGGAGGTCGTGAGCGGCCTCGCCAAGGGCGACACCGTCGTCTTGCCGTCGGTGACGATCACCTCGACCGGCTCGAGCACGACGGGCGGCGCCGGCGGCGCGGGCGGGTTCGGGGGCGGCGGCGGCGGCTTCCTCGGCGGCGGCGGGGGCGGCGGCGCCTTCACCTTCCGCGGCGGCGGTGGCTAGCGTGGCCTCGGCCGTCGGCGACGGTCACCCCGTCATCGCGCTGCGGCGTGTCGTCAAGACGTATGCCCTCGGAGCCGTCGAAGTGCACGCGCTCCGCGGCGTCTCGCTGACCGTCGAGCGCGGCGACTTCGTCGCGATCATGGGCGCCTCCGGCTCCGGTAAGTCGACGATGATGAACATCCTCGGCTGCCTCGATGTGCCGACCCGCGGCCAGTTCTTCCTCGACGGGATCGACGTGCGCACGCTCGACGAGGCGCGGCTTTCGCGCATCCGCAACCGCAAGATCGGCTTCGTCTTCCAGTCGTTCAACCTCATCCCGCGGACGACGGCGCTCGCGAACGTCGAGCTGCCGCTTCTATACGCAGGCGTCGGCGTGCGCGAGCGCCGCGCCCGAGCCGAGGCGGCGTTGACGATCGTCGGCATCGCCGACCGCAAGTCGCACTACCCGAACGAGCTCTCCGGCGGCCAGCAGCAGCGGGTCGCGGTCGCTCGCGCGATCGTGATGAACCCGGCGCTCGTGCTCGCGGACGAGCCGACCGGCAACCTCGACACCACCACGAGCCAGGAGATCATGACGGCGTTCAGCCGCCTCAACGCAGAGGGCCGGACGATCGTGCTGATCACGCACGAGGAGGAGATCGCCGCGTTTGCGAAACGCGTCGTGCGCCTCCGCGACGGCCTCGTCACCGAGGACCGGCGCCGGGTCCCGCTCGAGGCGCAGCCGCCGAAGCTCGAGCTTCGCCCATCGGTCGCGGTCGGAGACGTCTCATGAGGCCGGTCGACACGCTCGTGCTCGCGTGGCGCGGCGCGACCGCGAACAAGCTGCGCTCCCTGTTGACGATCCTCGGCGTGCTGATCGGCGTCTCCGCGGTGATCATCCTGCTCGCCGTCGGCACCGGCTCCTCGCAGGCGGTGCAGGACCGGATCAAGAACCTCGGCACGAACACGATCACCGTCCTGAGCCGCGGCCGCTTTGGGCGCGGGCCGGCCACCACGGGCACCCAGTCGCAGAGCGCGTCGCTGACGCTGCAGTCGGTGCAGGCGCTCTCCGACCCGAACCAGGCGCCTGACGTCGCCTCGGTGTCGCCCGTCGTCTCGACGAACGAGACGGTGGCGATCGGCGCTGCGAGCACGTCCACCTCGATCATCGGCACCACGCCTGCGTACCTGACCGCCGAGGACTACACGCTCTCCGCCGGTAGCCCGATCACGACCCAGGACGTCGCGAGCCGCCGCCGCGTCGCGCTCATCGGCCAAACGGCGCTCAGCAACCTGTTCGCAAGCGGCCAGAACCCGCTCGGTCAGACGGTCCTGATCGGCTCGGCCAGCTTCCAGATCGTCGGTGTGCTCGCGAGCAAGGGCACCTCGGGGACGTCGAACCAGGACGACGTCGTGATCGCGCCGTACACGGCCGTGCAGGACGAGCTGACCGGCGAGTCGTCGACGTTCAGCGAGCTGCTCGTCCAGGCGAAGTCGACAGCCGCGCTCAACAATGCCGCGGCCGAGGTCGAGGACGTCCTCGCTGCGCAGAACGACACGACCGTCGCCAACCTCCCCTTCTCGATCATCAACCAGGGGACGCTGATCTCGACCGCGCAGTCGACGTCGAGCACGTTCACGACGCTGCTGGGCGCGGTCGCTGCGATCTCGCTCCTCGTCGGCGGCATCGGCGTCATGAACATCATGCTGGTGACCGTCACCGAGCGCACGCGCGAGATCGGGATCCGCAAGGCCGTCGGCGCGCCGAAACCCGCGATCCTCGCCCAGTTCTTGTTCGAGGCCGTACTGCTGTCGCTGATCGGCGGCGGCGCCGGTGTGCTCGTCGGCTATATCGGCACGCACTTCAAGATCGAAGGAGTGACGCCGATCATCGCCGGGTACTCGATCCCGCTCGCGTTCGGGATCGCGATCGCCGTCGGCGTGTTCTTCGGCCTCTATCCCGCCAACCGCGCGGCGTCCTTGCGACCGATCGACGCACTGCGCTATGAGTAGGAGCGAACACGTGAGCGAAGACGTCACGCACGAGATCCCGCCGGCGCATGCGCTGAACGACGAGCCGACGCTGGTCAGCGGGTTGGCAGCCGCGGAGCTGCCGCCGCTCTCGGACGACGACGACGACTGGCCGACGCGCGGTCCCGCGCGCGGCATCCGCCTCGCGGTGCCGGCGGCAGGGCTGATCGCGGTCCTGCTCGTCGCCGCCGGCTTCTGGGGCGGCGCGGCGCTCGAGAAGAGCCACCGCGGCGCGAGCACCGCCGGGGGCGGCGGCGGCGCGGCCGGTTTCGCCGCGCGCCTCCGCGCCGGCGCCGGCGGTTCCGGTGCGACGGGCGCGGCGGGCGGCTTCGGCGGTTTCGGCGGCGGCTCGAGCGCGGCCGCGACCGGCACGATCTCGGTCGTCGATGGAAAGACGCTCTACGTCCAAAGTGGCAGCGGCGGCCTGACCAAGGTGACGCTCGGGGCATCGACGACGATCACACGCAATGCCAAGACGACAGCCGCCGGCCTGCGCCCGGGCGACACCGTCGTCGTCCAAGGCTCGACCGCGAAAAACGGAACGGTCACCGCGACGTCGGTCACGGCGACGCAGTCGGGCGTGACCTCGACAGGCGGCTTCGGCGGATTGGGCGGAGCAGGCGGCGCCTCAGGCTTCGGAAGCGGCGCCGGTGGGAGCAGCAGTAACGGCGGCGCGACGGGCTTCGGCGGTAGCAGCAGCAACAGCAGTACGAGCAGTAAGAGCAGTAAGAGCAGCAGTAGCGGCGGCGGCGGCGGCGCGAGCAACAACGACGGCGCCACCGGCTTCGGCGGCTAGCTCACTAGCGCCGGTTCGCTCGGCGGCGCTCTCGTCGGTACGGGTCGGTGAGCGGAAGACACGCGAAGAGCACGGCTGCGACTGCGACGAGGACGCCGCCGACGACGAGCCCGGCAGGTCGCGCGCCGTAGCGCACGTAGAGCGCGCCGATCGCGATCAGGCACACCCCGTTTGCGATCAGGAGCATGCGCACGGCGAAGAGCGAGCGGAGAGATCGCGACATGCTTGGCGCTCTAAGGCATCTCTAAGGCACGGCTGGTTTGCTTGCGCCCCCGTGTTGTACCTCGGCAACCCCTGGAGCCACACGAAGCAGGCCATGGTCTAGCGCGTGGTCGCGCGCGTCATGGGCTGCGACCTCGTGGTCGAAGGCGGCGACTTCCGTGCGGCGCTCGCGGTCTTCCGCGAGCGCGAGCGGCTTTTCGGCAGCTTCGAGCCCGGCACGGAGCTCGACCGCGTCAACTCGACGCAAGCGCCGCTCGTTCGTCTCTCGCCTGAATTCGCGCGTGCGTTGCGAACTGCGCTGCGCGCGGCCGCTGCAACCGGCGGCCTCGTTGCGCCGACCGGCCGCTGGCGCGAGCTGCAGCTCGAAGGGCGCGTCCTCCACCGCCCGCCGGGGGTCCGCCTCGAGCTGAACGGCGTCGTCAAGTCGCAAGCGGTCGACGACGCTCTGCGGCAGAGCAGCGCCCGCGCCGTCTCGGCCGGCGGCGACCTCGCCGTCTCGCAGCCGACGATCGTCGCCCTACCCGGCGCCGGCACGATTCCGCTCCGCGGCGGCGGCATGGCGACGAGCGTGTGGACGGAGCGCCGGCTGGCGCACGGCTGGGTCTGGCGGTCGGACCAGCGGCCCGCCAGCCGCTGGGACGACGTCACGGTCGCGGCGGGCTCGTGCCTCGAGGCCGACGTCGCCGCCAAGGCAGCCCTCCTCCTCTCTGCCGACGGTCCCGACTGGCTCGACGAGCGCGGCCTGCCCGGACGGTTCCGCACCGGTGGCCGCACGATCCACAACCGAACCTGGCGGACGGCTCTCAGCGATTTCTTAGGCGCCATGCAGGCGCCGTTGAGGCACGCTGTCGGTGTCTCGACGAAAGGACGGAGCTCATGAACCGCAGCGAGTACGCACTCGGCGCCGTGGTGACGCTCGTGGCCGGCGCGGCGATCGGTGCCGGCATCTACGCGGCCGTGCGTCCCGGCGGAACGACGACGGTGATCCAGGACGGCTCGCAACAGATCGCCGCGCAATCCGGCCTGACCGTGAGCGAGGTGTACCAGCGCACGTACCGCGGCGTCGTCGACATCGTCGTCGGCGGTCCGTCGTCGTTCGAGTTCGGCCGCGGCGGACAGCAGGGCCAGGGCGGCGAAGGCTCCGGCTTCGTCTACGACGACCGCGGCGACATCGTCACGAATAACCACGTCGTCGCCGGGGAGAGCTCGATCCGGGTCCGGTTCTGGAACGGCTCTCAGTACACGGCGAAGCTGGTCGGCCACGATCCGTCGACCGACCTCGCGGTCGTCAAGGTCTCGGCGCCCGCGTCGATGCTCCACCCGCTGACGCTCGGCAACTCGGACGCAATCGAGGTCGGCGCAGGGGTCGTCGCGATCGGCAGCCCGTTCGGGTATGCGGAGTCGGTGACGAGCGGCATCGTGAGCGCGCTACATCGTGAGATGACCTCGCCGGACGGCTTCACGATCGACGACGCGATCCAGACCGACGCGGCGATCAACCACGGCAACTCGGGCGGCCCGCTGCTGAACGCGCAGGCGCAGGTGATCGGCGTCAACTCGCAGATCCAGAGCAGCTCCGGCGGCAGCGACGGCGTCGGTTTCGCGATTCCGTCGAACACGATCCGCTCGGTCGCGTCGACGCTCGTCGCCGGCAAGACGGTCGAGCACGCCTACCTCGGCGTCCGGATCACGGATGCGTCGACTGCCGGCGACGTCGACGCGGGCGCGCTCGTCACCCGCGTGGGCGCAGACTCGCCGGCGGCGCGCGGCGGGCTGGCGGCGAACGACATCGTGATCGGGATCGCAGGGACGAAGATCACGTCGTCCGAGGATCTCTCCCGTGCGGTCGACGAGCACAAGCCCGGCGAGACGATCGAGGTCACGGTGCTTCGCAAGGGTCAGAAGCACGTGCTCCACGTCAAGCTGGGCACGCGCCCGACGACGGCGTAGCGCCGCGGCGGAGGTCTAGGTCGAGCCGACGATCTCGGCTGCGATTGCGAGCGCGATCTCGGCCGGCTCCGGGCCGCCGAGGTCGAGGCCGGCGGGGCCGTGGATCCGGTCGAGCTCGGCCTGCGTGAAGCCCTGCGCGGCGAGCGCGGCCCGGCGGCACTCCTGCGTCCGCCGCGAGCCGATCGCGCCGACGTAGCGCGCGCCGCCCCGCAGCGCGGTCGCGAGCGCCGGCAGGTCGAGCCGCTCCTCGTGCGTCGTCGAGACGACCGCCGTCCGCGAGTCGACCCGGTCGCCGACCTCGTCCGGCCAGGCCTCGACGAGCTCGCCCGCGCTCGGGATCCGCTCGCGCGTCAGCAATCCTGGACGCGTGTCGACGACGATCGTCCGCCAGCCGAGCTGCCGCCCGAAGGCGCACAGATGCTCGGCCGTGTCGGTCGCGCCGAAGACGACCAGGCGGAGCGGCGGCTCGACCCCCTCGACGAAGACGCCGTCGTCGCGTAGCCGGGTCTGCTCGACGGACCCGGGCTCGAGCCGCTTCGCCCCCGTCCGGGTGTCGGTGAACAACGTTCCCTCCTGCTCGGCCTCGAGGAGCTCGCGCACCGAGCGCCAGAGCGGCGGGTCGGCGCGGTCGAGGAAGACGTCGATCTCGCCGCCGCAGGCGAGCCCGACCTCCCACGCGGTCTCGTCCGCGACGCCGTAGTGGACGAGCTCGGGCGGGGCGCCCGCGAAGAGCGCCCGCGCGCGCTCGGCGACGTCGGCCTCGACGCAACCGCCCGAGACCGACCCGACGAGGCGACCGCCCTCGGTGACGACGAGCTTCGCGCCCGGCCGACGCGGCGCGGAGCGGATCGTTGCGATGACCGTCGCGACCGCGGCCTGCTCGCCGGCTGCGGCCGCAGACTCGATCGCCTCGAGGAGGGCACGCTCCACGCGAGCGGCTAGGAGGCGGCGGCGGCCACCGGCTGCGCGAAGCGCGCGTCGTGGTGGCGCGCCAGCGTCACGAGCAGCCCGTGCAGCTGCTCGCGTTCCGCGGGCTCGAGCGGGGCGAGGAACTCGTCCTCGATCCGCTTGACCACAGCCCGCAGGCGTGTCAGCTGCCGCCGCCCATCGCTCGTCAGGCTGACCGTATGGCGGCGGCGGTCGCTGGGATCGCGACGCCGCTCGATCAGGCCACGCTCCTCGAGGCCGTCGAGGAGGCCGACCAGCTGGCTGCGGTCGAGCCGAAGTACGTCCGCGATCGCCATCTGACCGTCGCAGGCGCCCTGAGCGAGGAACGTGAGGACGCTGAAGTCGTAGACGCTGAAGCCCGCGTCCTCGAGCTCGTCGGCCGCGCGGCGCTTCAGCTCGAAGCCGAGCCGCCCGAGCAAGAAGACCGGGCTCGCGACGAGCTCGTTCGGAAGGCAGGGCTGGGGTGGAATCGGGATCATGGCGAGATAGTGTAGCGCGTTCTACCGTTTGCTTCTGCTATCGTTGTGCCCGTCAACGATTTGAGAGGACATCGGATGAGCTCGCAAACTATGGAAATTCCGGCTTTTGCCGCGCCGGACGAGGGCCGGCGGCGCTGGCTCGCTCTCGCGGTCGTCGTTGCCGCCCAGTTCATGGTCGTGCTCGACGTCGCGATCGTGAACGTCGCCCTTCCTTCGATCAAGACCGACCTCCACTTCACGCAGGAGAGCCTCCAGTGGGTCGTGACCGCGTACGCGATCCTCTTCGGCGGCGCGCTGTTGCTCGGCGGGCGGATCGCTGACCTGCTCGGCCGGCGCCGCCTCTTCATGGCCGGCCTCGTGCTGTTCACCACCAGCTCGCTGCTCGACGGGCTCGCCTGGTCCGAGGGATCCCTGATCGGCTTCCGCGCCCTGCAGGGGCTCGGCGCCGCGCTGCTCTCGCCGGCGGCGCTCTCGATCCTGACGACCACGTTCCGGGAAGGGCGCGAGCGGAACATCGCGCTCGGCATCTGGGGCGCGGCTTCGGGGAGCGGCGGCGCAGCCGGCGTGCTCCTCGGCGGCCTGCTCACGAGCTGGCTCGGCTGGTCGTGGATCTTCTTCGTCAACATCCCGGTCGGTGTGGTTCTCTTCCTGGTCGCGCCGGTGATCCTGCAGGAGAGCCGCGCCAACCTCGGCCACCGGCACTTCGACGCGGCGGGCGCGGCGACGATCACGAGCGGCCTGATGGTGCTCGTCTACGCGATGACGCGAGCGACCCAAGACGGTTGGGGCTCCGGGTCGACGATCGGCCTGCTCGCGGCGGCAGCCGTCCTGATCGCGACCTTCGTCGGCATCGAGCTACGCTCGCACGCGCCGCTCCTGCCGATGCGGATCTTCCGGCTCCGCACGCTCGCGACCTCGAACGTCACCCAGCTCCTCGTCGCCGCATCGCTCTTCTCGCAGTTCTTCCTGCTGACGCTCTACATGCA
>Ga0070731_10003237_pt1 | contig 14827 bp, 10 predicted proteins | sample Coa_R1_2_FD_66448 | JGI IMG/M metagenome (GOLD analysis project Ga0070731, IMG submission 66448) | Surface soil microbial communities from Centralia Pennsylvania, which are recovering from an underground coalmine fire - Coalmine... | ecosystem: Environmental > Terrestrial > Soil > Unclassified ... | reverse complement strand
CCGTTCGTATCAAGACTGTATTGGGTATCGTTCACATCAAGTGTTATAGCGCGCACGCTTATGCCCGCCGAGATAGATTCATCGAACCTGTGCGCATATCCCGCAGCGAATGTTTCGGAATACGTGATTTTCTTGTCGTAGGTATTGACAACCGATTGCTGGGCATTCTGGATAGTGAATGTCGCGGGGATGTTAAAACCGATCGAAATTCCGGGTGTGATTCGTACGGCTGCGGCATCGTCACCGAACAGGCGTCTGCCGATAACAACGGATTGGACAAGCGGAGTAAACTGGCCAAGCGTTTGCGCATAACTTGTTGCGTCGATTTTCCAATCGTTCAGTTCTGCAAGAAGCGCGGGGTTCCAATCAAGGGCGTCGATGCCGTCTGCAGAGGCAGTGCCTGCGGCAATCCCGATCATCCGGGATGAGCTCAAGTGCTGGGAAAAAGACATGGTCGTTGCCATTATCAATAAGATGCACAGTGCCGATCGTCTGCGGGTACGCGGCATATCGTTCGTTTCCCGGGCGGTTTACCGAAGGGTGAGCAGCACGGTGTGACTCGTCGTAGTTTGGACAAACACATCCCGGGGATATCCTTCGATATGTGTTGTTCCTGTTTTCGACGAGGTGAACGTAAAGAAAAATTGCGTTTGGTTTTGCGGAAGCAGCGAGAGCAGCGATTTCGGCAGCACCATGCCGCCGGTATTTACCGTTGCGGCCAGACGCACGAGAACTTTTCCCGGGAGGTTGCCCTCGAGGGATCGTATCAGAACGCTGACGCTGTCTCCGCCGCCAAACCATCGGACGTGAAGATCTTCCGACGAGTGGAGAAACTGCAATGCAGTCGGATAAATAACCCGGAGTTTCGGCGGCGCGTCGATGCGAATCGAATTTCCCGTAGGTAATCCGCCGTTGCAATCCCACTCATAGGTATGCGAACCGAGGTACATCAATCCGCCGTCGAGAATCATATCGCGGGTGAGCAGGAGATACTGAATGCCGAGCCGCGTTGGAATCGTAGAGTTTTCCGGAGTGTACAGTTTCGGGATTTTTTTCAACTGCGAGGAATCGACAACCAGCGTGCCGACATCGACCGAGGAGTAGGCCGTATCGCGCCCTGCCACGACGGAAAGATTGGGATTAAAGAATATCGCACGGGCAAGCGTACCTTCGTGATGAAGGATCTGGTGGTTACCGAACGATGCGTCGTATTCCGCTCCTTCAATCAATAACTGGCCAAGATGGGCGCCATCGGGCGGAGTAAATAACCCCACAGAATCGACATCGCTCAAACCGAAGTACGGCGGCGGAGTGGTTTCGGGCATCTCAACTTTGACAGGCGAATCTGCGGGCGGAGAGGTCAGATCAATCGGGTCCGGTTTCCGGCAGCCTGCAGAAAACAGCAACGCCGCGGTGAATGCCGCAGCGATCGAAAGTGTCCGTATGTTTGCAGGTGTGAAGGTCATTGTATTACCGACGAAAGCTCCCTGCACCCATAATGGGTACAGGGAGCTTTGCCGTTGTATTGTTACTCGACGATGTAGGGCGTCGCCCAGAATGCATTATTCAATGGCGCCGTATTATCGTACAACGAGTTATGAGAGATGACATCAACCGTTGCCGAGCAGTGCCGCGCGCGCAGCAGACCAAGTTGAAGGAGCGGAGCAACGCGGAACGCGCGATGATAGACGCGAACAAATCCACCGCCAACCGCTGTCTGAGAAATCAGACGCATCTGGACGCGTGAACCGATTGTGCCATCGGCATCGACGCCGTGGCGAAGGGTCACAACTTCCGCAGAATCGTTCGTACTGTTTACGGTGACGGTAATTCCAACGGTATCGCCCTGGGCGATCACCGGGACGCCGCTATGCAGACCGCGCCAGTACCGGAACCACGTCTCCAAGGGATTCGTAACCGTATCCCGGTCGCCTCTAAAGGCAATTTGCAGCGACGCGATCGAGCAGGTATTCAAATTTTCCGGCTCCGTTTCGCCGACTTCCATGGTGATCGCGACCGGTGTCCAGATATGATCGACCAAGCGGCCGGTGCGCACAAATTTAATCTTGCGCAGGAAGCGTTCAACGAAATGTTTCGTAATTACGGAATCCACCGTCACCGAATCGGTAGCGGTATCGCGCGTGCCGACGGCGAGCAATAAGTTGCCCGGGACGGACCGATCGATAGTAACAACAGCGGATGTATCTCCACCGTTCGTCGTATCGACGGTTATGGTAGAGGTTCCCTGGTGCCAGAAGAAATGGCGTCCCCAGCGGATCGGCGTAACTGCGTCCGTAACCTTATCGAGACTGTTCCCGCCGTAATTGGTCGGATATAAATTGCCGCCATCGTCAACGGATGCATCGGCAGCAGCGGTGAAATCCGCAATTGAATCTGCGGACGACACCATATTCACCATAATTTGGGCATCGGTGGTTGGCAGCGATTCAACCGGGCCGCTTTTTGAGCATCCCCACAGGCCGATGACGGCCAGAATCGCAAAACCGGAGAGAAGATACTTTGCAGATGTCATAGTAAACTCCTTCTTGTTGATGGTATCGATAAAAACACCTTCCCGCTGCACTCTGTTATCTGCGCGCCCGCACGCGCATCCCTATCTTCCGTACAACGGGAAGGCAATCATAATTATTCACAACACATTCCCACGAGTCCATCCAATCGGGCCAATCGGGCAAACCAGACTACGCTCGATTTGGTGTCTTCATGTTGGCTATCAGGTGTTCAACATCCGTGCCAATGTATTGGGATGACTGGCTTGGTTCAAATATGCACGAAATGGGCTTTGTTGGAAGATTATTGAAACCGGATACCGCTCTGCCTGACTTTTGAAGTGCGGGAACGGCGCTCCAAACTGCGGGAATTACGATTTTCCCGCATTCGAAATCTTATTGCGGCGCCTTCTCCCCATCGCGGAGGGTCCACTTTTTTCGATAAAACGATTCGATAATCTCGTCGAGAAAAGGATGGTAGCGCTGGGGCAGGTTCTTGTATTTACCGCTCGAGACGCGTTTAATCTCTTGGAACGAGACTGAGTGATTGACATTCTCCACTGCATTCGAGAGATACTCGCGGAATTTCTTTTCTACCCTCGATGTCATTTCAGTGTCATCTGTGCCGGAAATCATCCGCACGGCTTCGTCAAAATTCCATTGCTTATCATAGAACGATTTGAAGCACGTCCCGCGGAAATATTCTGCTACAGTGCCCCGGCTCAGGCCGCCGAGTTCGTCTGCAGTTTCCGATATTGCACTGCGGCTAAACTGTTTTTGACGCAGCGAAAGCAATATCCGGTCCTCGATTTCGCCGGAGAGCGCGGCGTTACGCGAGATTTCGGCGGGGAGATCTTTCAGTTGAACGATATTTCTGCCCTCAGAGCTCGCCATGATGACTGCACGCTTCAGAACACTTTGCAGTTCCCGCACATTCCCCTGCCAGCGGTGGGCAACAAGCGCATTGATCACGCCGACGCTTGTTGAGGTCTCGGGCGAATCTCCCCGGACGAATGATTCGATAAGCAACGGCAAATCTTCCGGCCGTTCACGCAGCGGGGGAATGTTCACGGTGAAAACATTCAGCCGGTAGTATAGATCCTCGCGGAATTTTTTCTCCTCAACCGATTTTCGTACATCGCGGTTGGTCGCTGCCAGCACCCGCACATTGACTTTGTGCGTTTCGGTGCCTCCGACGCGTTCGAACGTTCCCTCTTGCAGCACACGCAGAAGTTTTACCTGGAATGCTTCGCTTGTCTCGGCGATTTCATCGAGGAAGATCACTCCGGAATTCGCAAGCTCGAATCTGCCCGGTTTCTCCTTGATCGCGCCGGTGAATGCGCCGCGTTCGTGGCCGAACAGTTCGCTTTCCAACAACGTTTCCGAGAGCGCGCCGCAGTTAACGGCAATGAACGGCTTATCGCGGCGGCGGCTTTCCAAATGAATCGAGCGGGCGATCAGTTCCTTACCTGTTCCGCTTTCTCCGAGGATCAACAAGGGTGCATCGTTATCGGCGATCATGCGGGCAAATTCGACGATCTTTTCCATCGGCCCGCCTGCGCGGTAGATGATGCCGTGATACTCCTTGCGTTCCAACAGCGAAACATTCGGCGCATCAGAGCCCGGCTGCAAATCCTCCGCTTTCAGTTTGAGCTGGCGGATTTCTTCTTTAAACTTCTGGACTTCCTCGACAAGCGAACGGCTCGGTTCGGTTCCCCGGTCGCCCTCAGCACTGCTCATCTCCCGTTCGAGCATTGCAAGCACGCGCTCCTTATCTCGAAGCTGCCGGTCGATGCGCTCGCGCTCGCCCCGCAGAAGTTCCATCTCCGCCTGAACTTCCTGATGTTTGTACAACACCAGCGCGAACGAGACTACTATAGTAGTAAGCAACAACCGCGCGAGCGGAATGATATAGACGAAATGCGAGAAGGCGAACATCGATGCACAGAGGGCGAGAACGGTGAGAACTACTGTCCCGCCGATGGCAACCGAGATGCGGAATCCCGAAAAAAGCGCGACGATCAATCCCGCGAAGAGAACGACGAGAATACATTGGCCGAAGAGCGAACATTCCTGCAGGAAATACCCTTGAAGCGCGTTTTCGATAAACATTGCGTGAAGCCCGACCGATGGAAATTGCTGCTGGTACGGAGTCGGGAAGAATGCGCTGCGGCCTTCGGCGATGATGCCGACGAGAACGATCTTCCCCGCAGCAGATTGGACCGGGATGGAGGGCGTGCCGCCTGATTTCAACGTATCGTACGCTTTCAGAAACGATACCACGGGGTACGAGGGAATAACACCAATCGATCCGGCGTAATTGATCCGCGCAACGCCGCGCTCATCGAACGGCAACGTAATCGGATTTGCGCCATGCGCAATGCGGACATCGTTCGGCGTTATCGTTACGTCCGATTTTTTTGCGCCAACCCCGACCCGGAGGAGTTCAAGAGCAAATGCGGGCACGAGCGCTTTTCCTGACCTGATGAAGAGCGGCACGTTGAACCGATCATCGATGTTTGTGTGCCCAACCGCCGAGGCGCCCGCAAGCAATTCGGGGAACGGCAGTTCAACATCGGAGCCGTTGTAATAATTTGCCGCTGTCGCATCGGAGTACGAGAACGAATGAAGCGACTTCTCTATGGTATCTGTGCTTGCCGGAGCGGGTTCATCGCCGAGCGTGCGGAAATATCCGCCAAGGACAACATTCCCTGCCCGCTGCACGACCGATGAAAACAGGTTATCATAATCGCGGTGCTCTTCTTCGCGTTCGGTAAAACCGATATCGAAGCCGACAGCTTTGGCATGGAGCGATTGAAGGACATCAACGACGAGGGCGTAGTAGTTCCGCTTTAAGGGCAGATCGCCGAGGATGCTGATGTCGTCACTATTGAAATAGAGGATGACGACGGAGCTATCGGGCTTGAGGGGACCGCGGACGCGGTATTGGGTAAAGAGGATGGAATGATCGACCGTATCGACGAAACCGGGAAACAGGACGGTGGCAACGAGGCATACCAACGCCAGACCTCCCCCTACAATGATGTATTTCCCGCGTTTGATCATTCCTTGTTGGGCTCTACTTGGTAATATAGAAAGAACACCGGAAGTAGTCCAGAGGTGCCATCGCGCGGAAGGATGGCCTTCAATTAGCTCAGGAACTCTGGGATTTCGCGAAAATGCGCACGGGGAGCACCATCGCGTTCATGCCGTTAAACTGCAGGCGGCGCTGGAATTGCGTGGCGGTTTCGTTGTGGAGCAGGCGCTGGAACCAGCGTTCGCGTTCGAAGACGAGCTTGCCGGCGAAGAAAATCGAATGCGGATATTCTTTGGAAATCTCGAGGCACACCTTTTCGGCCTCGTCGAGCACTTCGGTGCCGACGCCCATCTTGTAGGCTGCTGCAAAACCCAACCGGTTAGCGAGATCGACATATTTCTTCAGCGCATCCTCGGTTTCTTTGATCGATTCATCAACGTCTTCTAATCCCTTAAGCGTGCCGGCATCGATCACATCGATCGAGACGAACAGGAAATTCTTAAAGTTATGCGGGAAGAGCCGCTGGATGGTGAGGAACGAATGGATCCCCAGTCCACCGTACTTATTGACGAGGAGGACCGCTGTTTGGCCATTCTTGTTTATCGATGGGATCTCCTCATGCGTTCCGGTGGGGATGTTTTCCAGGATTTCATCAAGCCGCCCGAGGTAGCCATAGACGCGTTTGTAATGGTTCTTGATCCCGATACAGAACCAGATCAGAATGCCGGTAATGACGAGCGTAATCCATCCGCCGACGGCGAACTTTTCGATCAAACTGACGACAAGAATCGATACGCACAGCACCAAGCCGATGACGTGAATAGAAATATGCCGCCACCAATCGGGATGTTTCGCACGACTTTGAATCCAATAGCGCACCATCCCTGCTTCGGAAAGCGAGAAGGTGAGGAAAACGTTGATCGAGTACATCAATACCAACGTCGAGGTATCGCCGTGCGTAAGATAGAGTGTTGCCAGAGCGGCAAGCGCGATGAGAACCACGCCGTTTTGCATCGTCAACCGGTCAGAGAGCGAAGTGAAGCGGTGCGGCAACCATGAATCGATCGACATGTTCGACATGACGCGGGGCCCATCGATGAACCCTGCTTGCGCAGCTACGAACAACAGGGCCGCCTCCGATGCCAAAATGATAATAATGAAAATCCTGCCGATCGGGATCGTTCCCAAGCTCCATCCCTCCACGAACCGCTCCGCAAGAACCGCGTTCATCGTCTTGCCAGCTTCCGGGGCAACATGGAAGAGCAGATACAGCAGTAGTATGCCGCCCGCCGTGACAGCGAGAGAAATCGCCATGTAGAGCATCGTGCGGCGCGCAGTGGCGATCTTCGGCTCGCGCATGATTTGAATTCCGTTCGAAACCGCCTCGATGCCGGTGTACGTTCCCGCGCCCATCGAATAGGCGTGGAGGAAAATAGCAAACATTCCGCCGAGGCCGAGCAATTTCATATCCTGGCTATATCCCGATGAAATTTGCTCGACCACCGGGTGCGCGTTGAATGCATGCGTTGCGATGCCGCCTACGATCAGTGCAGCGTGGGATACGATGAAGACCATGAAGATGGGCATGAGAACCGTCACCGATTCTTTCACCCCGCGGAGGTTCAGCATCGTCAGCCCGCCAATCACAATGGCTACCACGATCAACTTATACTGGGCATAGTGCTGGGGAAGAAAGCTAAAAACCTGATCGGCACCGCTGGCGATAGAGACCGAAATCGTCAAGACGTAATCAACGAGCAGCGCTGAGCCGGAAACCACCCCGAACTTCGGCCCCAACAATTTGCTGGCCACAACGTAGCCGCCGCCGCCGAATGGAAATTGTTCGATGATGCGCGAGTAGGCGTACGAAATAATAAAGACGGTAAAGGCCGTTGCTGCGGCAAGGCCCAGCGCCAGATAGGTGTGGTTGCCAAGAGCGCGGAACGCTTCATCGGGGCCGTAGGCGGAAGACGACAATCCATCTGCGCCGAGGCCAACCCAGGCGAGAAAAGCGATTAACGAAATTTTGTGGAATACGCCGGGGTCCTTAATGTTGCGCGGAGCACCCAGCAAGGCGCGTTTTACACGAGCGGCGAGTTTGCTTTCGGGAGAATTTTGTAACGGGGGTTCAAGCTCATTGGTATCAAATCCTGCATCCATACTCTAAATACTCAGTTTTTCCACAATTTTCAGGTGAATAGTATAAGAATTTCAGAAGGGAAAACAAAATGAGCCGTTATTGCCGATTGCCAATTGGCGATTGCCAAATTGAGACATCTGAAGAATTATCGATGGTCGTCGTTCCGAATCAACCTTGAGGGGATGTCATGCTGAACGATCCGCCGCGGCGGAGAAGCATCCCCGACGGTGTTGAATAATGAACTCAATCCGTTATTTTGGAACGCAGTAGAGAACTTAAACGTGGGAGATTCTTCGCTTCGCTCAGAATGACATTCATTGATTAAGTTTTCGGATGTCTCAGATTACTTAATCAATTCACGGATTTTTTCCACCACCGGCTTTGATCCGGGAGCATCGAGATTAGAAAGAATGACGACCGTGTAGCCGAGATCGGGATACATATCGAGACGGGCGAATGCACCGGGGATGCCGCCTGCGTGGCCGAGGATTGTTTGTGTACCGTGATGCTCCACGCCGAAGCCGAACGCGTACATGCCAAACGGCGTTGTGACACGGCCGGTGAGAACTGTATCGGTGTAGGCGGGAGTGAGCAGGGTGTTGCCGAAGAGCGCCTCGCGGAATTTCAGCAAGTCGTTGGCGGAAGAATAACCGCCGCCCGCCGGGCCGCCGCGCACCTCGCGGAGATCGGTATTGGGCTTGAGCTCGCCCGGTTTGCCGCCAAAATCGGTGAAGCCGACTGCGACGCTCATACTTTCTGCAGCGGAATCATCCATATAGAACCCGGTGCTGTTCATGCCGGAAGGGATAAAGATGTGCTTTTTCACGTACGAATAATAATCCTCGCCCGATGCTTTCTCGATAATTGCGCCGAGCACGATATATCCTTCGTTGCTGTATTCGTATTTGTCGCCGGGCGAGAACGAGGGGCGGTCGTCTTGGAAAAGCGGCAAATAACTTTGCACCGTGGTCAGTTTCGTCCGCGCGCTGACAAACTTGCCGTTGAAATAATTGCCGAGTCCCGAGGTATGGGTAAGAAGCTGGCGGATAGAGACGCCGTTGGCAACGACAGGATCGGGATAATCGGGGAGGAATTTACTGACGACGTCATCGAAGCTGAGCTTTCCTTGCTGCGCAAGCTGTGCGATCGCCACGGCGGTGAACATTTTATTGAGCGAGCCGATGTTGAACCGCGTATCGACGGTGTTGAGTCGGTTCGTTTTTTTATCGGAGATGCCGTACGCTTTGATGAAGATGACGTTCGCGCCTTTAGCGACCATGACGACACCGGAGAAAGCATCCTCCCCCGTCCTCGAATCAAGAAACTCACCCAGCGGCTTGGCGATCTTGCTTGCATTGCCGGTTGGATCGGTATCCTGACTAAAACATGGAACATGGAATATGGAATATGGAATGAGGAAAAGAAGAACGAAACAGGAGATTTTCTTTGTCATGGGACGAGTTTGGGAGGTGTAGATATATGGAGCAATGTTGGTTCTGGAATGATTAAAAATACGAAATTTTGGGGAGAGATGTTAACTCACCCGTTAATCCCCTCTCTCAAAAACGAGGGGAATCTTGTGTCCCACTAAGGGTGTCATTCCCGCGAAAGCGGGAATCCAGGGTCTTTCGATCGTAGAAAAAGCAACTCACCCCCCTGCCCCCTCTCTCAAGATAGAGGGGGAGGCTTGGACGCGTCGAACTCATCCGCTGCCCCGTCTCTTGTCCGCCGCGGCGGACCAAGAGACGGGGACGGGAGGGGTTGAGTTTTGCGCCGGCTTGACTATCCCCCAGAAAATAATTATGTTTTCCACAATTACAATCATTCAAGTGTATGTCACTCTGAGCACAGCGAAGAGTCTCCCCAGTTTGAGCATTAACTACCAGCGGGGATTCTTCGTGAACGCTCTCGCGTTCGTGCTCAGAATGACAAGATTACCATTAGCGAGGATAATAATAATCTCTCAATAATCGATGAAACCTTCCATTTTCATTCTTTCGGTCATCCTCTTTGCATCAACCTGCCATGCGCAATACCCGTGCGATGGCTCGCTATGGAAATACGTTTACCAGCCGGAGCGGCTTACGATTCTCGATTCGTGCAGAACGGTCACGGGCGTGATCACCAAAAGAATTTGGGTGCCGGATGGCGATGAGCACATAAGCTTGCGGCTCGATCCCGGCCAACCGGGGCTGCTGAACGATTACAATGTGAACAATGAAGACAGCTGCTTAGTGCTGGAAATTATCTGCAGGCATGTGCGTCTCGAACCAAACACGTGGGGTTACTGCAAGGGATGCCCCAACAAGATTGCCATCCCCAAAAAAGGTGCGCATGTGCGCGTGACGGGAACATTCGTCGTTGATACGAAGAAAGATCACGGCTGGCAGGAGATTCATCCGGTGTATAGCATTGAGAAGATCAAGTAAGCCGGGTTAGCGTAGTCCGCCACGGCGGAGTTGGAACCAGATAAAAAATGTCCTCTTTGTTTGCCTTCCCCTCTTTTCGTATATTTAAGGTGTATAGATTGGGACGCTTAGCTCAGCTGGTTCAGAGCACCGCCCTTACAAGGCGGGGGTCGTAGGTTCGAACCCTACAGCGTCCACACTTGCCTCAAGAAACGCGGGCGTGAAGCCCGCGGCTACCAAAGATTTCTCTGTAGCTCTTCACGCTTTAACTTCCATCAGAACAATTTTAAACGAGCGGTGAATTTCGCGGGCGGCGAAGACGATGCCAACGAATACGCCGAGCATCCCGAGCAGGAAGACGGCGAGGGCGAATATTTCCACCGTCCCTTCGGTGGTAAAGAGGTTTAATCCGATGGCGATTGAGGCAAGGACGAACAAACCGACCGATACCTGGAGAGAAAGGATCGAGTTGCGCAGAAGGCTTGCACGCAGGAGCAATTCCTCCGTTTGTTTCCGGACGTTCGCATAACGGATGTTATCGGACGATTCTAATCCGCCCGGCATATCGCCGATGATGCGCCTGAGTTTCCGCATTTCGTCGTTCAGCAGGCGGATCCGGTTGAAGACATTGGAGTACCGGTTTAAGAGGCCGAGGAGGAGGAGGCCGACGGCGGAGATACCCACCGCAGGCGCGAGAATTGCCTGAATGGCTTGTATCGCTGTGACTGTTACGGTTGGCATATCATAATGTACCATTCTCTGCAGCGAATTACCACAGAGGGTGGAGCAGCGCACATCTCGGTAGTATCTCAGTTTAAGAAAAAAGAACGTGGATTCCCGACAAAAACATTCGGGAATGACAGATTATGTTTGATGGTGAGACACCAGCCGCATCCTCCCCGATTTGTATCGAAATCACCCTACTGCCTTACGTATTGTCTTGATTATATCATAGAAAAAGCGTATATTAGAATAGCGGTTGGGAGTGAACGGTGAACAGTTGACAGTTAATGAAAATGTGCGATTGCAATCCGCCAGAAGCGGACGGCATAATAACGCAGAAAACGTGCACCCGCAAGTCTTTCCGGTGAATGAATTTACAGAGGAAACGATCGAAAAGTGATCAAAAACCCCCTATTTTTTTCATACTTTTTCACGCCGAATGTATGGATATTACAGAAGTTACGCATTGAGAAAAAAGATGTTTTTTTAATTATAGAAAATGGAAGATGGAATCCGCCGGAAGCGGAGGAAATGAATGAGTATTTGGGCGATATGTTCCATCTCGATAAAGCGCAGATGGGCATCATCGCCACTGCGGGCTTCTGGACCTACACCACGACAAATGAAAAAAGCCCCGCCATCAAGGATAACGGGGCTTCATTCAAACAAAATTCGATGTAACCTTATTTCGTGAAGGCCATCTTTTTCATATCCGTGAATGAACCTGCGGTGATGCGGTAGAAGTAGATACCGCTTGCATAGTTCGCCGCGTTCCATTGCACAGATTGATACCCCGCCTGACGTTCGGCGTCAACAAGGGTAGCTATCTCCTGGCCAAGCGCATTGTACACCTTTAACGAAACGTGTCCGGCTATAGGAATTGAATACCCGATAACTGTGGAGGGGTTAAACGGATTCGGATAGTTTTGATTCAACGCATAGGTAACAGGTCTGCCGAACGTCTGACCGATCAACCTCTTGCTCTTCGGAACAGTTGCCCCGGGCCAGCTTAGAAATGCAACCGAATCGAGCGGCCGCACGCCGGTGAACACAAGCGAGTCGGCGAACGATACCGTATCGATGGCGCCGTTGAATGCCTGGTCCATGTAGGATAGGGTAATATCGTAAACGGAGAAGAGGCTATCAGGTCCAAAATGATGAACGGCAGTTTTGCCCGTGCCTGTATAATAACCCTCCATCATGGCATCGCTCGCGGCGGCGATCGAATCAAGCGTCAAACCGTTTAGGAGATTGGCGGTCGTATCGTGATAGATCAGGGAACCCAGCCCCCTCGGCGTGATGCCCAACGCACTCGCGGCAAGGTTCACCTTCAGCGCAATCAAATCGGCAAAGAGCTTGCTGTTGTACTTTGTCGGGGGAAGCGACTTGTATGCGCCCATCATTCGCTTGCCGCTAATGAGCGTATCGAAACCATGAGAGGCAGCCGATTGCGTGTCGCCCTTGGTGTACAAGGAAGCTTCGACGTCGGTGTATTTCGCCGCAGTGACCCACGCGTATTGCGTCTTCAAGAGCGACGGCACGCCGATCGTCATGCCCTGCGGGAATCCGCCTTGGGCAAACTCGGCCTGGACTGCGTTGAGCGCATTCGGCATCGGCAAGCGGCCGGTGTTTATAATCTTTTCACAATACATCTCAACTTTCACCCGTCCTAAGAGTGAATCTTTTGTGCCATAGATCCCTTTAACTTTTTCGGGCTTAGGGGCATAGCCGGTCAACGTAAGCGAATCACCATTATTGATCGGCGACGCGAGGGAAAAAGTCCATACCGTGAGTTTGGCGTTTGACGTTGCGGTGAAGATGACATGACCATCTTCGTTGAGTATCTCTATGCGGATATCGTTACCAGTATCGACCGGTGTGGCGAAGGATATAACAAAGCCGGTTGTGCTGTCACCGCCGGCGACGAGGGAAGCGGAAAACTGATATTTATCGGGTTTCTTCGGCACTACGACGCCAACCTTAAGGGCCCATATAGGCCTCTGAAGGTCGCCCGCGGTGAAGGTACGGAAATGCGTACTTGTATCTACTTCACCTGCAGATGCGGAAAACCGGAATGACGCACAAAGCACAACAAGCAACAACCATCGCGAGAAATTTATACCCTTAGGCATGAGGAAACCTTTCAAGTGATGCAAAGTTTTTTAGATTATTTGAGTAAAACGGACCGATCTGAAATTGGTTTACGAATCGGGTCAAGTCTTGACCCAAAGTACGACGTGCGAAAATATTACTAAAGAGCTGGCCGGAGTAGCGATGATGTTGCAGAGGTGATGGCCTACGAAAAGAACTGCACCGATGCCGTTTTCAAAATAATAATTCGCGTGTTAAAGCGCAAGGGGGGCTGTCCTAATGTGGAATAAAGGCACTGGATTGCCCCGTTGCCACTTCAACTGCGTTGACGGAATGCCTCGAATGACAACGGGTTAATGGGAAACCGCGTTACCACCTGCAATAATGAATCTCAATCCATGGCTTTCCCTCAACACATCCCCAATAGAAGTACTTATCATCTGCGGTGGTTCGCCATGTTTCAGAAGCCATTGAAAGTTGCCCATATTGTTTGAAGAGTTTGTCTTCAGGCGCGCTTCCCAAGCGATCCATCGTATCGAGTTTCACCGATGGAATCTGTTTAAGCAAACGATTGTAGTCGTCCGGTGAAACTTCGATAAGTGCGCACGCAGAATGATCGCCATGGAGATCGGGCAATGTGGCATCTTTGAAAATGATCTTCCCCGATGCCGGGTAGGGCACGCGGGTGATATCCCTGAACTCGTTTTCGTAATAAGAATCGGTGGGATAAAGCGCTGTATATGCCTCATAGCCGCAAGAGATTCCAATAAGGAGAATGATTCCAATGGCCAAGGCTTTCTTTCTTGGCCGCATCTGCTTGATATGACTCCAACTCCATTTCCCCAACCGGTAGAGATAATATGGGAGGCAAAGGAAAAGAAAAATGTAAAAGATCACGATCCAAAGGTACGGCGGCTTAGTGATGAGGTAGGCAACAAGTAGAATAACAATGGAAGTGAACGCGATGAAGGACGTTCTTTTCCCGGATGATAACGCCTCCATTCTGAAACTGCCCCGCTTCGACAATCTGGAGAGAACGCGCGAAAGCAGGGCCACGAGAACAAACGCGGCGATGAGGATTTGGAAAGGGATTAAGATATTATGCATTGGTTTGGTTGGGGGACGGAGGAACGTGGAGCATTCCTCAAACATATTCAAATACTTATCCGTTCTTGTCATCCTGAACGCAGTGAAGGATCTCCCACGCCAGAGTATTTGACTGAGGTCGGAGATTCTTCTCCGCCGCGGCGGATCGCTCAGAATGACAGAGCAGTTGTTTCTTCCGATTGCATCATGCCCATCATTGAAATCATCTCCGCCGTCTTTCTTGGCGGAATCAGCGGTCAAAATCGAAAATCCTGAAACACTTGCCACGCATAAATTAATCCAAACACCACGCTCACGGTGCCGGAGAGAAGCCGTACCATATAGTTAAGTTGCTCCGATTTATGCGCGGTCATCACAAACGGTATGCCGATCAACGCGCTCATGATGAACATCCCGCCGACCGAGCCGATGCCGAAGACCGCAATATACACGAGCGCCAGAGTGGGCGAAGGGATCGTCGCAAGCACAATCAGCATCAGCGCGGCGCTGCCCGCCATGCCATGGACCATGCCGATGAAGATCGAGCGCTTTCCTTTGAAGAAACTGCGGATCGCCGAGGATTCGTGGTGGCCTGCTTCCGCAGCAGGCTGCTCCGCCTGCTCATGGATGTGCGGATGGACGTGAAGATGTCCGCCGTGATCATGCGTGTGCGTATGGAATGTTCCGCCCATAAAGAGTTTCCGCAAGACGTTCGCGCCAAGGCCGATGAGCATCAGGGCAACGCAAAATTCCATCGCGGTGGCAATCCGGTCCGGGATTTTCATGCCAATCGCGACCACGATTAAGCCAACGATAAAGAGCGATGCCGTAT
>Ga0070731_10003235_pt1 | contig 14835 bp, 13 predicted proteins | sample Coa_R1_2_FD_66448 | JGI IMG/M metagenome (GOLD analysis project Ga0070731, IMG submission 66448) | Surface soil microbial communities from Centralia Pennsylvania, which are recovering from an underground coalmine fire - Coalmine... | ecosystem: Environmental > Terrestrial > Soil > Unclassified ... | reverse complement strand
ACCGCCCATCATTCCCGTGAACCGGCCACCGACGACGCCAAGCAGGATTGCGGTTTCAAAGGACAGGTCGCCGGCCAGGAAACTGCGCGCGCTCAGGCGAAACCATGTGCCGAAGGCCAGAGGACCCGCGATCCACAGCACCAAAAGGATTTTGCCTTTGAGCGAACGCTCATCGCGAAACAGCAAATTTTTGAATTCAACTGACCGCACCAGAGTGCTGGCGACAGCGGCAGCTACGCCCAGCTTGATGAGCAAATTGATCAGGATTAAACGCTGTTCCATGAGAGCCGTTGAGAGAAATGTAGCATGACGGCACAGCTGAAAGCGTTAGCCGCGCAGCTTGCCTGCCATTTCCTGGAGGAGCGGCTCCAGATCCTCGATTTTCGACGGACCGCCCTGCGCCATATCTTTGCTGCCTCCACCGCGTCCGCCCAGCCGCGCAAGTACTTCCTTCACCTGCGCTCCCATGTCGAATGGCTGGCCGGCAGACTGGGCAAAGACCAATGAAGGCTGACCAGACGTACTGGCGAGCAAGGCTACTACAGAGCGGCCCTGGCGTGTGACCTTCTGTGCAAGGAGCTTAATAAACGCCAGATCACGATCGGCAAAGACCTGAGTGATAACCGCAGTTCCCACTTGCTCGGGCATGTCAGCTAATAACCTTCCGGCGTATAGGTCTGCCAGTTCTTCCAGCGTGCGCTCGTGACCCTTGCGTGAGCTGCGAGCTTCCTCCTGAAACTTCCGGATTTGCTGTGGCACGTCCCAGATATGGCTCGAACACAAAGCCGCGGATTCAACAAGCGTCGTGTAATCGCGCCGGGCAGTCGCGATGGCACGCTTACCGCAGACGAACTCCACGCGCCATCCCTGGCGAACTTTCTCAGCTTTGCGGAGCAGGATACTGCCGATCTGGCCAGTGCTGGCAACATGCGTTCCGCCGCAAGCGGTTAGATCGAAATCCTGAATGTCTATCAGGCGCAACTTGTCTCGTTCGACCGGCGGAAGCTTTCGCAAACCAAGTCCCTGTGCTTCTTCCTGAGTCACAAACCGAATCCCGACTGGGCGATTCTGCGTGATCACATCGTTCGCCAAGATTTCGGCAGTTTCAACCTGCACGTTGCTAAGCGCCTTCGTATCGAGGTCAATCGAGCATGCGTCCACGCCCATGTGAAACGAAACCGTCGGCATATTGAACAGGCGCACAAACGCCGCAGAGAGCACATGCTGCCCGGAGTGCTGCTGCATGTGATCGCGGCGGCGATCGATATCTATCTTTCCGTGAACCTCAATTCCCTTCTGCACAGCCGTCGCGCTGTCGACATAGTGCAGAATCGTGCCATCGTCGCTCTCTCCGACTTCCGCGACTCGGACCTTGTTATTGCCAATGGCAATGACACCTGTATCGAAAACTTGGCCACCACTGGTTGGATAAAAGGCAGTTCTGTCCAGAATGATCGCCGTTCGCGAATCCGCTGTTCTTACGTCGAGGACTTTCGCGTCAAATTCGTAGAGAAAAGAATCGTGATAGTAAAGATGCTCGGTCATAACGAATGTATCGATCCTACGACGCAGAAAGCCTCTCAGGATGACAGCGTGGAAGGCTGAATGCGGATTGCTGAATGCTTCTCAGTATGGCCCGATGATTCCGCCGATCTGGCGTGAGGCGGGCCGCGCTTGTGCCCGGATTTTCTGCTTTTCGATTACATCCAAATATTTCAATCCGGAGCCAGTATTGAACAAGACAACCGTGTCATCGGCACTAAAGAATTCGCGTTTGCGCAACTTGCGATACGCAGCCAGCGCGGCTGCTCCTTCCGGCGCCGCAAAGATTCCCTCGATCTTCGCCCAGTGGTGCAGCGCATCCATGATCTCGTCATCGCTTACCGCCAGCGCGAGTCCGCCACTCTTTTTGAGAATATCCAGTATCAAATAATCGCCGTAAGCTTTGGGCACACGCAGCCCAGCGGCCAGAGTTTCAGCGTTGGGCCAAGGTTCAGCCGTACTTTTGCCCTCATCCCAGGCCTTAACGATCGGAGCACACCCGGCCGCCTGGGCTGAAATCATCTGCGGCCGCTCGGAGCCTATCCAACCCAGCTGTTGCATTTCCTCGAATGCCTTCCACATACCAATCAGGCCGACTCCCCCGCCGGTTGGATAAATGATGGCATGTGGCAACCGCCACCCGAGTTGTTCAGCGACTTCGTATCCCATTGTCTTCTTGCCTTCCACGCGAAATGGCTCTTTCAGCGTGGAAACATCGAACCATCCTTCTTCATCTTTTCTTTCGGTGACCATTCTGGCGCAGTCGCTGATCAGACCGTCCACTAGCGTCACGCGCGCACTGTAGCTTTCACACTCCACGCGATTGGCCAGAGGGACGTCTTTAGGCATGAAAATGTGGGCCTCGATTCCCGCAGCTGCTGCGTAAGCAGCCAACGCGGTTCCAGCATTTCCCGCGGAAGGAGCAGCCAGTTTCTTCAGGCCATAGGCTTTGGCCATGGTGACCGCGGCGGACATGCCGCGAGCCTTGAACGAACCGGTGGGATTCAGTGCCTCATCTTTTATATATGCGTTGGGAAACTCGCGGCTGGGCAGCATAGGCGTGAAGCCCTCGCCAAGTGATACTGGCTCGGCTTCAGGCAGAACCTCAGCATAGCGCCACATCGAAGGAGTTCGCCCGAATAGTGACGCCGCCGTGAACGTCTTTCTTAGCTCGGCAAGGTCATAGCGAACGTAAAGCACGCCGCCATCTTCCGGGCAGACAGTCTGCGGCTGGTCGGTGCTCATCTGCACACCGCATTTCGTGCATTCAAGATAAGCGATACGGGCCAAGAGGCGAGTTTAACACTGAGCAATACCCACGTAGCGAGCGCCCCGTCACTTCTTCGGGAATCTCGCATCCAGATCCAGATTCAGCTCCAACACATTCACGCGCGGTTCACCGAGGAACCCGAATTGACGATCGGCAGTGTGCTGCTGAATTAATTCCCGTAGTTGGGTCTCAGAGATCCCGCGCTCCCTTGCGACACGGGCGATTTGAAATTGCGCCGCGGCGGGCGTGATATCGGGATCGAGCCCGGAAGCGGAAGTCGTCACCAGATCGATCGGGACGGGCTCGCCAGGATGATCGGCTTGATCGGTAGCGACGTCTGCCTTTACCCGGTCAACAAGCGCGTGGTTTGTAGGCCCAAGCTGCGACCCATTCGAGTTCGCGGCATCGTAGCCGGCCCCGGCGGAGGATGGCCGCGAATGGAAATATGCCGGGCCGGTAAACCCCTGGCCGATGATTCTTGACCCGATGACTTGGCCATTTTGCGTGATCAACTGGCCGTTGGCTTTGTCCTTAAAGAAAAGCTGGGAAAAACCGGTGACGACCAGCGGATAGATGATTCCGAGGAGGATGGTCGTGACAATGGTCATGAGCACCGAAATCAGAAGGTTCTTTTTCATTTTTACCTCTCACACTTCCTAAGCATTGAAGATTCCACGGAGCGTAGTGAGCACATTTCACGCCAGCCGCATTGCGGTGATAACCATGTCAATGAGCTTGATACCCGCGAACGGTACCAGAATTCCACCGATGCCGTAGATCCACAGATTGCGGCGCAGTAGTGCTGCGGCTCCCATCGGCCGATACTTCACTCCGCGCAGCGCCAGCGGAATTAAAGCAACAATGATGAGGGCATTGAAAATCACCGCCGACAACACCGCCGATTGCGCCGTCTGCAGATGCATGATGTTCAACGCATTGAGCACCGGGAATGTCCCGGCAAACATCGCTGGAATGATGGCAAAGTATTTCGCTACATCATTCGCGATGGAAAATGTAGTCAACGCCCCGCGGGTCATCAGTAATTGTTTGCCAATTTCGACGACTTCAATCAGCTTGGTCGGATTCGAATCAAGGTCGACCATGTTGCCGGCTTCCTTGGCCGCCTGGGTGCCGGTATTCATGGCAACGCCAACGTCGGCCTGGGCAAGAGCTGGAGCATCGTTGGTGCCATCGCCAGTCATGGCAACGAGTTTGCCTTCTTTCTGCTCCTTGCGAATCAAGTCCATCTTGTCTTTAGGAGTGGCTTCGGCAAGGAAATCGTCTACACCCGCTTCGCGTGCAATCGCTGCTGCGGTCAAAGGATTGTCGCCGGTGATCATGACGGTTTTTATTCCCATGGCCCGAAGCTGATCGAAGCGCTCGCGCATGCCGCCTTTCACGATGTCTTTCAGATGGATTACACCGAGAGCACGCTGGTTTTCGGCAACCACCAGCGGAGTCCCGCCCGAGCGAGCGATTTTTTCGACGGCAGACTGAACTTCCCTGGGCATGGAGGTACCGTGCTGGCCGAGATAGTTGGTAATGGCATCGACCGCGCCCTTGCGAATCTCGCGCCCATCGAGATTCACCCCGGACATGCGCGTCTGAGCCGTGAAAGGAATGAACTGCGCTTCATGACTGCCCAGTTCCCTGCCGCGAAGCCCGTATCTCTCTTTGGCCAACACCACAATCGAACGCCCTTCCGGAGTTTCATCAGCTAATGACGAAAGCTGCGCCGCATCGGCCATCTGCGCGTCCGTGATGCCCGGTGCCGCGACAAATTCAGCGGCCTGCCGATTGCCCAATGTGATAGTTCCGGTCTTGTCGAGCAAAAGGGTGTTGACGTCACCCGCAGCTTCCACGGCGCGACCCGACATGGCCAATACATTGTGCTGAACCAGGCGGTCCATGCCGGCGATCCCAATAGCCGAAAGCAATCCGCCAATCGTGGTTGGAATCAAGCAAACCAGAAGAGAAACCAGTACGAACACGGTTTGGGGTGATCCCGAATAAATTGCAAACGGCTGTAGAGTTACGACTGCCAGCAGGAAGATGATGGTCAAACCTGCGAGCAGGATATTCAGCGCGATCTCGTTGGGAGTTTTTTGACGCTCCGCGCCCTCGACCAGAGCGATCATGCGGTCAAGGAATGTCTCTCCAGGATTCGACGTAATCTTGATCTTGAGCCAGTCAGAGAGCACCCGTGTGCCTCCAGTCACGGCCGAGCGGTCCCCGCCAGCCTCGCGAATGACAGGGGCAGATTCGCCGGTAATCGCAGACTCATCGACGGATGCCACGCCCTCAACAATCTCGCCATCGCTCGGGATGAACTCGCTGGCAGAAACCATCACGTGATCTCCAGCGCGCAACTTCGAGCTAGGAACCTGTTCAGTTTCGCCGCCCGGCAAGAGCCGGTTAGCAATGGTTTCCGCGCGTGCCCGGCGCAGCGTGTCAGCCTGTGCTTTTCCGCGGCCTTCAGCCATGGCCTCGGCAAAGTTCGCGAACAAGACCGTGAACCACAGCCATAGGGTGATCTGCAGATTGAAGGAAAAGGCCGCGCCACCTTTAAAAAGCAAGGCAGTCGTAATGACGCTTCCTATCTCGACCACGAACATGACCGGGTTGCCCATCATTTTGCGCGGATCCAGCTTCACAAGAGCATCCCAGGCCGCTCGCCGCACAATCTTCCATTCCCAGATGGCCTTCTTTCGGGTCGGCTTCATCGGCGAACGGCCAAGCCGCATTTGCTTCACTTCTGGAACAGGGGGTGTTTGCGTCGTTGCCATATGTCGAATCCTCTAGAAGGTCTTGCCTGCAACCAGGAGCAGGTGCTCCAGGATCGGTCCAAGGCTTAGTGCCGGGAAAAATGTAAGTGCGCCTACGATCAAAATCACGCCGATCAATAGCACGCTGAAAAGCGGCGTGGTCACTGGGAAGGTGCCGAGCGACGGTGGAACATATTTCTTCTGTGCAAGGCTACCCGCGATCGCCAGCATTGGAATGATCATGAAAAAGCGACCCAAAAGCATCGTCAGTCCGATCGTCGTGTCGTACCAAGGTGTATTGGCGGTCAATCCACCGAACGCCGACCCGTTGTTTCCAGCGCCGGAAGTGAACGCGTACAGAATTTGGGTGAGTCCATGAGGCCCTGGATTGGTAATGCTGCTGATCCCATACGGCTGTACCGCTGAAATCCCGGCAAATGCGAGAATCACCAGCGGGAAGACGAGCACGACGAGCATTGCCATCTTCACGTCGTACGCTTCAATCTTTTTGCCAAGATACTCCGGCGTGCGGCCGACCATCAGCCCCGCGATGAATACTGCGAGAACAATGTAGATCAGCATGCCGTACATGCCCGCGCCAACACCGCCGAAAATTACCTCACTCAACATGATGTTCACCAGTGGCACCATTCCACCGAGTGGGGTGTAGGAGTCGTGCCAGCCGTTGATGGCTCCGCAGCTGGCGTCCGTAGTAACGGTCGCAAACAGCGTGGAAGCAGCCATCCCGAACCGGACTTCCTTGCCTTCCATGTTGCCGCCGGATTGCAGAGCGGTAACCTGCTGGCTGGTTCCGGCAAGCAGGGGGTTGCCGCGAGCCTCAGCCCAATACGCTGCAGTGACGCCGACCAGAAATAGAATCGCCATCGCCGCCCAAACGGCCCAGCCGTGGCGTTGTGCCCCTGTCATCCGCCCTAAGGTGTAAGTGAGTCCGGCGGAAACTGCAAAGATGGAAAACATCTCCAGCAAGTTGCTGAACGGAGTCGGGTTTTCGAAGGGATGTGCGCTGTTAGCGTTGAAGAATCCACCGCCGTTCGTGCCCCATTCCTTGATGATTTCCTGCGAAGCCACCGGTCCTTGCGCGATGGTCTGTGTGGTCACGGTTTCCATCACCGCTTTCCCATTGGCATCGACCATGGGTTTGCCGTCTGTACCGGTCTTTTGAACCTGCATGGGTTCCACCAGCTTCGCTGTGTCGTACGGCTTCAGGTTTTGAACAACGCCCTGCGATACCAGAACCAGCGCGCCCACTACACAGAACGGCAGCAATACCCATAAACAGCTACGAACCAGATCGACCCAGAAATTGCCGATGGTTTGCATCTGCCGACGCGCAATCCCCCGTATGAATGCAATCGCCAGTGCGATTCCCACCGCAGCCGACATGAAGTTGTGGTATGCCAGCCCAGCCATCTGGGTGAAATAGCTCATCGTCGTCTCACCCGCATAGGCTTGCCAATTCGTGTTGGTGGTAAACGACGCCGCAGTGTTGAACGCCACGTGCGTCGGAGTCACGGCGCCGAATTTCTGCGGATTGAATGGCAGATACCCCTGCAGGCGCTGCATCAGATACAGTACGAGCATCGAAACCAGGCTGAACAGGAGCATGCACACGGCGTACTCCGTCCAGCGCATTTCGTGATCCTCATCAACGGCAGTCAGCTGATAAACAAGCCGCTCAATCGGCCGCAATAACGGATCCAGAAAGGTTTTCTCCCGGTTGAATACATGGGTCATAAAAATGCCCATCGGCTTCGTGACCAGAAAGATCAGCAGGAGAAAAAACAGAATTTGAAACCAGCCATTGATCGTCATCAGAATTTCTCCGGCCGCAATAGTGCGTAGATCAGATAAACCATGGTCAGCGCACTCACTGCGAGCATGATTATGGATTCCAGGCTCATAACACTTCCCTCCTCACTTCACCCGCTCACAGAAATGCACGTAGGCAATCGACAAAGCAAAGAACGCGATCGTAACGGCTATCCAAATAACATCCTGCATCTTTACCCCCTTGTCATCCCGAGCGCAGCCGTTGTTCGCGCAGCAAACGACGACGCAGTCGAAGGACCCCTTTCCGCCAAACTCAAGCAGTAGCGCATCGGGGAATTCTCACCCTCAAAACTTCACCAGAATCGCCAAATCCAGCCGGTTTTCATCTTTCACGAGGTCAGGAGTAAACCCAGCGACAAGCGACCCCGGGGCACCGCTGTTACCGCCTGAAGGCGTAATTCCCCCGCGCCCCGTGAAATACGGCACGTTCGCGGCGCGATGATCGTATTCCCAGCGAAACGTGATGTATTGGCTTGGCATGTAATCGAAAGTTGCCGATGCATCCCACGCTTTGAACGGATCGCCAGGATTTTCCGGGAAATACGGCGTTCCCGAAATCGCCGTGGCTCCGTTGATCGGGGGCAACAAAACGAGATAGCGTCCGGGGTTATTGATTTTTCCTCCGCCCAACGTAAAACCATATCGGTCTCGGTGAAACCAGAGACGGTTGTAGACCATGAATCCGAGAAAGGACTGCTTGGGTGCGATGTACTTCGTGCCGTTTATGATCTTGACGGCATTGGTATCGCAACTCACAGCCGTTCCGGCCACTGGATCGCCGCCATGCTCGCAGCCGGCGTCGCCCGTCAGAGTGAATGCAGCTTTGCTGATGAAGCCATCGGGATTGTCGTAGTATTTGTGCTCAATGCTGTCATCAGTGTGATATCGAATACGGCCGGGAACCCCGAGCGTGTCCGCACCGAGTGCATATTGATTACCCAAGATTTCCCAGCTGCCATTTGGCCGCCACAAAATTTGGCCACCGACGCCAAGCCGATGATTGAAACGCCCATATGACTGCCAACCATTGATCAGCCAAGGTTCAATTTTCAGGTGCTCGGTCGGAAAAATCTGAACACGCATGCCATTGAAGAACCATGGCGTGTTCGAAGAAACATACGAAGGCTGGTAGGCCCAATTATCGAAGTTGTAGTAACTAAATAACCCGACATACGACATGAAGATACCGGCCTGAATGTTGATTCCATGCAGCGCGTTCAGGTGATATCCACCGTAAGCTTCCGAGACATATCGGTAAGCCGTATCCAAATCCCAGTTGCCGTGAGCCGGGCTGGCGTCATTACGTGGCGTGGTCGCCGAGTACATCCCAAACTGCGTCATCAATCGGGCCTGAACGTTGTTGTAGTGAAAATCCCCGCCCGCGCCGAATTGCGTTAGTTGGAACTCGTTCGCCCGAAAGACCTCGCTGGATCCACCGATGGTGTCGTCGGCGGGATGATTGAAATCCACAATGTAATCGACATCAGCCTGGACTTCAGGCGTGAAGAATTTTGTGTCGAGCGGAACATCTTTGACTCGGCTGTTGCCGTTCAACCAGCTGAAGTCTGCGAAGGCAAAAGGCTCAGCTTTTTCTTTTTTTGCCGTAGGAGTTGCAACTGCTGAAGTTTGCGTCTCAACGGCCGCCATGACTGGCACCGGCGGAGATGAAGCAGCCGGCGAAGCTTCGACTGGACCTGAGCTCACCATGGCGGCTGACGTACTCGCGGTTGCGCTGTCGTCTTTTTTCGGTTGCTGTTGTTTCAGCTCCGCTTCGAGTTGCTCGATGCGCTGTTTCATCGCATCGAGTTCTTTGGCAACTGCCGGCGGAATCCCCTGATCGGAAGTGGTTGATTGTGGATCTGCGGATTGAGTGGGATTGTCGGTTTGCTGCGCGCGCAATGGCAGTGCGATGAAGATTGCAGCCAGCACCAGCAGGGCTGCTCGCTTGCCGCCTTCGATCGGTAGTTTGCGTTTTAAAATCTCCGGATTCATCACTATGAGTTCTCCTCGTTTTCTCGACGACGGATTGAACTTCGCGAAATAAACTTCTACGGCAGAAGAAGGCCCAATTCTTAACTCTCTTATGAGGGCGAGGACAACGCGGAGCAAGAAAAGTACCGCGCTGCCGCACAACACACTCAATACGACTCTAGACACCACGATCGCTGACACAACTTTCCTGATCCAGTTGAAGCGATTTAACTACTCAGACCATAAAAGGGGGGTTAATAGTTCATAAGGAATTCGTAAAGGTGCTTTGGCCGTTACGCCATGCAATCAGTGATGGCTGTGCGGATCGAAACGGCAGACTAGCCACGGCTCGATACGGATATAGCGGCCGCATCCAAGGGCTTCCAGCTTTGTTCGCAATTCCGTGAGAACTCGCATGACCTCCGCCTGGTGGACCCTGCTTCCCCAGCGCGTACTCAGGCGAGTTTGCGGAGTGATAATGTTCGTGGGGTGCCCGATTAGAAAAACCAGCAGATCGAATTCCTGATCAGTAAGTCGTAATTCCTGTCCCTGAACTTTTACCTGACGGTTCGTTAGGTCAATGCGAAAATCGCCCGCCTCGAGAATCTCCGATGATTTGCTGGGAGGCGAATCTGCGAGAAGCGTGCGCGTTAATTCAGCCGCATTGACCCAGGTTGCCATTACAATCTCCAGTGGTTTGTCTTCAGCAGCCCCAATCGGCTTCTCCGGGCTTGGCAAAATACCTGCGGCTCGGATGGTTTGGCGAAGACGTAGCGCCTAACTCCTCAAGTGTCAAACGCGCCGCCGCTACTAATAAATTCTTTTCGTTGTTGGAGGTTCGGTCCCAACAGGAGGCCTTATCCTCATTGCTCTTGCACGCGTAATCGTGGGCCAAGGCCTCTCGGTAGTGGTGGAAAACCTTGGCCAATTGTTCCGCAGAAACATCCTGAATCGATGACATAGTCTCCTAGCCTTATCGCGTCTCGGTGACCTGCTTCACGGGCAGATCAAGCTGTTGTTTGATGGTGCCTGCGATCCGCTTTTGTTTCCGTAATCGCATGAGAAACCCCAGTAGCAGCAAAAGCATGTTTGCAATCGCGACCATCCCCATGCTCACCTTCCCCCCATCGCTCAGTTGATTGGATTACGAAACCCATAAAGATTCGATAAAGAGTTCGTAGAATGTTCGTAAGGCGAGAAACTGCTTAGGTGCGGGGATTTACCTTTAGCGGCACGGCACAATGCTGCTGACGCTGGAGCGAATGCCTATACTCGCCATCAGCACGCGGATTTTTGGCTCGACCGTTCGATTTGCTTGTCGACTGCATTCATCAGCGGAAGTTCCGATTCCACGAGCGTGCCGGGATTGGCAGCTGCGATCACCAGACTGCCTCCCAATTGGCGAATACGCTCCACCATGCCACGAAGGCCTACGCCGAAGATGCTTTTTCCCTGACCCTCGGCGTCCAAGATGGTATGAGGCATACCTTTGCCATAATCGCGAATCGAAAGTGCCAGTGTGTCCGAACTCACCGTTAAGCTGATCTCCGCTTTGCTGCTTTCCGCATGCCGGTGAATATTGGTTAAACACTCTTGCACCATTCGAAACACCGCAACTTCGGTCTCTGGAGAGAGACGGTCGAGGATTGGCGGCAGGGCGAGTGTCACTTCAATACCGGCCCGCTCCACGAATCCATCCACATACCACCGCAATGCGTATCCAAGGCCTGCTTCGTCCAGCATTGGAGGATGAAGAAGGTAGGACATCGTGCGAACATCTCCAATCGCTTGATTGGTGAGCTGAAGACTCTCTGCCAGCCAGCGGTGCACACTGCCATCGGTTCCGGCCAATTGTTTAGTGGCCAGCGACAGATTCAACTGGATCCCCGCGAGCAATTGGCCCGTACTGTCATGCAGCTCGCGTGCAAGCCGGCGACGTTCATCATCCTGCAGCCGCAGGAGGCGCCCTGACAATGCCCGAAGCTCGTGCTCGGCATGCGTGCGTTTCCCGACTTCCTCCTGCAGATTCTGGTTGGCATGGAAGAGTTCATCGTTTGCGATCTCCAGCTTCGTTTCATGCTGTTTTGAGCTTTTCGCCGCCGCGATCAGTTCATGGACCTTGGGGATCAACGGGGGAAGCGCAATGGCCGTGATCACCGAGGCTACTGCGGTCACGATTTTCACATCCGCGGAAAACCAATAAAGTGGCTTCCATAACACGACCACTTCCATCAGATGCGTGAACCCGCAGGCAATGATGAACGTTCCAAAGGCAAGAAACATCCAGCTAAAGGGAATGTCGCGCCTGGTCCGGTAAACCAGATATGCCAGAGTCACCGAAATTGACACATAGGAGAGCCAGATAGCGCTATCCGATGCGACATGCAACGCGATCAGACCCTTGTCATAGAGGTAGCAATAGGCATGCGGCAAAAAACGAGTGGATAGCAACTCGCTTATCGTTTGCGGCACAAGAACGATGGCGGCGACACTTGCGGCCAAAATTGCCGCCGAAATGGCAAGCACACCCCTGCTTCGCAAAGATTCAGTCATAACTTCCATGGACAGGGCACTCCGGACGCAGATTCAGAGCAAGAAAACGCACTTTAGCTTAGGCATCAGTTATCAAGTTGGACAATCGGGATAATCCTGTAGGGAGGGTTTAACCCGGCTCGAAGCGGTAGCCGACCCATGGCTCCGTCACAATATAGTGTGGGGCAGGACTTGCAGGTTCCAATTTCTTGCGTAGTTGTCCCACGAATACCCGCAGATATTCCACCTGTTCGGTACTCTGGCCACCCCAAATCGCGCTCAGGAGCGCACGGTGGGTGACCACTTTTCCGGCATGCCGCGCCAGGTAAACCAGCAGGTCGAATTCCTTGGGAGTGAGATGGACGTCGCGGCCACCCACAGCAACTTTGTGCGCTGCCAGATCGATGTGAAAATCCCCGATTTCGATCAGCGGGCAGGACTCTTCACTGGCGCGAATGCGCCGCAAGTTTGCACGCACACGTGCCAGCAGCTCTTCGATGCCAAACGGCTTCGTAACATAATCATCCGCGCCGGCGTCCAGGGCCTGAACTTTTGTGCGTTCCTCGCCGCGCACGGAAAGCACGATGATCGGAGTATGCGAGGACGCCCGCAACTTGCGGCAGAGCGCGAGGCCATCCATGTGAGGCATGGCGAGGTCCGTGATCACCAGATCCGGAGTCCAGTCTTTCATGATCTCCAGGGCTGTCTCGCCATCGTTGGCTACACGAATGTCGTATCCATGAGTGGAAAGGCTAGTCCGCAGCACCCGTGTGATCTGCGGTTCGTCATCAACTACGAGAATGCGCTGGTGTTCCGTCAAGAAAGATCACTAACGTTCTTGCGTAACGATGTGTACATCCACCGCGGGAGCATCACGCAGGAATCTATGAATGGCATTGAGATAGAAATATTTCTTAAGGCCGGTTGTGGCTGATCGCCCAAAAACCATCTGTGTAATGTGCTTTTCACGGACCAGATTGGCAACCGCTTCCGCGACATTCGTGGCCTTGATCTTCTCTATGCTCGCACCCACGTTTTCCGCAAATTGCAAATTGGCCGCGAGCGTCTTCTGATTTTTTTCACTTGTGTCCTGCCCCATGTCGACATAAATCACGAATAGCTCCCCATCGAGGGCTTGCGCCATGCGGGCCCCACGGGCGATCAAGTATTGGGCGGCCGGATTGGAACTGACGGCCACTCCAATGCGCTCGCGAACCGCTACGGCTCCCGTACTCTGATCTTTTTCGCGATAGGACTCCAGACTTCGATCTACGGCGTGGGCAACCTGCCGTAAGGCGAGTTCCCGCAATGCAATCAGATTACCTGGACGGAAAAAATTCCCCAGAGCGCGCCCCACCCGCTCCAGCGGATAAATATCCCCACGGCGCATGCGATTCTGTAGCGCTTCCGGAGTCAAGTCCGACATCACCACTTCATCCACTCGTTTAAGCACCCAGTCAGGTACGGTTTCCCTTACCGTGATTCCTGTCAGGCTCTGTACCGTAGGCGTAACGCTTTCCAGGTGCTGGATGTTCATCGTCGAAAGCACGTCGATGCCGGCGTCCAGTATCTCCAGCACATCCTGGTATCGTTTGTGATGTCGGCTGCCTTCGACATTGGTATGGGCCAACTCATCGATCAGCACTACACGCGGATGGCGCGCCAGAATGGCATCAACATCCATCTCTTCAAAAACGGTGCCTTTGTAAACGAGTTTCTTGCGCGGTACTGCTTCCAATTGGCCCGCGAGATCGGCGGTTGCCTTTCGCCCATGTGATTCCACCACTCCGATCACCACATCTTCGCCACGCGCGTGGCGGCGAATCGCTTCGCTAAGCATGGTGAACGTTTTTCCCACGCCGGGGGCGTAACCCAGGAACAACTTGAATGCGCCCCCTTTTTTGGGGGGCGCCGTTTCTTCGAGCCATTGTTCTGGCGTTTTTTGCATCGCCGTTATTTTCGTCGAGTACAGAGAAATTGTCGATGATCAGTTACAATCCCGCCGTGAAGCCGGCGATGGTGAGAATCGTGCTGCACTACCTGGGAGCGCTGTTCATCGTCGTCGCTATCGTTTTCGCTTGTCACTTCATAGTGCACGTGAATCCCACCACGGTTGCACTCGCCTTTGTCATCGCCGTGGTCATGGTTTCAGCGAATTGGGGATTGCAGCCCGCCATCTTTCTGGCTGTGCTCGCAACTCTTGCATTCAATTACTATTTCCTCCCGCCGATCGGTACGTTAACCATTGCCGATCCGCAAAACTGGATCGCGTTGTTTGCATTCCTTGTAACCGCCGTCATTGCAGGCCAACTGGCGGAACGAGCACGACGGGAAGCACAACGCGCCAACGAGCGACGCACGGAAGCTGAACGTCTCTACAAGTTCAGCCAGCAGCTTTTGGCCAGCGAGAACATCGCCGAGCTTCTTAATGCCGTTCCCCGATACATTGTGGAGTCCTTTGGAGTCGAAGCGGCGGCCATCTCGTTATCGAACCGGCCGGATATTTATCGCTCCAGCGCCGATCGCGTTCTGGATCGCCACGATCTGCATCTCGTGGCCATGCGGGGCGAGCCACAAATCGACCTGGAACGGCGGATTGCCTTCATGCCGCTGCGCATGGGCCTGAGAGTGGTAGGCAGTATGGGACTGGCGGGCGCTCAATTATCGCGCGAGACCCTGGAATCGATGAGCAGTTTGATCGCGATCGCGACGGAACGTGCCGGCGCTGTCGAAAAGCTCAGTAAAGCCGAAGCTGCCCGCGAGAGCGAGCAACTGCGCTCGGCCCTGCTGGATTCGGTGACGCACGAGTTCCGCACCCCATTAACCGGCATTAAGGCTTCGGTAACCACACTGCTGTCCAATCCACGCCTGGAGAATGTCGAGCGCGAGGAATTGCTGACGGTC
>Ga0070731_10003234_pt1 | contig 14837 bp, 13 predicted proteins | sample Coa_R1_2_FD_66448 | JGI IMG/M metagenome (GOLD analysis project Ga0070731, IMG submission 66448) | Surface soil microbial communities from Centralia Pennsylvania, which are recovering from an underground coalmine fire - Coalmine... | ecosystem: Environmental > Terrestrial > Soil > Unclassified ... | reverse complement strand
CCTTCGGGCCCGACGCGTCGGGCCTCGCGCTCCTGAAGCTGCTCAACCCGAGCTTCGCCCTCAAGATGATCCGGACGAAGGCCGCGTCCACCTACGGCTGGGCCACGGCGTTCTACGGCACCCTGCTGCCGTCCCCCCTGGTCGGCGCCGGACTTCCCGATACCCTGCGACGGATCCGCGACCTGGGTCATGAGATCGGCGTGCACGGCTGGGATCACCGGCGCTGGCAGGATCGACTGCCCACGTACGACGCCGTCCGGCTGAAAGACGAGTTTTCGAAGATGATCGACGCCTACCGCTCGATCCTGGGGTCGGCCCCGGCCTCGTTCGCCGCGCCCGCCTGGCTGCTCAGCCGGGACCTCTTCGACCTGGAGCAGCAGGCCGGCCTCCGATTTGGGAGCGACACGCGGGGCACGTCTCCGTTCCTCCCGGTCTTCGGCGGCAGGGAAGGGACGGTGCCGCAGTATCCCGTGACCCTCGCCACGCTGGACGAGTGCCTCGGCCGGATGGCTCCCGAGGAGTTCGTGGAGGAGTCGCTGAAGGAATCCGCGAAGCAGCCCGACTATGCCTGCTTCACGGCCCACGCCGAATCCGAGGGGATGGGCTACAAGGGCGTGCTCGAAGCCTTCCTGGCGAAACTCGGCCGGCCGGTGGGACCGCTCGGCGAACTGACCCCGGAGGCCCTGCCGCGGCGCGAGATCCGGATGGGACGAGTGTCCGGCAGGCCCTACGATGTCTGCCTGCAGGCCCCCTGAGGACGGTCCCGGGGACCCGTCCCTGCCGCGGGAGGGAAGGGGCCTAGACTAGTCTCTCAGAAGCTTGCCGATGTGGGATCGGTGCCATTCCTCCAGAGCGGTGAGCGGCGCTTCCGGCCCGACGCGAAACCACGCCTTCCCGTCCTGGATTCGGATGTCGGAAATCCACACGGGGCGGGCGCCCACGGATCGTCCGCGGAAGGAAGGATCGGAGAGAGGAGTCAGCCGGTCCGTCAGGTCCGTGGGAAAACGTCCCAGCAACTCGATCTTCCGCCCGCCCCCCGTGTGCCAGACCAGCACGCGGTCTCGCAGTTCCAGGAGCAGGGTTTCGTCGCTTTCCGGGTTGAGGGGAATTCGGATCGCCTTCCCGTCATCCGCTCCCAACGCCACCGCCGAGGCCGCCGAGGGATCCACCGTTCCGGCGGACGCCCATCCCAGCTTGATCCGACATTCCGCGCACGGGGGAGGTGGATTGCGAATCGAGTACCCGGTACCCATGATGCACTCATCCGCCACCGCTGCCGTGTCATCGTCGTACTGGTCCTCCAGCCCCAGGAGGTGCAGGAATTCGTGGGCCAGGACGGCGACCGACGCCGACTCCGGAACGAGCAGATAATCGATGTCCCGGTCCTGCACGTGCACGACTCCGCGGTGGGGCCACAGGGGCGACCCCCGGGCCGCCATCCCTCCCGCCGTGACAAAGGCGACTCCCTCGCCCGGAGGAAGCCCTCCCACGAATCGCTCCAGATCCTTGCGCTCGAAGCGGCTCCGCTCGCCGTCCAGCGCCCTCTTGGCGGCCACTTCCCCTTCGAGCTTGAAGCGACCGGCGGACGCCCGGGCGAAGTACTCATTGACGCGCTCAAAAAACAGCTTCGAGAGGTCCGTCGACCCCAGGCGCTGATCGGAGAATTCCAGGGGAAGCACCGTCACTTTGTAGGAGGACCGGCTCCGGATCGGGGGACTCGAGGGAGCGCTGTAGGCGGTTTTTTCGGAGGCCGTCAGCGGGGGTTTCGTCCGGATGCGCTCCCGTTCCTGCGCCAGCGGGGCGTCGTCCTGCGCGAGGACCAGGAGCAGGAGGGCCAATCTCACTTGGGCGCGCCCCGCTTCTTGAACGTCAGGATGACCGCCTGCAGAGCGCTCACCCTCGTCTGGACATACTTGGTGTTGCCGTACGTCGCCAGGAGGCTCTCCAGCATCTGAACCCCTTCGGTCTTGTCGGGCAGCGCCAGGAGCTCCATGGCTCGGGCGTGCATCTCCGCCGCCTTGCGCTCATCCTCCGCCGTCGTCGGTTTGAAGACCGGCACCGGGGTCGCCGACGCCGCTTTCCGGTACTCCTTCCATTGACGGACCTTCTCGCGGATGTCGGGATCCGTCCCACCGAGGTCGACATACTTCTCGTAGTGTTCCATGGCGGGGAGCAGGCGATCCTCGAATTTCAGCTCATAGATGTTCCCCAGCCACCGGTGGGCGTCCGGGTTCTGCGGGTTGTACCGGATGGCGCTGAGCAGATCGTCGACGGCGAGCTTGTACTGGGCGCGGCTGGCCAGAACCATCGCCCGATTGAAGTACGCGTCCGCGTAGGAAGGGTTCTTCTGGACGGCGATGGTAAAATCGACGAGGGCGTTTTGTTCGTAGATTCGAACATCCCTTCCTTCGCCTGGAGCCAGACGGAGCTGGACGTTGGACTTGCCCCGCTCATTATAGGCCTCGGCGAACTCGGGATCCTCCGCCACCGCCTGGGTGTAGAGGTCCACCGCCATCCGATGATCTCCCCCGAGGGCCGCCAGGCGCCCTTTGTCCACGAGCGTCCGGGCACCCTCGACCGGCGCCGCTTCCTTGCCCGCGCAGCCAGAGCCAAAGAGAGCCAGAGCAACGACCCCCGCGATTGCCGCCCCACGAATCATCGGATATCTCTTTTCATGGCATTCATCAGCATCGGGTCTCCACCCCTACTTCTGCACCCGCTCCAGCCAGTGGTCGCTCTCGGCCTCGATGTCGCGGACATCGATATACCTCATATGGGCCTTCTCCAGCTGCGTGATCTCCTCAAGCTCCGCCTCGGTGAAGACCACGTAGGGAGTCAGGAAGATCATCAGTTCGCGCTTCGTCACCTGCCTCGTCGTATTCGAGAACAGGAATCCCAGGAGCGGAATGTCCCCCAGGACGGGGACTTTCTGGACGGTGTCATCGAAGGAGTCGTGGATCATGCCGCCCAGCACCACGGTCGTTCCGTTTCGGACCGCCACCGTCGTCTGCGCGCTGTTGAGGTCGAAGGTGGGAGAGGAGACTCCGTTCCCCAGGGGAACGGATTCGGCCGCCGAGGCGACGTCGGAGATTTCGGGCGCCACCACCATCGTCACCAATCCATCGGGGTGGATGTGAGGGGTGACGTTCAGGATGATGCCGACGTTGGTATAGGCGACCGAGTTGATGGCCGTTCCCGAGATCGAGCTGATCTGGGTGTTCGTGATGCGCGGAACCGACTGGCCCACGTTGATGTTGGCGGTCTGGTTGTCCAGCACCAGGATCCTCGGGGTCGCCAGGACCTTGAGCTTGCCCTCGGAGGCGAACAGGTTGAGCGTCGCCTGGTATTTCCCATTGTCCGCCGTGAGCGAATACGTCATGCCGGAGGTGGAGAGCGGGAACGAGGTGCTGTACTTGTTGAGGCTCTGAGCGCTGTTCGAGGGCGTCATCTTGTTCTCCCAGAAGCCCTCGACGCCGAACTGAACGCTGCTGTCGATCGTCACGTCCGCGATCAGCACCTTGATCAGCACTTGCGGCCGGATGCGGTCCAGCTCCCGGAACATGTTCTGCATCGCCATGAAGTTGCGCGGAGAGGTCCGGACGATCAGGGAGTTCGTCGTGGGATCCGCCTGCAGATCCACATTGCCCTCCACGTTGCGGTGGGACTCGCCCTCCTCCTGGGGGGCCGGCGCAGGGGCGGGGGCCGTGTCCTGAGGGCCCTCCAGGGGGCCTAGGTTGCCGAACCGGGAACCGCCGCCACCGGGAGAACCTCCGCCGCCCCCGGCGCCGAAGCCGCTGCTATTGCCGCTGAGCGAGGAACTCTGCTGCATTCCGCTGAAGGGGCCCTGGTTCTGGGCTGGCCTGGCGTTCTGCTGCGAGCCGCTGGCGGACCCTTGGGGCCAGCGGAGGAGGTTTTGAAGCGAGGGCGCCAGACTCGCGGCGTCGGCATTCTTGAACTTGTAGACAAACGTGCTGACGGCCTCGGTGGGATCCTGATCGAGCTGCTTGACCACCGCATCGACGATCTGAATGTAGGACTTCGAAGCCTTCACGATCACCGACCGAGTCCGGATGTCGGCGGCAATCTCCACTTCCTGGCTGGGGAGCAACTGCCCCGCGTTCGACATCGCCGCTCCCGCCATCGTCACTCCGGGACCGAATCCGCGGCCCTGGCCCTGACCCTGATTGTTGTTGCCCGTCCCCTGGCCCGTCGACTGGGTCGCCTTGATCTGAGGCTGGAAGAGGGACGTCAGGATGGCGGCCATCTGGGTCGCATCCGCGTTTTCGAGCTTGTAGACCTTCACTTCCAGGAGGTCATTGACCTGGCGGTCGATCTCCGTCATGACCGCGTCAATCAGCACCAGACGCTGTTCGCTGGCCGCCACGAGAATGGAGTTCGTCCGGAGATCGGCGACCGCGCGGACCTCTTTGGTGGCCCCCTGCGGCTCCGCCTGCGACCCCGTCCCCTGAGGCGCCATCCAGATGGGCATCCCGCGGTTTCCCGTCCGGTTCTGCTGGCTGGCATTCGTCGGCGTGTCCGCGAACAGATCGTTCACGAGCTTCGCGACGGCGGTCGCGTCCGCGTAGCGGAGCGAGTAGAGCTTGAGCTTGACGGCGGAGGCGGTCTTGTCGTCAAGACGGATGACCAGGTCCTCGATGAGCTTCATGTTGTCTTCCGTGGCGCTGACGATGACCGAGTTGGTGCGCGCCTCGGCGGTGATTCGGACCATTTCGGCCGCCAGCGCACGGGGGGCGGGGCCGTTGGCCCCGCCGTCGCCCCCGCGATCTCCGCGACCGCCGCCCCCTCCCCCTCCCCCTCCCGCGCCGAACATCCTCCAGAGGTTCCCCATCGGGTTCTGCTGGCCGGTTTCGGCCTTCATCGTTTCCTTCTTGAACACGTCGTTCAGCGTCTTGGCGGTTTCGGTGGCGTCCGCGTTCTTGAGGGCGAAGACCCGGATCTTGAGCTCCGCCGACGTGCTGACGTCGATCACCCGAAGGATCCGCACCGCCCGGTTGATCCCCTCCGACCGCCCGGTCAGGATCACAGAGTTGGAATAGGTCGAAACGGCCATGGAGCCCGACGTGCCGTCGGCCGTGCCGGTCAGCGCGCTGCGGAGCAGGTCGCCGAGCTCCTTCTGAACATCGATCACGTTCACCGCTTTCAGGGGGATGATCTGGGTCCGGACCTGATCCGTCAGGGGGATTTCGGCGAAGTCGGAGCCCACGTGGATGTCGGCCCCTCCGCGCTTGAGCGCATCGGAGACGTCCAGAACCTTCAGCGTCTGCCCGATCGTGGGCAGGTCGGGTGAATTCGGGTTCAGGATCACCCGCCCAAGCGGACGGAGCGCCGAATTGAGAAAGTCCAGGACCTTGGACAGCGGAACGTCGGTATCGCTGACCGCGGTGATGGTCCCGGACGTGGGTTTCTCCTGGACGAAGATCCAGCCGGTCACGGAGCTGACGTACTGAAGGACGGCGTCGACGGAGGCGTCCTTCATCTTGAAGGTCAGCTTCTTTTCCTGGACGGGCGGTTTATCCTGGGCCCAGGCGGGCATCGTCAACACCGCCAGCGCCAGCGCCACGAGCGTGCGTCTCTGCATGGTCACCAACCCCCTGTAGTTCGGCTCCGTTGTCGTTCTCTTATTCGAGCTTTTTCTTCGCATCCTCGGGAAGCTCGATCTTGGTCGAGCCCACGTCCTTGATGTCCGTCGTCGCGGTCCGATTGATCTCCATCTCACGCTGCCCGAACGACATCTTCCCCTGCAGCGTGGTCTCGACTTTGACGATGATGCCGTCCTTGACCCAGAACTTCGCCGTCCCCTTGGCGTCGCTGACGGTCGGGGAGAAGTTGCCCTGCCCCTGACCGCGCGTCGGGGCCAGCTGGTCCTTGGCCCCTTCCGGGGTGAACTCGCCGCTGTAGACGCCGTTCCCTTCGGACTTGAGCTCCTTCAGCCGGTCGATCGCCTCGCCGACGTTTTGAGCGGCGGGCTTCATCCCTTTCAGCATCCGGCCGGCGAACATCGACGGATCGGGGCGGCCCTGCTGTCCTCCGCCCGGAATGTCCCCGGAGCCCATCCACAGGTCCTTGATCTTGAAGGCAACCTTGTCCCCCTTCATCGCGCCCTCGAAACTGTTCTCTCCCTGTTTCATCGAGAACCAGATGACGCCGTCCTTTTCGGCCTTGCCTTCAATGGGACCCGGGGAAAAGCGGGCCGCGCCCGGAGCCTGAGGATCGGCGTTGTTCTTGATCGTCGTCGTCCAGCTATAGTTCGCCGCATCGGTCAGCTTCTTCGCCGCCGCCTTGAGGTCCTCCTTGTCGTCCAAGGCGGACGCGGTCGAGAGGGCGGCGAGAACCAGGATCCCGGTCCAGACCATGCGGTTCATCGGCATTCTCCTATTCCTCCGGATCGCTCGGGCGGTTCTTCTTCACGCGACGTTTCATGTTTTCCAGCGTCTGGTTCTGGCTTTCCGGGGACTGGGATTTGGTGTCGGGCCGGGACTCGCCCCGGTTCCGCAACGAGGCCTTCTTGCCGGAGGGAGCGGTCGAGGAGGCGGACGGATCGGCGGGAGCCGGCATCTCCCCGTCATCACCGAATTCATCGTCCGGGGAGGACGCGGGGACCGGCAATCCGTCGAAGTTCGGCAGCGCCTCGCCGATATTGACCTCCTTCAGCGAGCCGGCCTTGTCAAAGACCGCCCTGTCGAGGCTCAAGGAGACGACTTTGTAGCCGCCCCACTCGTCGCCCTCCTTCAGGAACTTGGGTTCCTTGAAGAACTTCCGGATCGGGTCGTTCTTGTCCTCGACGATGACGCGGTGGGTCTGCGATTTCTCGTCCATGAAGATGCCGGTGACGACGGGAGCCTTCGGTTTGGTGGGAATCTCGGGAGCCGAGCTCTTCGACCCCGGCGTCTGCCGGGGCGGACGGCCCTTGGCCGACCGGGGAGCGAAAATGTTGGATTCCCGGAGCGCTTTCAGCTCGGCGGCCGGGATCGCGGGACGATCGGGGTCTTGGGCCGGGGCGGTCGGGGACGCCGGCTTGGACTGCGTTTCGTCCGCCGCCGAGCCCGGGCCGCCGAGGAGGAGCAGGAGCATCCAGGCGATCATTTCTGGCCTGCCTTCACCGGGGCCGGTGAGTACTCGATCGTGGACACCTTCAGGTCCAGATCCAGGCGATCTTCCTTCTCGTACTGGGACAGGACGCTGATGCGCAGGACCTTCATAAACTCCTTGGAATTATTGAGTTCGACGAGGAGATCCACGAACTGCGCCCACGTCAGTTTGAACTTCGTCTCGAAGATGTATTCCTTAAAATCTCCCTGCTGCTGGGGCTGGGGATTTTCCGAGACGTCGAACGCCACCCCGACCTTCTCGAAGAGGTCCCCCAGGTGGGTCAGGAAGCTCGTGTGCACGTCCGGGACGTGCGGCTCATCCAGCCGGTTCCGCACCTTGATCCAGTCGCGATGCACCGCGTCTTCGGAATTCAACGTCGCGTTGGCTCTCCGGATCTCGTTCTCGGTCTTGGCGAGATCCTGGCTGATCTTCGTCCAGGGATCGATCACGAGCGCGGAAACGATCTTGTCGGCCAGGAACAGGCCCACGATGGCCAGGGCGACGATGGCCAGGACTTTCGTTCGCTTGCTGGTCATGCCTTCTTCTTCTTCGTGTCGACGCCGGTCAGCTGGGCGTTGACCGTGAAGTCCTTGCGGTACGTCGTCGTGTCGGACTTGTTGGAATCCACCCGCTCGATGGCGATCGTTCCGAACTTGCCAGTCTTCTTGAGCGCGGTCACGAAGTCGGTGACGCTGCTGTCGTCGCGGGCCTTCCCCTGCAGGCGAATCACGCCGGGATCTTCGAAACTGGCATTCACGATCCAGAGGCTGTTGGTATTGACGTTCGAGCGGAGCGCGGAGAGCACGTCGATCCAGCAGTTCCGGGTCCGGTACCACTGATTGGCCAGCTGGGCCTGCGCCTGGGTCCGCATCAAGGCGGTGGCGCGGGGCTTGAGGGCGTCGAGCTGCTGACGCTTCCGGTCGAGCTCCGCGCGCTTCGAGCTGAGGGCCGTCTGGCTCCAGATGAAGAGCATGGCCACCACCAGGCCGGCCAGACCGAGGATCCGGTGATTCCGCGTCAGCGTGAACTTCCGGACCGCGACCGGGGGATGGAGCAGGTCGGGCATCGACGCCCCCCGCAGCAGGCCGACGCAAACTCCCGCGGCGGTCGCCGTCTCCAGCGATCCGGGGCCGACCAGCGTCACGCTGCGGTCCAGGGCCTGGCCCACCGCTCCGGCCAACGCGCTGGCCTCGGGGCCCTCCCCCGCCAGGATGATCCGCCCCGCCTCCGGGTGGCCGGCCCGAGAACCGTACGACAGCAGGGTGCGACGGATCTCCTGAGCAATCTGTCCGGCCTGCAACCCTTCGTCCAGGACCGCCGTCCGCGAGAATTCCATCCGGCCGCGGTCCGTGACGAGGATCTCCGCTTCGCCGCTGGCGACTTCGACCAGGGTCGCCGGATCCGTCCCTCCGTAAAGGGACAAGAGCCCGAAGGAGCTGACGTAGGCGCCGACGATCTTGATCCCCGCCGCTTCAACGCTGCTGACGGCGGGATCCAGGACCTCGCGCGGTACCGCGATGACCTGGATGCGCACCTTCCCGTCCGATCGGCCGGTTTCAATATAGGAGTAGTGGACCTGATCCAGGGGGACCGGCATCTCGCGCTCCACCTGGAAACGGACCATGGCGACGAGTTCGTCGGAAGTTCCCGCCGGAAGCTCAAGATCCCGGAGCAGGGCCTGACCGCGCGTGATGACCAGCACTCCTTTGGTCCCGGTGACGCCCGTCTTTCCGAGAGCAACCCGGATGGCCTCCGCGTCGTGGCTGGCCAGGTCGGCGATGCCGGACTGGACGATCTCCGGGCCGCGGCCGTTCATCTTGACGGTGACGGTCGTCAGCGACTTCGGTCCCAGTTCGATCGCGGTCAACATAAGTCTATTGCGTCGGATTCGGCCCGTCCTGCGGGTCGTAGGGCATCCCCAGCTTCGTCTGGTCCTTCCAGTACACCAGCCGGGGATTGGGCGTGGCCATCTTGTCGAAGACCGCCATGATCCTCCGAAAGGCCCCCGGACGCCCGGGGACATCGGTCGACGATCCCGCTCCCACGCTGTAGGGTGTTCCGACCCGGCCTACCGCATTGATCCGGTACTGATAGGACCGGCACGTGATGAGGTTGGCGATCTGCTGGAACACCGCCGGGTCCATCACGTTCAACAACCAGCCCATGTTGGACAGATCGTTCCCCGGGGTTGTTCGGTAGTCCATCAGTTTGACCGCGAGATCCTGAGTTATTCCCGGAAGACAGAGAAGAACCTGCTGAGGGGCGGTATTGATGTTCACCAATCCCGGAACCGAGGGTCCCGTGGCGACGGTCAGGTGGTCCACCACGAGCTTGAAGCGCGCCGGGGGGAGCGACGCCGGCAGCCCCGTTCCCCCCAGAAGCTGGGCGACCGAAAGGTAGGGGACGACGGTCCGCTGGGTCACCACGGCCTGCGCTTCAGGGGCGGTCAGTCCGGCGGCCTCCAGCTGGACATTGGTGGCGGTATTCAGGTTCACCCGGGCCTTCCCCTGGGCGTCGACGTTCTTGTCGGCGCTCCAGACCGTGCAGAGCGACCAGAGACCCGGATTGATCACCCCGTCCTGGTTGTCGGGAGGCCAGGACGTGTCGCTGTCGTTCTCGTTCGGCTCCAGCCGCCCGTTCAGGTTGAAATCCTCCCCGAAGAGGAGCTCCGGCGTCATGCCCTGGACAAACAGCAGTTCCTCCAGAGACTCGAACGGCTGGTGTTTGCTGTTGTAGGGCGGATTGAGACTGTTGTAGTAGGAATTCCCGCCGGCGCTGGACGACGCCGACCCGGCAGTCCCTCTCCATTCGAGGATGGCATCGACGAGATCGTCCGTCATGTTGGGGAGCTTGAGGAGGATCGCCTTGGACGCCGTATTCAGATTGATCTTGGAGGCTTCATCGTCCGGAGTCCACAACACGGTCTGAGCGTCATCATAGAGCGGACGGAAGACGGTATACGCCCCGTCCCCCAGGGGGACCTCGAAGAAATTCGCGGGATCACCGCTCCAGGGATCGTTGTTGAAGCCCTGATAGGGGCGGGTGTCGTTGATCAGCGCGGCGCAGGCCGCATCGATGGCGCTCCAGGCCAGCTGTTCGGCCTTCTTCCCATCGCCGTAGCCGGCTCCGATCGAGTATTCCACCTGCATATCGGCGAGGAAGGCGTACAGTAACAGCGTCAGGATGGCCATCAGCCACAAGACGATGATCAGGGCGATCCCCGAACGAGATTCGTTCATTGCTTCTTCTGGGGCGTCTGGGCCCCGACCGCGAGGTAAAACCGGGTCATGAACGGCTCGAGGACTTCCTGATCGCGCCATTCGCCCCGGACATAGATCGTCGCCTCCACCGCCTGGGGCAGCGTTCCGGACTGGGTGGAGTCCCATTGATTGAGCCACTGGGTACCGTCGTAGTAGCGGAAATGGAGGTACACCACGTCCCGGGAGATCTCGTCGATGTCCTCCTGCCTCTGGACGGGCCCATTGAGGGGGGTCAGTTCCCGAGGCCGGTCCCGCACCAGCCCGTAGGCCGGTTTCGACTTGTCGGTCTCGATCCAATATTGAACCAACGCCAAATCGATGCCGAAGACCGGGGGGGGCATATTGACATCCCGCGACGCCCCCGTATACCGGTTGACCGACACCACCTGCAGCTGGTCGGTCGGCTCCTTGTCGGAGCCGCCGCTGATGCCGATGAATCCGGCGTCGAACGCGCTCCCGGACATCGTGGCTCCCCGAACGTCGTCTTCGATCACCTGGAGCGCGGTCCTGGCCGTCTGAAAAACCTGGGATCGAAACTCCGCCCGGGTGACCAGGGCGCGACTCGTGTCGAACAGGGAATACGCCGCCCCGATCACGGTCGCGAAGATCACGAGCGCGACCAGCAGCTCCAGCAATGTAAATCCGCGGCTCTTCATGGCGATGAGGGGGTCGTCGCGCCCGTGGAGGTCGCCGGCCTGGCGAGCATCAGTCGGGTCACCGAATAGGACCGCACCCGTCCCCGGTCGTCCCAATTGATGTCCACGGTGAGCTGCGTCAGTCCGGTCGTGTAAATGATCCCGTCCGTGGTCGTTCCGCTCGGCACCGGCACGTCCGACCGGGTCTGATAGGTGAAATCCGGCTCGTCATCGAAGGTCCCGCCCTGGTTGGAAGACAGGTCCAGCACGCCGAGCTCGAAGTCGGTAATCACCCGCTGCGCCAGCAGGGCGGCCCGCATGGTCTTTTCGGAAACCAGGGACGCCCTCGCTCCGCTGGAAAACCCCTGGGCCAGAATGGCCACCGCGGCCACGGTGACCACCATCGCCACGAGGACCTCGATGAGGGTAAAGCCCTGATCCCTCTTCACTTCGTTCCCTCCTGAGCCTGGATATAGATCTTGGAGGAGGCGCCTTCCACCCGAAGAACCGACTGATCATTCCGATCGTCGCCGATCCGGATGGTGGCCTCCGAAGAGGTGCCATCGGGACGGAATTCCACGTACCGGCAACTGCTCCGGGTGGTGTCCGTTTCGGCCCCTTCGATGGATTCGTATTTCACCCGATCCGGAAACAGCTCCTCGCCCCAGGAACCGCCGAGGGGGACGAATTTGCCCGGCTCCTTGAACGGTCGGGCCTCATATTCGATCCAATATTTCTGGGCCTGCGGATCCAGGAGGAGTCGATGCCGCAGCCCGGTGGTCGCGGCGTCGGCCCGGGCCTTCCGGGCCCAGGCGAAGAGCCGCTGCGAGGTCTTCCGGACCTGAAAACTGGGAAAGAAGTCCGTCAGGCGCGGCGCGACGACCGTCGCCACCGTGAAGATGACGATCATCACCAGGATCAGCTCGATGAGGGTAAAGCCGTCCCGGCGCCTGGGAATTCTGCTCATCATGTTACTGAAAAATGTCGTCGTCCGTGCCCGCCTGGCCGTCCGGACCCACGCAGTACAGGTCGTACCCGTTCTGATTCCGGGATCCCGGGTAGACGTAGACGTACGGGTTGCCCCAGGGGTCCTTGGGAACGTCGGTGGTCTGGGATTCCAGATAGGGACCTTTCCACTTCTTGGGATCCCCCGTCGTCCCGGGATTCGTCATGAGCGCCTGGAGTCCCAAGTCGGAGGTCGGATACTTTCCCATGTCGAGCTCATAGTGCGACAGGGCGGACCGGAAACTCGACAATTGCTGCTTGGCCGCGCCGATGCGGGCGTCCTCGGACCGCCCCACCAGACGCGGAACGACGATGGCCGCTAGAATCCCGATGATCACCACGACGAGCAGCAACTCGATCAGCGTGAAACCCGACCGGGGACGACGACGGAGGACTCGACGGCTGTTCATGGCGCTCTCCTCTATTTGACCATGCTGGACAGGTTGAAGACGGGCAACAACATGGAAATGACAATGAAGCCGACCAGGGTGGCCATGACCAGGAGGAGGGCCGGCTCGAAGAGCGCGATGAAGACGCGCACCGCCCGTTCGACCTGGAGGTCGTAGGAATCGGCCACGTTCACCAGCACTTCGTCCAGGTTTCCTCCTTCTTCCCCGACGGCGATCATGTCGGTGACCATGACCGGGAAGTATCGCGACTGGCGGAGGATCTCCGCGAGGCCCTTTCCCTGCTTGACGCCGGCGGAGGCCTCGTCGATGTCCTCCATCAGGACCACGTTCGCCATGGCGGCTTTCGAGATGTCGAGCGCGCTCAGGATGGCCACGCCGCTTTTCAGCATCGTTCCGAGGGTCCGCGTGAACCGCGACACCGCGTTCTTCTTCACGATGTCGCCGAACAGCGGCAATTGGATCTTGAAGCGGTCCAGAATTCGCCGTCCGGAGGCGATCGCCGACACCTGTCGCCAGCCCATCATCAGGGCCACCAGCCCCAGGAATACGAACATCCAATAATCCCGCATGAAATAGGAGATGCCCATCACGATCTGGGTGGGCAGGGGAAGGTCGTCTCCCATCTTCTTGAAGATCTCGCTGAAGCGCGGGATGAAAAAGACCATCAGGAAGGCGATCGCGAAGGTTCCGATCACGATCAGCAGGATGGGATACGCCATCGCCGAGCTGATGCGACTCTTCAATTCCTGGTCCTTCTCGATGAAGATGGCCAGCCGGTGGAGAACGTCCTCCAGGAATCCGCCCGTCTCCCCCGCGCGGACCATCCCCAGGTACAGGCCGGAAAACGTCGCGGGAAAGCGCCCGAGCGCCTCATGCAGCGTGGCGCCCGCGGAAACCTGCTTGTCGATGTCCCGGATGGTGTCCGCGAGGGTCAGATTGGTGGTCTGGGTCGACAGCGTATGGAGCGCCCGGTTGAGCGGCACGCCGGCGCGGAGGAGATCCGCGAGCTGCCGCGTGAACAGCGCGATATCGCCGGCCTTGATCCGTCGAGCGACCTGCCGGGGCGCGGAAGCGGCGCGGGCCGTGGCTTTGTCCTCGTCCCGGGACTCGATCTGAAGCGGGAACACGCCCATCCGCCCCAGCGAGTCGAGGGCGGAGCGTTCGCTCTCCGCCTGGAGCGTTCCGGTGACGACGGAGCCGTCGTCCTTCTTCGCTTTGTACGCAAACTGGGGCATCCGCTCGTTCGCCTCAGTACTTGTCGGACTTCGTGATCCGCAGGACTTCTTCCGCCGTCGTGACCCCGGCGCGGACGCGGTTCCAGCCGTCGTCGCGGAGGGTCTGCATCCCGTGGTCGATGGCGTACTTCTTCAGGCGGTTGGCCGCCTCGCGCTTCAGGATCATCTCGCGCATCTCGTCGTCCACGACGAGCAGCTCGAAGACGCCCTGCCGGCCCCGATAGCCCGTTCCGCGACACTCGTCGCAGCCGGACCCCTTCCAGAGCGTCTTGATGTCCGCCGGCACCAGGGAGGCGACGTCGGAATCCGCCGACTTCAGCTCTTTCTTGCAGAATTTGCAGATGCGGCGGACGAGGCGCTGGGCCATGAGGCCTTCCACGGTCGAGGCCACCAGGAACGGCTCCAGGCCCATGTCCACCAGCCGGGTCACCGCCGTAGGAGCGTCGTTCGTGTGCAGCGTCGAGAAGACCAGGTGACCGGTCAGGGCCGACTGGACCGCGATTTCCGCGGTCTCCAGATCGCGGATTTCGCCGATCATGATGATGTCGGGGTCGTGACGCAGGATCGCCCGGAGGCCGCCCCCGAAGGTCAGGCCGATCTTGGAGTTCACCTGAATCTGCTTGATGCCCGCCAGCTGGTACTCGACCGGGTCCTCCACGGTGATGATCTTGTCCTCGACGTTGTTGATCTTCTGCAGCGCGGCGTAGAGCGTGGTCGTCTTGCCCGAGCCCGTGGGTCCCGTCACCAGCAGAATGCCGTGCGGCTCCGTGATCAGCCCCTTGAAGGTCTCCAGCACCTTGGGCGGCATGCCCAGGTCCTCGAGGGAGACCGACATGTTCGCGCGGTCCAGCAACCGAAGACACACGCCCTCGCCCCAGACGTTGGGGATCACCGAGACGCGGACGTCGATCTGCTTGCCCAAGGCGTTCAGCATGATGCGCCCGTCCTGGGGGAGGCGCTTTTCGGCGATGTTCAGGGCCGACATGATCTTGAGCCGCGACACGATCGCCGCCTGGAACCGCTTGATGTCGGCGGGGATTGGGATCTTGTGGAGGACGCCGTCGATGCGGTACCGGATGCGGAGTTCGTCCTCCATGGGCTCGACATGGATGTCGCTCGCGCGGTCGCGCACCGCCTCGGTAAAGATCTGGTTCACGAATTTGACCAGGCCCGCGTCCTCGG
>Ga0070731_10003233_pt1 | contig 14842 bp, 10 predicted proteins | sample Coa_R1_2_FD_66448 | JGI IMG/M metagenome (GOLD analysis project Ga0070731, IMG submission 66448) | Surface soil microbial communities from Centralia Pennsylvania, which are recovering from an underground coalmine fire - Coalmine... | ecosystem: Environmental > Terrestrial > Soil > Unclassified ... | reverse complement strand
CCGCGAATTGCGTGCGTGCCGCATCTGCCGAATCGAAACATACACGGCGTCCAGGAGCGCGGTCCAGTTTTTCGGTTTGATATCCACCAGCGTCTTTTCGATCCGATCGGTATCGCTGGTGAAATTGCACAACACTCTGGGCACGTCGTTGAACTCGACCAGCAGAAATTCGTCGCCCGGTATGGCCGTACCGAAGAATCGCTTCACGGCGGCGCGGGACTGCTCGATCTTATGTTCCATGCTGCGGCTTGAATCGAAAACCACGGCGAGCGAAATAGGAGCTTCGTCCGACGAGAAGTATCTCAACTGCTGTTCGACGCCGTCTTCGATCAAGCGGAATGCTTCCCGCGGCAGTCCGGAAAATGGCGCGCCAAACGGGTCGGTAACAGTGGCCGGGATGAGGATCAGCTTCACGTCCGCCCGGAGTGTTCCCGCGGCGCGAGGCTTTGGCTGGGCCGCGTTACGCGGTGTTATCGCCACCCGGGCGTCATCATCCGCTGCATGCACCGCGGGGCAAATGATTCCCGCGAGGTGCGCCAGGCTAAAAGCCAAAAGCGTTATTAGGAACCGAATCTTGATTCGCATCCGCATGCGCGGCTCTCCGATGACGGAGCATTATATCAGCGCTTTACAAGTTCTTGAACGTATTGCAGACATTGGAAAAATCTGCCGCTTCCCCGCCAACTCCTGGCCTGCCTTCCAAGCGGCCCGATATTTGCCTTCGAACCGGCTAACCACTTACTGCTCAAAGCCTTGACGGAATGATCGATCCGTCGCGAGTCCCCGCCGCCCGGATGGAAACCCAAATGCATTAAGCCTCTCCGTGAGACGACATGGCCAAAGGGGCCACCGGATCACGGGAAGGGGTGCGTAATGTTACTGCTGATTATCTTAATCATTCTGATTCTTGGCGCCGTGCCGGCATGGCCCTACAGCAGAGGCTGGGGCTACTATCCCAGCGGAACTCTGGGAACAATCCTGCTGGTGGTGCTGGTGTTGGTCTTGCTGGGGCGGGTCCCTCTCTAAAGTCCTTCGGAAAGCGAGCCTGATATGACCAAAGAAGAATACGGAACTGCTTACGAGCGAGGATTTGCCCTTACGGTGCGGTTCCTGATCTCCAGGGGCCTGTTCACCGACGCTGCCGAAGAGACTGCGCAGGCGGCTTGGGTAAAGGGCTGGGAACGCCTGAGTCAATTAAGAAACGAGCATATGGTTTTGACTTGGGTCAATAGTATCGCGCTGAACTTGTTCCGCAGTTTCATACGCAAGCCTGTCATGCATGGCTTGCCGGAGCAATCCGCCGCGCCTAAAGTGAACCTGGCGGCGATCGATGTAAATCGAGTACTCACATCCTGTACGAATTCCGATCGCGTAGTGCTTCAGAAGCGCTACCTCGAAGACTGTCCCATCAGGGACATTGCGCGGCAACACGGATGGACGGAAACGGCCGTTCGAATCAGGCTCGTCCGAGCCCGGCGCTCGGCCAGAGCGCGCATGGATCAGCGGAGATCTCACGATCTCCGAACCGCCTTTGGGCAATCCGCCGCCGCTTAGGGAATTGCATCCTCCTAGCCCCTCCGGGAATATTTACCTGGAGGGGCGTTCTTCCTGCCTGGTAACCACCTGGCCGCTATGCCACGCACCGTTGGATAAATGAGCCAAAGGCCGCGCCTCGCCTTGCGGTTGCCGCGCTGATTGCTGGGCGATACGCACAGTCACTTGGTGTGTTTTACCATCGTCGACGAGGTGTACCGCACCGGTGCTCATTGGCTGGCCATCACTTTCCATTGCTACCGCGCCCTCGGTCTGCCTGACCACCGCGATTTTGTATGTCGAGGAACGGTAACGATAGGTCATCTCGAAGCCGGGCCAGTCGTCCGGGATCACCGGCTTCAAGCTAAGCAGGTCCCCGCGAAGCTGAAATCCCAAAACTTCCTCGATCCAAATTCGATACATCCAGCCCGCGGAGCCGGTATACCAGGTCCATCCGCTTCTGCCGGTTTTTCCTTCCGCTGAATACACGTCAGCAGCCGCCACGTAGGGTTCACCCCGGTAACGCGCGACATTCTCCGGTGTGCGCGTGCACTCCACCGGATTCATCATTTTGAGTAGATGAACAGCGCTGTTGCCGTCGCCCATGCGTGCCCGGGCCATCGCCATCCAGAGCGAACCGTGCGTGTACTGGCCGCCGTTTTCGCGGAGGCCCGGCGGGTATCCCATAACGTAGCCCGGATTCGGGCTGGAATGATCGAAGGGCGGAGTGAACAGCCGCACCAGCTTGTTCCGCTCATCCACCAGTTGCTGTTCGGCCGATGCCATTGCGCGCTGGGCCCGGTCTGATACAGCAGCCTGCGAGATCACGGCCCAGGATTGCGGCAGCGAATCGATCCGCGCCTCCTCGTTCAAGTGGCTGCCGAGCGCCGCTCCGTTATCGAAGAAGCCGCGCAAGTACCATTCACCGTCCCAACTGGACTGCTCTATCGCATGGGCTACCATTCCCGCCTGCGCGCGCCATTTGGCCGCCAGTTCGGGTCCATCCCTGCGCTTCTCCATCACCTGAGAAAAGGACTCGAGAACTGCGCACAGAAACCAACCCAGCCAGACGCTTTCGCCGCGCCCCTCGATTCCCACGCGGTTCATGCCATCGTTCCAATCGCCTGACCCAAAGAGCGGCAGGCCGTGAGCACCGAAGCGCGATCCAAAATCCAGAGCCCGCCGGCAGTGGTCCCACAACGGTGCTGTCTGCGCGGATGACGCCGGGACAAATAGCCGCTCTTGCTCGCCAGCCTTGAGCGCCGCGGCCTCCAGGTAGGGAGCCTCCTCATCAAGAATCGCCGCATCTCCGGTCACCTGGATGTACTGCGCCACCACATAGGGCAGCCAAAGCAGGTCGTCCGAACAACGTGTGCGCGCGCCCATCCCTGTCTCGGGGTGCCACCAATGCTGGACGTCGCCCTCGAGGAACTGGCGCGCCGCCGATGCCAGAATATGGGCTCGCGCCAGCTTCGGAGCGGCGTACAAAAAGGCCAGGCAGTCCTGCAATTGATCGCGAAAACCAAACGCGCCGCTTGACTGGTAGAGCGCGGATCGCCCCCAGAAGCGGCAGCTCAACGCCTGGTAGAGGAGCCAGCGGTTCAGCAAAAGGTCGGTCGACAATAGCGGCGTGTGCACTTGCAGAGCTCCAAGGGTCGATTCCCACCACTGGTGCGTTTCGGCCAGCGCGTGCTCCACTTGCTCGCCGTTCTGGTAGCGGGCCAGCAAATCGCGCGCGGCCTCGACGGTTTCACTCTGCCCGAGCAGGAAGACGACGTCCACCTGGTTTCCCGGATCGATGCTTACAGGGACTTGTAGAACGCCTGCCGGATCGAAGCCGGCGCCGGCGCGATTGTCGAGCCGCGCGCGTCCCAGTGCGGCTGGTTTTGACATCGACCCGTTGCGTCCAAGGAATTGTGTGCGATCCCCTGAGTAGGAAGCCGCTCGCGGGCTTGCCGCCAGGAAGGCAACGTGACTGGTAAAGTTTCCCGTCCACGCCTGGGACGCCAGCAGCGCGCCGGATTTTTCATCGTACGAAGTGTGAACGTGCAACTGTTCGTCCTCGCGGTTTGAGCCCAGGACCCATTCCGTGAAGTAGGTGACTGTGAGCCGGCGGCGCCGGTGCGAGTGATTGCGAAGCCTCAAACGGTAAACCTTGACTGGATCGCCGGCGCCATCCGCCGCCACCGGAACGAACACCGTCAGCTCCTGGCCAATCGCATGGCTGTTGTGTTCAAACACGGTCGCACCCTGGCCATGGCGGGCGCGATAGGCATCCTGCTCCCGAATGGGCAGGGCGGTTGGCGTCCACAGGGCGCCGCTCTCTTCGTCGCGCAAATAAATTGCTTCCGATTGTGGATCGCTCACCGGATCGTTATGCCAGGGAGTCAGGCGGTTGGATTGACTGTTGCCTGCCCATGTGAACCCGGCCCCGCTCTCACTCACCAGCGCGCCAAATTTCGAGTTCGCCATCACGTTTACCCAAGGCAGCGGCGTTTGGCTGCCGGGCTTCAGGTAGATGGCATATTCGCGGCCATCGGCGGTGAATCCACCCAAGCCGTTGAAGTAGGGCAACTCGAGGAATGGCAAAGGAGGCGATGGCTCTTCCTGACCGCCACTGGGGGCGAAAGGCGGCGGCAGCACCGTTTCGCGGCCGGCGGCCAGTTGTTGTTGCAAGGGACCGCGATTGCCGCTGAGAACCACGCTGGAGGCCGCCAGGATCAGGTTGCGATGCTCCTCCGTCAAGGCGTGCCAATCGCGCAGATATACGCCGCCCGCGCGATTGATGGTCTCTGCCGGCGAATGGGCCTCGATCTGGCGCAGTAGCTGCTGGCGCAGAGGGCGATCGTAGCTGGGAAACTCCTGATCGAGAATAATGAGATCGACGTGGAACCCGCGCAAGCGCCAGTAAGCGTGCGCCAGCAACAGCTCACGAACCAGCGGTATGCTGCGAGGCTCGGTGACAGTCACTGTCAGGATCGGCAGGTCGCCCGAAATTCCGTCGCCCCAAAGGGCCGGTTGCCCCAGACGATTGCGCGCCAGGCGGTCACCCGGTATGCGAAGCCTTGGGTTGGGATAGAGCAGGTGGCTGGCAAGATCCTGAAAGCGGTGAGCAGCCACGGGACCAACGCCAAGATAGCGAAACTCAAGCTGCGCGCGGGTCCAGGCCATTTCGAAAGCCCGCGTCACGGATTCCTGACGGCGGTATTTCGTGATCAGCGCCAGCAGCGCTTCACGCGACGACGCGGCCGCCGTGACGAATAATAGCTCCAGCCGGTTGCGCGGCTCGATGACGGCCCGGCAGCGCAAGCTGAAGATGGGATCGAGCACTGTTCCTACCGATCCCGTGAGATCCCGGCGGAGAGCCTCCGGCGATTCCGGCGTATTGCCTCGGCCCAGAAACTTCTCGCGGTCGGTTTCATGCTGGATGTCACTGGTGGCGCCGATCAGAATATGCGCGGCCCAGATGGGCGTTTCATCTGGAGAGCGCAGCCGGCGGTGCGCGACCAACACACCTTGATCCAGCAATTCCGTTTCGACGAACATCTTGGAAAAAGCCGGATGCGCTTTGTCGGCGCCATGGGGGGCGAGCGCCAGTTCCACGTAGCTGGTGAACTCGAATTGGCGGCTCCTCATCGACCGATTCGCGATCGTGAACCGCCGCAGCTCCACGTCGTCTTCGGCCGCAACGGTAACTTCCAGAACCGATTCGATTCCAGCCAGCCGGCGATGAAACTCAGCGCGATCCGCCGAAAAGCGGGCCGAAGTGCCGCCTTGCCCGCCGCCCAAGGGTTGATAAGCAGCCGCCCAAGGCACATCCGACCGGAGATCGCGGATATAGAGGAAGCTGCCCCACGGGTCGAGCGTAGTGTCCGCGCGCCAGCGCGTGAGATCGAAATCATTCCAGCGGCTATAGCCGCCGCCGGTGTTGGTGACCATCACTGTGTAATGCCCATTTCCTTGCAGATGCACGCGGGGCAGGGAAGTATCTTCCCTCCAGGCGCGTTCGGCCGGCTCTTCGACTGCTGCCGGTCGTGTCGCTGGAAGGCTTGTATCGGGCTCTTCCAACGGGATCCGTACGACTGGAATGCGCTCGAACAGCAGCGATTCGACCGCGCGGACGCGCAGATCGCCATGGAACCGCCGCTGCATGATGCCGCGGTGCAGCAAATTGTCCAACGCCAGCAACGTCATGCCCTGGTGATGCGCCATGTAGGCGTAAATGACCACGCCGCGATCGCCGCCCCTTTTGCTTTGCAGCGTAAAGTCGATGGCTTCGTACAGGCCCATTGGACCCGCCAGGCCGAGCTCTTCCAGCCGCCGGAGATTATCGGTGGCGCTGGTGGGATCGATGGCGAGCGCCAGCATGCTGGCATAGGGCGCTACTACCAGATCGTCCGCCGACCCCTGATTCAAGGCCAGCGCCGGGACGCCAAAGGCGCGGTATTGATAGACCTGGTTGGAGTCGAGAGCGCTATAGGCGGATTCAGAAATTCCCCACGGAACGTTCTTTTCCCGGCCATAGGCGATCTGGCGTTGCACTGCCTCGTGGCAGGCCCGGTCGAGCAGCGAGTTGGCGAAGGTGCGCATGAACAGCAGCGGCATCAGGTATTCGAACATCGTGCCGCTCCAGGAAAGCAGTGTTTGTCCGGTGGGGGAGGAGACATGGGGACGGCCTAACGAAAACCAGTGCTCGATGGGTACGTCGCCCTTGGCAATGGCTACCATGCTCGCCAGGCGGCATTCGCTGGCCAGCAAGTCGTAGTGGCTCGTGAATTCGCGAGGACCGCCCACCAGATAGCCGATGCCGAACAGGCGCCGCTGCGGGTCATACAGGAACCCCATATTGATTCTTGCTGAGAACTGTTTCGCGGCCAATGCCAGCGCATCGAAACGCTGCACGGTTTGGGTGGCATTGGCTTGGGCGGCGCGATATTGTTCGGCCAGTTGATCCAACCACGCCGCAACCTCCGGCTGCAGGTTCGGGGTGTTCCGCCGGTTCAGCAGCTCATTAACTGGAGTCACACCTCCGTCAGCCAGGGTGTGCAGCGACGGCGCGACGTGCAAAGCGTGATGACGCAACTTGATCGCATCGTCCCCGAGCGCGCGTAGAAAAGAATCCGGCGGGTGAGTCAGCGTTTCCATCCACGGAAGATAAAGGTCCACTGCTTCGGTCCAGGACTGCAGCTCGCGCGCCAGGCACGATACCCAGTAGGAGCGCTCTTCACCGCTGGCATCCGGCCATCGCCCGATGTCTTGCAATTGCTGCACGGGATTTGTGGCTAGACGCAGCCGGCCAATCAGATCGCGGCCTTTCACTCTGCCGTGCAAAAGCCGCCGCAGCGCGCGCAGCGGCACTTTGACTGAGGGATCGCGGCCGAAAGTGTTGTAGAGTATGGCCACCGTGTCCGCCAGACCGGTAAGGCACGCGTGACCGATCAGCGGGGTGCGCAGCACATCCTGACAAGCTTGCTCCAGCACCCAGAAACTAGCTGTCAGATTGCCGCTGTCCACTGTGGAAACGTAGCGCGGCGCCAGGGGTTCGAGGGTTTGCGTGTCATACCAATTGAGCAGATGTCCTTCGTAACGCTCCAGCCGGCTCAGCGTGGACAAGGTGTTTGCACAGCGGCTCAGCAAGGCATCCGCGCTGAGATAGCCGAGATCGTGCGCGGCCAGCGCCGACGTCAGCCACAGGCCAATATTGGTGGGCGAGGTCCGCTGCGCCACGGCGACATGCAGACTCAACTGCGAATTGTCCGGCGGCAGCCAATGGGTATCCGGGCCGACAAGGTCGTCAAAATAGCGCCACGTTTGGCGGGCAAGCTGGCGCAGATAGAGCAGGTCTTCGCCAGGAGGCCGCTGACGATCGCGCGCCAGCACCGGTCGATCGAGCCAGCGAAGCACCGCCGGCGAAGCGGCCCAGAGCGCCACGAAGAAGGAGGCGGGAACAAAAACTCCCTTCATGCCGAGCAGCACCATCAGGGTCACTGACAAGCCGGAGATGACCCACATCTGCCGCAGCGCCAAATGCCGCTGTGCATTGCCTCCGGAGTTCTCGGCCGGCTGCCACTCCAGGAGGTTGCGGTGGCTGATCGCTCGCCGATAGAACACGCGTAAGATTGCGTCCATCGCCAGCCAGGCCTGATGCGGCAGAAACACAATCATCACCGCGGCCCGGACCAATTCGTCAGCCGCGCCTTGCCAACCGTGCACCGAGCCTTGCAGACGCCGCGCCATCCGGTCAAGAAGCGGAGCCAGGGCGGGGATGGCCACGGCGAGGCCGATTGCCAGGCTCCAGATGCCCGGCGCCCGTGAGATCAACCAGCCGAACAGCAGCAACAGCAACGAAGCCACCGGCACCAGAGTTCTTCGCAAATTATCGAAGATGCGCCAGCGGCCAATCAGGGGCAGCGGGTTGGGCTCGCTACCGCCGGAGGTCCCCGGTACCTGTTTAAAGATCCACGGCGCGATTTGCCAATCGCCGCGAATCCAGCGATGCTGGCGCTGGCTGTAGCTGGCGTAATCGAGAGGCAGGTTTTCAAACAACTCGATTTCGGAGGCCAGCCCCACGCCCACATGAGCGCCCTCAATCAGATCGTGACTGAGCAGGGTCTCGAGAGGAAAACGATCCGCCAGAATTCCACGGAACGTGCGCACATCGTAAATCGCTTTGCCATGAAAGATGGCGTCTCCAAACAGGTCCTGTTGGGCGTCGGAAACCGTTTGGCAGTACGGATCCGTACCGGCTGTGTCGGCGAAAATTCGCGTAAAGCGGGTCGCTGTTGCGCCCGGCAGGGCAATACTCACCCGCGGTTGAATGATGGTGAAACCTCGCCGCCGGGTTTGCGTTTCCGGATCGATGACTGCTTGATTCAACGGGTGAGCGATGGTCTCCACCATGCGCCGCGCCGCTTCCGGCGGTAGCTGGGTATCGGCGTCGAGCGTGATGACATAGCGAATCGGCAGCGGCAGCGATCCGGTGTTGAGAATTTCGGCATAGCCTTCGCCACTCAAAAAGGCGTTGAGTTCTTCGATTTTTCCGCGCTTTCGCTCCCGGCCGATCCAGCGCTGCTCGCTCTCCGACCAGACGCGGCTCCGGTGAAATAGCAGGAAGCGCCCACCCGGATACCGTGTGTTGAGCCCGGCAATTCCCTCGTGCGCCGCCCGCAACAATTCGTCATCGCCCGGCGCGGTTGCCATGGCGGCATCCGTGAAATCGGAAAAAAGGCTGAAGAAAAGATTGGCTTCCTGATTGGCGAGGAAGCGGACCTCCAGCTTTTCCAGTTCGCGCCGCACCACGTCCGCGCTCGACAACATCATTGGCACCACGATCAGGGTGGCGTGCTCCGGCGGTATGCCGTCCCGGAAATCCATCTTGGGCATCGGCTCTGGGGGAAGCAGTGAAATGACCAGCGCATTGACCATTTGCAGCGCCAATTCGCTGAGTGGGAACAAAGCCAGAATTCCCAGCACCGCGAGCATCCCCCGCTCGTGAACGCCAGCATCCCACGCCAGGGCCAACGCGAGCGCTGTGAAGCTGAGGGTCAGCCCGGCGATCCAGCCCAAATACGCGCCTGTCGCCCGCCGCCGCAAGCCGCGGATGAGGCGCCTGCCGGCCGGGACGCGCGCGTGGGTCTCCGCTTCCAGTTGCGCCACGCCTTCGTCCAGCAGATAGTAAGCGACGTGTTGCGTGCGGACGTCGCTGCCTTGACGGGCCAGCGCCACGGCTCGCCGGGCCACGTCGAGTTCGCCTACTCCGCTGTACCGCGAAATGCGCTCGACCGCCCGGCGGCAGCGGTCGCGCGTGGCAAAATCGCTGTGGGCGTAAATTCCGCTCGGGTCGGCGCGAAGCTCCGCATCCATCAGGCTGACAGACTCGAAAATCTCGGCAAAGTCGATACGAGCCAAGGCACGGAGGCTGTTGAACGAATTCGCGGTGGAGACGCTTTCCGCCGCTTCGCGGGTGTGCTCGGTCCGCACCATTTCGGTGAGCGTCGTCTGGTGGCGGTCTTCAATCCAGTGTTGGATTGGCGCGAGCGCATCCTCTTCGTCCTGAAGCTGTTCGGCGAGGCAGGTCATGAAGTACGGTTGCAGTGCGACCGGCTCGGCTTCCATTTGGCGGAGCATCCACTCAAATATTTCCGGAGTCCGGCGGGCCGCGGCGGCCAGGCGATTGGCCCAGAAGTAAGCCGCCTCGCGCAACTGTTGCTTATGGCTCACGTGCAGAGCCAGATGCGCCAGCTCTTCGATCAGCGCAGTGCGCAATAACAACGGGAAGGACCACAATTCCGCGATCGTTAAGGGCGCCACTTGCTGGTAGGCACGCAGACAGTCCTGAATTTTGGTTTCATTGAGCGAATTGTCCGTGTGCGCCACTAGTTCTCTGGCGAGTTCGTAGATGTAGGGATCGCCGGAGGCGCCGGCGGGAAGAATCTCGTGGTGGCGTCGTGGTAGATGCCGGCGGATTTCGGCCACCTGCGTTCGGATGAGATGCCCATTGTCGAGCAGCCATTCCGCCGAGGCCGTCAGCGCGTGCTCCAGGCGCGCGGCTTCCGCCAGGTCTTGGCGCGACGTTTCGAGAGTAAGCTCGTTGTTCCGCAGGCGTGCCAGGATGCGGGGCTTGGTTGTACCTGGCTTCCCACGGCGCTTGGCGCACTTGCGGGCGAAATCTTCGACCGGCTCGCTGCTGACTGAGGCGGTATCGATCTCTTCGGGAACGGCGAGATCGGTGAGCTCTTCAGGCAGCACGAAAACTGCCGGTGACCCTACGCTCTGCAACCTCCGGACGATCGCCGGGACTTTGGCGGGTGCGGCCTTTGCCACCAGGAGGCATTCGCTTTCCAGGCACAGCGCGGCATACCGGTCGCCCTCCTTACGGCGGCGAGGCTCCGTGGCTTCGGGAGCGCAAAACAGGCGCACCTCTCCCAAATGCGCTGCCCGCAACGCGTCGAATGCTTTCGTGGATTCTCCCTCATCAGCGGCGTAAATGCCGATGACGGACCGAACCGGTTTGTCTTCCATTGGTTAAGATTCAGTTCTCAACAGACGCGGCCGCGCGCCAAACGCGTCGCCAGCGCGATGAAGAAGAGGAGTGCAAACAGCAGACGGCCCAGTTCAGGAGCATGGGTATGGTTGCCGGCGAAGGCCAGCATCGGAGCGAGTAGAGCCATCAAGGCGAACAAAATCATCCATCCGAGCATCTGTTTTGCCTCCCGGGACAGCACAAGGGTGCGTACGTGCTTTGCTTCACGTTGCCGTTTGCCGCCGCAGCCGTCTGTTCAATAAATGAAAAGCAAATCGAGGGCCAGCGCGACGGAAGATTCTAAAAGGGTTTAAGGTTCGATGAAAACCTCACTCTCGGCAATGCGTGCGCGGTGCGCAGAAATTACCGGCGGCGGCCAGAGGCTGCGCTAGACGCCAGGATGTCCCGAACCTTTTCTCCCAAACTCATGAAGCCTGCGAGATCGGTCGGTTTCTTGAAATACAGATTCGCGCCCAGCCGGAATGCTTCCGCTCTATCTTGGGGAGAATCTGACGAGGTGAAGATAATGACGGGAGCGGCGGCGCATTTAGGCGTATTTCGGAGACGCTCCAATACCTGGATTCCGGTGCGGCGAGGCAGGTTGAGGTCTAGCACCGCGAAATCGGGTCCCTGGGCGGAGTCGTCCGCATTGGCTCGCTCCAGCACCTGCATGGCTTCTTCCCCGTCCTTCGCCAGCAGCAGATCGTAGGGGCCGATATGCATGTCCAAGGCGCGGCGGATAAGAAATACATCGCCGTCATTATCTTCCGCTAGAAGGATTTGCACCGACCGCTCACCCACGGCTTCATTCTCCTGAGTCACTCACTTCCTGCCACGCAACCTAGTTGGTGGCGGAAGCCGCCTTTGCTTCTTCAGCCGCGAATTCAGCCAATCGATTGTGCAGCGTGCGCTCGCTAATACCAAGCACCTTTGCCGTGGCGCGCTTATTGTTCTTGGTGTGCTTCAAGGTCAACTGGATAAATGCCTTCTCAACTTCTTTGATGGGTCCGCCGACCGACACCGTGAGATGTTTTTCCGAACCGGCCGGGGCGACCTCGGCGGGAGCGGACGACAGCGGAGCCAGACGCAAGTTCCCGCGAAGGATGGTCCCTTCGCCAGTCAGCACAACCGCGCGTTCCACCACATTTCGCAACTCCCTGACGTTGCCCGGCCAGTGGTGGCCCATCAGTAATTCGAGTGCATCCGGATGTAAATCAGTAACCCGGCAGGTATGTTTCTTGTTCAGGTCGATAATCAGTGCTTCGACGATTGCCCGTATGTCTTCCTTGTGGTCACGCAAGGTCGGCAGCGGAATGTGAAACACGTTCAGGCGATAGTAAAGATCCTCGCGCAAGTGGTGGTTCTTCATTGCGTCTTCCGGCGACCGGTTGGTGGCTGCGATGACCCGGACATCTACGGCACATTGAGTCTTGCCTCCGAGACGCCGGACGCTCGATTCTTCGAGGACCCGAAGCAGTTTGGCTTGCGTGCCAATCGGCATATCGCCGATTTCGTCCAACAGGACTGTGCCGCCCTGGGCCTGCTCAAAACATCCCGCCCGCCGTTCTACCGCTCCGGTGAACGCTCCTCTTTCGTGGCCGAACAATTCACTTTCGATCAAGCTTTCCGGCAGAGCCGCGCAATTGATTGCGACGAACGGCCCGCTGAACCTGGTGCTCAGGCGATGAATTGCGCGCGCCACCAGTTCTTTACCCGTGCCGGTCTCGCCGGTAATCAATACGGGCGCCGTTGTCGGAGCTGCCTGCTGTATCGCGGAATACACCTGCTGCATTGCGGGTGATGCGCCCACCAGGCCGCCCAAATTGCCGAGATAACCCAGTTGCCGGTTTAGGCGTTCGGTCTCCGCTCTCAATTGGTTTTGCGAGATCGCCCGCTCCAGCAACTCGCGCAGGATGCCCGGTTGGACGGGCTTCTCCAGGAACCAGAACGCCTTGAGCTCATGGACGACGGAGATGGCTTTCTCAATGCTGCCGAATCCGGTGATGACAATGGTGGGCGTGGTGTTCCCGTGGCGGGCGAGATGCCGCAGCAAGCCGAAGCCGTCCATGCCCGGCATCACCAAATCCGTCACAATGACATCGACGTCGCACGACGTCAGTTGCTCGATTGCCTCCTCTCCATTGGCAGCCGCGAGCGGCGCAATGCCGAAGGAGCCGATCATCTCCGCGAGTGCAGTGCGTTGATGCTCGTCGTCGTCCACTACCAAAGCCCGAAGAGTACGCATTGGGTTGAATATCCTACAGCACGCATTGTGCCGTTTCCATTTTTCGCAAAGACCTTGCATTAACGACTACAGCGAAGCCGGGGGGGCTGCAGAAATTAACCACGCGTGTAAGTTTTTCGCAGACGTTTTGCTGCGCGTTTGTGGCTTCTGACGTGCAACTGGGAATGGTGGACGGTGTCGGACCGCGATGTCCGAAGCCGGAGGGGAGGTGATGACATGCTGAATTGGGCGCTGATGTTTCTTCTGGTCGCGCTGCTCGCGGCAATTCTTGGATTTAGTGGAGTCGCGGTGGCAGCCGCCGGTATTGCCAAGCTGCTATTCGTTTTGTTTCTGGTGCTCTTTCTAGCCTCGTTGGTGATCGGTCTTGCGAATCGGGCAAGACCTTGAACGAGCGGGTTTCGGAACCGTCTTGGTGGAGGTCAAATCTACAAACTCGATTCAAAGGAGAATTGACATGGCAAAAAACACAGCAGTGTTCGGCATTTATTCCAGTCGAGCGAACGCAGGAAATGCGGTCGACCTTCTGAAGGCGGCAGGTTATCGGAATACCGACATCTCGGTGCTGTTCGCGGAGAACCTGGGAACCAAGGATTTCGCCCATGAAAAAGGCACCAAGGCGCCGGAGGGCGTCGCAACCGGCGCAGGTTCAGGCGCGGTGATCGGCGGCGCGTTGGGATGGCTTGCGGGCATCGGCGCGCTGGCGGTCCCGGGAGTGGGGCCTCTGATTGCCGCCGGCCCGATCATCGGCATGCTCAGCGGCGTGGGCGTCGGAGGTACGGTGGGCGGCATCGCGGGCGGCCTCATCGGAGCCGGAATGCCTGAATATGAGGCGAAGCGCTACGAGGGCCGCATCAAGACAGGAGGCATTCTGCTGTCGGTCCATTGCGACGATGCGGAGTGGACGAAGCGCGCGAAAATCATCCTCGAAGACACGGGTGCGCAAGATGTATCATCAGCCGGCGAATCTGCCGCCGACTATGCAAAGAGCGACAAGCCGATGCAGCGGATGGCGAGCGATCGATAAATAAAATACCTGTTCGGCGTTTTAAGAAATCGGCCTCGATCCAATACCGTTGATCGAGGCCGATTTTGTGTTTAGGCTGCCATTTTCGACTGTGGAATGATAGGCAAAAGCCACCGCTTTCTCGGTGCGGACAAGGGCATCGGCATCCAGCAACGCGGGTTCTGCCTTCTTTTTTTACTGGGCGCGCTCCCCGCCAGGCGACTTGAAAAACCCGGGCGAACCGGGGGAAGGTGGTCTTCCCCCGGAGGAGAAATCGCGCCGGGTCAGCGTGCGGTAACTGCGGCTACCTCGTCCTTATGACGCGAAAGCGCTTCCTTGCCCCGTTCGACAAAACCGCGCGTCGTATCCCGCACAGTCTCGCCGTACTCTTTTGCTTGAGCGACTCCATCGGCAGTTGCCTGCGCGATGTGCGTGCGCGTCTTCTTGCCGGATCGCGGAGCGAATAGCAGAGCGCACGAGCCGCCCAGGCTCAAGCCGAATAGAAAGCCGCAGAGGTGGTCTTTGTTCATGGACTTCATAGCGATCCCCCTTTCGTGGTCCAAACGCCTAGGAATTCTTGCGCGGCGAGTACTTGTTCAATAGTGCCAGCAACCGCGACGCAGACTCCGGAGCGGCGACGTTGGAATCGACGATTTCGCGATTCCTCATCTTTTTGCCGTAGAGTTCGGCGTTGTCGTCGAGATCCTGCCGCAGCGTCGCTCCTTGCAGCGAAACTCCGGCGAAGACACCGCGGGTGCGCGACCACGAGAGAATTTCCGCGGTCATCTTGGCGTCGGTCTGAGCGCTTGCCGATCGTCCGACCGGTCCGGCCGCAATTTCACCCTCTCCACCCAGCGTGAATTGATCGCCGAGCAAGCGATCCGCACCGTGTTGGTTCATCACGAGCAGCACCACGTCCGTTTCCGAGCCGCCGATTTGAAAACCAAAGCTGCCTCCCTCGATGCGGACGGCGCCAGGAGCGGACCAGCCTTCGTGATGAGCACCGCGGCAGGTAACGAACCCTTTGCCGTATTTAGCC
>Ga0070731_10003230_pt1 | contig 14863 bp, 11 predicted proteins | sample Coa_R1_2_FD_66448 | JGI IMG/M metagenome (GOLD analysis project Ga0070731, IMG submission 66448) | Surface soil microbial communities from Centralia Pennsylvania, which are recovering from an underground coalmine fire - Coalmine... | ecosystem: Environmental > Terrestrial > Soil > Unclassified ... | reverse complement strand
TTTCGTGCGAGGGCCAGCATCATCGATATCGTATGCTCGGCGGTGGAGATTGTGTTTCCCCCCGGGGTGTTCATTACGATGATCCCTTTGCGAGTCGCCGCATCGACATCGATATTATCGACACCTGCCCCCGCCCTGCCGATAACTTTCAGGTTCTTGGCAGCCGCAATGATATCTGCTGTAACGGTCGTACCGCTACGGACTATTAGCGCATCATATTCGCCGATAACAGATTTGAGCTGATCGGGAGATAGACCGGGAGAAAGGGTAACTTCCAGATTTTCGGATTTCAATATATCGATGCATTGCTGCTCGATCGCATCGGAGAGAAGGACTTTCATTTAATTGGTATAGTGAGAAATGATGAACCAGACGGTCTTACTTGACGGCCGGTGCGGATCGGGTGAACGATTTTTGAACTGCTGCGACCCCGGCTCCGGGTTCGAACTTCCAGTTGCATTCTTCGAGAGTATATTCGATAGCTGCAATAATAGACAACGCATCGATGCGATCGTAATAGCCGAGATGTGAGATTCGGAAAATCTTGCCGGTATATTCGTCCTGACCGCCCGCGATTGTGGCGCCGTAGGTCTTCTTGAGAATGCTGTTGAACTGCTTCCACTCGACCCCTTCAGGCAGCCAAACAGGAGTAACGGCATACGAAGGATATTCGGAAAAAAGCTTCAGTCCAAGACCCTGTACCCCGGCGCGAACTGCATTCGCGAGTTCCGCGTGGCGCTGCCAAACTGCTTCTATCGTTTCCTGGCGGATCATTTCGAGGGCGGTGTCAAGTCCGATAATGAGAGAAACGGCAGGGGTCCAGGGGGTGGAATTTTCGTTGAACGATTTAACCGCTTTCCTTAGGTCGAAATAGAATTTGGGTATCGTCGATTTTTCCATTGCCGCAATTGCCCGTTTGCTTAAAGCCACAAAGGCAAGCCCCGGTGGAATCATCAATCCTTTTTGGGAGCCGGTGACGCAGGAATCGATTCCCCACTCATCGAACCGGAATTCATGGGCGCCGATTGAGGTAATACCATCGACACAGACCATCGCGGAGGAGTGCGCATTTACGTATTCAGCAATCTTCCGCACATCCGTTGCCGTACCGGTGGATGTTTCGGAATGCGTCAGTACGACCGCCTTGGCATCCGGATGTTCATCCAACGCTTTCTTGATTTGATCAAGGGTTGGAGCAACGCCCCATTGAGTCTTGACTTCGATGGGATTCATTCCATAGACGCGCGGCATTTTCACCCACCGTTCGCCGAACTTCCCCCCGTTAACCGCTATTATCGTATCTCCGGGCGAGAACAAACTCACAAATACCGCCTCCATCCCACCCGTGCCTGAGGAAGCCAGGGTAAGCACCGGCTGCGCGGTTTGGAACAAGTATTGCAGATTCTTATTCACCCGGGAAAAAATCTCGCCGAACTCAGGATTCCGATGGTGAATGATCGGCTCGGCCATTTTCAGCATCACTCGTTCGGGGACGGGAGTGGGGCCGGGAGTAAATAATCGCTTTTTAAACATGATCATTAATAACTAAACTGGTTATATTTTCTAGATTGTGAAAATTCCAAATGCCAAACGCCAAATTCCAACTAAATTCCAGTACCAAATAATCAAATGTTAAGGATCGACTCAGTTTGCGAGCTTTGCAATTATTGTTGCAAAGATGCGGATCAGTTGATCTGCTTCGCCCGTCAATGACTGCAATCGATTCCGGTACTCATCGGTATTTGTCGATTCGAGCAATCGAAGCCAATAAATCGTCTCTCGTATTTCCTTCCTGCAGATCCTAAACCGAAAGACTCTATCTTTCTTGCTTATGGCTTCATTCGCTTCGAGATAATTCGCTCCGACCGAACCGGACGACCGGACGACTTGCTTCACATATTCCGCGTTGGTAATGTTCCGGGGGAGACTCTTACATAAGGTCGCCACGTCCTTCGCAAATCTGAACGTCCTCTCATCGAGGTCGAATTTCTGCTTCTGGCCAGTGCCGCCCTGTACTACATAAGTAACCTCAATCTCTCTGAAATTCCGAGTTTTTGCCGTAGATGTATATGCTTTTCGCCCTCCTCTCTTCATTCGAATTTGGAATTTTGAGCTTTGTTGGAATTTGGCGTTTGGAATTTGAAATTTAATCGTTACTGCGCGATATTTTGCTGCGAATAGACAATCTTCCCGTTCACAATCGTCATAATGACATCGGTAGAAAGAATGTCCATGTTAGGAACCTGCATGATGTCTTTGGATAGGACGGTCAGGTCTGCCCACTTTCCGTTTTCGATGGTACCTTTGGTATCTTCCTGAAATTGCGCATAAGAGGCCCACGAAGTGAAAGCACGAGCGGCTTCCAGCCGAGTCATTTTTTGGTCGGGACGCCAGCCATCTTGCGGATAGCCGGTCTTATCACTGCGGCTCACAGCGGCGTAAAATCCCCAGAGCGGTTTGACGCTTTCGACCGGGAAATCGGATCCACCGGCAATAATCGAGCCGGTTTGCAGAATCGATCGCCACGCGTAGGCGCCAACAAGCCGGTCACGACCGAGCCGCGACTCTACCCAGTACATGTCAGAGGTCGCATGGGTTGGCTGCATGCTGGGAATAACGCCAAGCTGTGCGAAGCGCGGGATATCGCTCGGCTGCAATATCTGCGCATGCTCCACGCGCCACCGGAGCGACGGAGCACTTTTCGGAAGCGCATTTAACGCCTTTGCGTATTCATTAAGGATGATGAAGTTTCCCCTATCGCCAATGGCGTGCGTACATACCTGGAATCCGTTGTTGAGCGCCTCGACGCACGCCGAATCGATCTCACCGATGCGCATAACAGTCAAGCCGCGGTTGCCCGGATCATCACTGTACGATTCCAGTAATGCGGCGCCGCGGGAGCCGAGAGCGCCATCCATATATAATTTTATTGCACGGACGGTGAGCATTCCGTTGCCGTAATTCACTTCCTTGCCATGCTTCAGGTAATAGTCCCATGTTTCACCGGGGCCGCCGATCGCCGCATAGACACGGATAGGACATTTTCCGGCATCGATCAATCGCTTGTAAGCATTGATCGTTTGCATGTCGATACCCATATCGCCCACTTCAGTCAAACCTGCCGCCGCACATTCATCGAGCGCCATTTTGAGCCGGTCTTCGATCTCCTGATCGGTTAAGAGGGGAATGACATTCTCGACAAGATTCATGGCGTTATCCACGAGGACACCGGTGGGATTGCCTTTGGCATCGCGATAGACTTTCCCGCCATCGGGATCGGGGGTTTGGGCGGTGATTTTTGCAAGATCGAGGACGCGCTGATTTACCCACATCGCGTGGCCATCGACTCGCCGGAGGAGAACAGGGTTGTTCGGGGAAACTTTATCTAAGATCTCGTGGCCGGGAAAGGCTTTCACCTCCCAATTATTTTGGTTCCATCCGCGGCCGATAACCCATTGGTCGGCTGCAACGCGGGCAACACCCTTCGCAACCGAATCGGCAACTTCTTCAGGAGATTTTGTCTCGAACAGATCAAGCGTCATGAGGCGGCTGCCTTCGCCGAGTACATGTCCGTGTGCATCGACCAATCCGGGCATGACAGTTTTTCCCTGAAGATCAATCGTTGTATCACTCTTATAATCTTCGGTCAAATCTTCGGTCGTTCCGGTCGCGACAATGCGGTTGCCGCGGATCGCAACTGCCTGCGCGACGGTGTTCTGCGGGTCTAAGGTATAGACCGTGCCGTTCACCAACAACATATCGGCGTCGCGTTTGGTGGTATTCACGAAATAGATGAAGAAGGCAACGCCGACAAGTAGAAAAACAAATCCCGCAATTCGTTGAGACATCGTGTATTCCTGTCAAGGGATTAATTGGATTGAGAGATGACGACAAAAGCAATAAAAATATAGAGATTTTTGCACACATTTCCCAAAAGCATTCTCCGATAAACATCACATTCAATTAGAAAAGATGTGACGATGAATTGGAGCAAATTCGGGGTTCGACCCTCACCCCGTCGCTTCGCGACACCCCTCTCCCCATTGGGGAGAGGGGCTGGGGGTGAGGGTACTTTGCGTTTCAATCAATGCAATCGTACCTTGATATTGATTAACCGAAGAAAGGAACACTCTATTGCCACAAGATTCATTTCAATATTTTATCGAGATCACCAAACGCCTGCGCAAAGAATGCCCGTGGGACCGCGAGCAGACGCACGAATCGATCCGCAACTCTATTATAGAAGAAGCATACGAATGCGTCGAAGCGATCGATGAGCATAATATGGACGATTTTAAGAAAGAATTGGGGGATTTGCTCCTTCAAGTCGTATTCCACTCAAACATGGCGGAGGAGGCAGGTACATTTACGCTGGATGATGTCATCAAAGGAATTACGAAAAAGTTGATTGATCGCCACCCGCACGTTTTTGGCGACACGAAAGTAAAAGGCTCCGAGCACGTGAAGCAAAATTGGGAAAAACTGAAGATGAAAGAAGGCCGCACATCGATAGTCGATGGCGTGCCGAAGGAAATGCCAGGACTGTTGCGCGCTCACCGCCTGCAGGATAAGGCGTCAAAGGTAGGTTTTGATTGGCCAAAGAAAGAAGATGTATGGAAGAAAGTCGAGGAGGAAATTGGGGAATTGCAAGAGGCGATACGCGATAATAAACCAGAGGAAATTGAAGGCGAGTTTGGAGATTTGCTCTTCGGGTTGGTGAACTATAGCCGATTTTTGAAGATCGATCCGGAGCATGCATTGAAGCTCTCAAACCAGAAATTCATAACGCGCTTTCAATATATCGAGAAGCGATTGAAAGAAATGGGAAAGGACATTCACTCCTCAAACTTGGAGGAGATGGATGGGTTATGGGAGGAAGCGAAGAAGAAGCTCTGAAGTACGAAGTGCGAATATCATAACTACGGCACAAGAGCGTCAGACAATGCATTACCACGCCGGAGATGGGAAAGAGAAATCATAGACCTCGGATGAACTCCAGGAATTGATCTAAACTCAAGAACGCTTTTCGAGTACCGGGAAATAGCAAATCAAACGCGGATTTCATAAACTTCGTGTCATCGGACACCATCATATCAGCCCATCCTAAATGCGCCAATTGCGTTGCGTCCCATAAATCATTTGTATCCACTGGCAAGCTATGGTCACGGACTGGAAGCAAAAGAATTGAGGACACTGCCTTCAAATAGTGTTCTGTGAAGAATAACATACCTCGATTTCGTTGCCATCGAGACAGATATTCAGAGGAACTTAGATGTTCTTTCATCAGAACCTGCTCGATAAAAAACTCGACATTTTTCTCAAAATACTGATCAAAGTCGTAATTCTGCTTAGGTACTTCAAGCCGAGCTCTTAATCGGGCGTCTCTGACAACATTCTGTCCTTTCCATTCCATCTCAATTAGCGCCAAGGCAGTTGATAGCTCTTGCTTTGCGAGTTCCCCACTTCCAAGGGCATAGGACCCAGAAATGGATTTCATGATCTCTTCATCTGATTTCAAGTAATATATTCCATTTCTATACGTTCCGCTAAACTCGGCTTCAACAATATGCCTCGGCCATGCAAACCAATAGATTGAATTGAGATCAAAAAGGAATTCTAGTTGTTTAGAAAGTTCATTCTTTGGCACCAGTCCGTACCGAAGTGTTTCCTCAATGAATTGAGCAGTATAATAAATCCTAATTCTGCTCTTGCGGGCAAGGTCTAGAAGAGGAGATGCAAGGATTCTCTCGAATTTTTCTCCATGAAAAATACTCCTATCAAAAATGACATATTTCATTCTCGCACCCCTATTCTTGTCCAAAGCCTTCCGTAAGATTTCGCACCTCACCCCTTCGGATAAACAAACCCAGTCGTATCTTCTTTCATCTTAATCGGGCGGACCTCGATGCGGGTGTTTTTGTTGTATTGAAATTCGGGGTTGGCTTTGGCGATTTCCATCGCCTCGTTGAGATCGGCTGCCAGGATATGATAGTAGCCACCGATGACTTCTTTGCCTTCGTTATACGGGGCGCTTGTCCACGCTCCCTCCTTCCCTGAAACAATGCCCCCCTTCCATTCAATCGGCTGGGCGGAGATGAGCTTGTTTTCGCTCTTCAGCTTAGCGATGTAGGCCTCACAGCCCTTCAGAAATTTCTGATGCTGGTCGGGTGAGAGTGTTTCTTCGCTGTTGGCCTGCTTGCGGATGAAGAACATGAATTCTTTCATGGTACGATGATCCTTTCTCTGTTGCATAAAGGTTTATTCGGTTAGGGCTAAGACCTCACCCCAGCCCTCTCCTACGAGGAGAGGGGGCGATTATTTTGTAATAAAAACCAGGACTTCGTTGTCGTCAAGATCGGTGACGGCAAGATCGGCTTTGCCGTCGCGGTTGAAATCGGCAAGGGCGATAGATTCGGGGCCACGGCCAACGTGGAACGGCGACCCCTTCGCTTCTTTAATACCGTTCTTCCCACCCAAGAAAACGGAAATCGTGTTATCCATATTGTTCGGCACGGCTATATCGGCGATGCCATCGCCATTAATATCTCCGGCTGCGACCATCGAGGGATAATGGCCGACGTGGAAGGGAGATCCTTTTTCAAGCGTAAAATTTCCTTTTCCGTTTCCCCATAATACGGAAAGGCCGTCCTTGCTTGCATCGAATCCTTGTCCCGAATAATGGCAAACGGCAACGTCAGGGTGATGATCGCCGTTAAAATCGCCGATGGCGATACCAAACGGCGCATCGGGAACGGGCGTGTCTTTGCGATCAAACCCACCTTTACCATTACCTAATAGCACGGTGACAGAGCTGCTGGTGATATTCGATGTGATAATATCCGGGATGCCATCGCCATTCATATCGGCAGAACGCACACGCTGGTAGGGCCACTTCCCCACGTCGAACTTTACGCCCTTCGGCGCGAATGTGCCATCGCCGTTACCGTAGAGAACGAGGAGCTTGTTTTCCGCCCAGCTATCGATCACGATATCGAGTTTCTTATCGCCGTTGAAATCGGCCACGGCAATGCCATGCGGGTGCGGATTGCTCTCGACGGCCATAGGAGAACCTGGAGCGAGCGTGAAGCCGCCTTTGCCATCGCCGAGCAATATCGAGACAAGTTTCAAACCGTGACTCGGTACGGCAAGATCGGGATTCCCATTGCTGTTGAAATCTCCGACCGCGATATCGCACGGGTGTTCTACACCGGTCACAGGGGATCCTTTCGCCTGCGTGAAACCGCCTTTGCCATCGCCAAGATAAACGGTGATGCTTGCGCCATCGGCATTTGCGATCAATAGATCAGGATAACCGTCGTGATTAATGTCGGCGGCGGTGATGTGGCCGGGATGATTTCCGGTTGGCAAATGAATGGGATCGCGGAATGAAACTGTTTGCGCCGGGACCGGGGCGCAAAGGAGAAATGAAAGAAGACAGAAGGCAAGAAACGGTCGGTGCACAACGCTCATGCTTGGCAACGAGTACGTTCTTCGTCCAAGAGAAAAAGAAAGATGCTGAAACAAGTTCAGCATGACGGGCTTTTCTTTCAACGTGCTAACAGCAGCTCGCAATGACATCTTCCTTTTTTCCCTTCTAACTTCTACCATCTACCTTCTCACTTTCTTTTCAGCATCAGCCGCATTTCGTTGGTTTGCTCGAAGCCGAGCGATTCGTACAGCGGTTTGCCGAATTTGCTTGCGTGCAACGCTATCGCGCCGAACTTTTGCTCGCGGCACCAGGCGATCATTGTGGTCATAAGCATCCGAGCCAATCCCTTGCGACGATATTTGGGTTCGGTGTACATGTTGACGATCATCGGTCGCTTGGGAGTGGGGTCGCGGGGGCTGGCATGGTAATCGAAGATGATGATGCCGCCGCCGGCCACCACTTCGCCGTTGCCGTTCTCAATGAACCATGCTTTGTACGTTCCGTTGCGAAGCCGATTCCGGAAGAACGGCTTTGCGGAGCGTTCCATTTTTTTGAGAAGGTTCTCATCGGTAAAACCCATGTCGAAGAACATTTGGCGGCGATGGCGCATGACGATGGGGAGATCGCGCGGGGTTCCCTTGCGGATGTGGAAGGAAATCTTACTCAAGAGTTCACCCTCCTCCTTGAAAAAAGACCCTGGATTTCCGATAGAAGCATTCGGGAATGACACTTACAAGGTAATTCGGAAATCACTGATAGCACCATCATTTAATCCACACAGTTTTCACATTCGCAAACTCGCGGATGCCGTGGATGCTGAGTTCCCTGCCATAACCGGAATTTTTTACGCCGCCGAAGGGCAACCGAGGATCGGAGGCGACCATGCCGTTAATGAAAACTGAGCCCGCTTCAAGTTCATCGATGAATCGCTTCTGTTCAGATTCATCATTTGTCCATGCGCTGCTGCCGAGGCCGAAGGGCGAATCGTTCGCGAGCCCGATTGCGTCATCGATATTTTTCACCTTATATAATACGGCAACCGGACCGAAAAGTTCCTCCCGGTATGCCCGGGCATTCTTAGGTACATCGGCGAGGACGGTTGGGGCATAGAAATTTCCGGAACGATCAAGGCATCTGCCGCCGGTAATCAACCGGGCGCCACGCGCAACAGCATCGGTGACTAGCTCGTGAAGTTCTTCCAAGATTGCGGGTGTGGCGAGGGGACCTATATCCGTCGCGGGAAGCATCGGGTCGCCGACCGTGCAAGCGCTCATCGCTTGTGTGAATCGTTTTTCGAATTCATCTGCAATAGGTTGAGCGATGATGAACCGCTTTGCGGCAATGCACGATTGGCCATTGTTGACGTTGCGTGCTTTCACGGCGGTTGAGATCGCCTCATCGAGATTCGCGCCTGGCATGACAATGAACGGATCGCTTCCGCCGAGTTCGAGGACGGTTTTCTTCAGATTTCTGCCCGCGATGCTTGCGACTTGGCGCCCTGCGGGTTCGCTGCCCGTCAGTGTTACCGCCCTCACCCTCGGGTCTTCGATGACCTGCCGAACGGAATCCGAACTAATGAGTAACGTGGTGAATACTCCGTCCGGAAAACCCGCGCGCAGAAAAATCTCTTCAATCTTGAGGGCGCATTGAGGAACATTGGAGGCGTGCTTGAGCAAACCGACATTCCCCGCCATCAACGCGGGGGCGGCGAAGCGGAAGACTTGCCAGAAGGGAAAATTCCACGGCATGATGGCAAGTACGGGGCCAAGCGGTTCGTACTGGACATAGCTCGAACCGGCATTGGTTGCAACGGATTCATCGGCAAGAAATCGTTCGGCATATTCAGCGTAGAACCTGCAGCCCCACGCCGATTTTTCCGCCTCCGCAACTGCCGAAACGAGGGTCTTCCCCATCTCGGCGGTCATGATCTTGCCGAACTCGGCCTTCTCGGCCTCTAAGATCCGCGACGCCTCGAGGAGCCACGCTACGCGCTGTGCAAACGATGTCTTGCGATAGGAATAAAAAGCAGTGGATGCCACGGCAATCTTGCGTTCAACTGCTTCAAATGAATCGGGGACGAACGTCTTGAGCGTCGTCCCCGTTGAAGGATTTACAGATGCAATCGGCGTGGCTGTATCCCCCGTTACATCGTTACGTGCGTTTCATCCCGAAGAAGATCCGGGACAGTTAGAATATGCTATAGTTCAGGCCAAGCGCGAGCGATTCCTTATACTGCGTTTGGGGCAGGATTCTCGGTTCGCTGATGAGCTGGACGTTCAAACTCACGACAACGTACTTGCTCACCTTTGCCGACAATGTGTTATCGCCGCGGACAACAATTTGTCCGGGATCTTTGAACGGCGAAAAGTATTGGAAGCTCGAACTAAACAAGAGGTGTTCATCGAGATTCCAGGCAATATCCCAATCGAACTCCGTGCCGCCATCGACGCGGGTGGATTGGGGAGCTGCGGGCGGTGGATCGCTGGCGTAGAACGTGTACTGCGACGTAAATATTTCGCGGAGCGCGGCGCCAAGACGGAGTTTCACCTCCGCGATGGGCTGATAGCCGACGCCAACGCTTTGTGTGACAAATGCAGGATCGAAGAACTTCGATACCGCGGAGTCCCCGGTCGGGGTGGCGTAAAGATATCCCGTGGAAAACTGGCTCTTCAATGTTGCATTGGCATACGGATTGAAAAGTGAGCCGACTTTGTAGGTAAGGGTCGTACCGAGATCGATTTTGTCATCGGTCTTGCGCAAGCCCTGATCGCCGAGGCGCGTTTGGCCGAACGCAAAATTGTAAATGTTATCCCAATTGTAGGTCGGGCCGTTATAAATCGAACGTCCGTTAATAACGACTGTATAGGCCAGAGCATTCTGGCCGCCCGCCACCCAATCGGTGTAGCTGACCTGGGTAAGATTTAACCCCGCAACAAGCGAGTGCTTCCAGAGGGTATCGGCAGGAGTGGACTTTGTTGAGTCAGCGCCCTGAGAAAAGGCGGACGAACAAATTAGAAGAAGTAAGAAAGCAAATGATATCGGTTTAGACATGGGTTTCCCTAAGTGAATGATGGTATAAAAAATAATATACGAACGGGGAGGGAGATTTCAAACCGAGGGAACTATGGAACGCACCCGCGAGAGGCGAACCAGGTTTGAGAGCCAGAGTGGTGATTTACATCCACAGCTGTATTCCTTTAATTCAATCTATCTCCTGTTAAAAGAGCTTCAATGCTCATGAAAAGGGTTCCGTGGAGAGTTGTTGTGTAAGCGCGGAGGGCGACGAGCCCGGTGCCGGGGGAAAAAAAGGTATCTTCGTATTCAATATTGGATTCGGTTTCCAAAGAATATATCGAGCCGTTTGTGCGGTATTGATAACAGTAAAAAGTACCTGCACGAGTTGTGACTGGCACATTTGATGCGATTACCGTCGTCATCAAAGCTCCGGCGGTTTGAAATTGTTCACCCACAGTTGCTGGATATTTGATGTATGACTGTGGAAGACCATTCGGCAGAGATTCGGAGATCATCCACAAGCCGTCAGGTCTATTTTGGAAGAACGATACCTTCCCCCAATTGGCCGCAAACCAATTCTGACCGTCAATGACGCGAATCGAGTCAATCATTGCACCTGAATTAAATGTACCTCCGGCTATGCCCATACTATCATAAACTGTCGTTTCGTATGTCCACTTGTTGCCCGATTTCAGCGGGACAATGCCGACAGCATAATCGTCCGGGGAAGTTGGGCCGTTGGTGTGGCAAGATGAAAAGAGGAATGCGAGAAGCAGAACGAAGAAAAGGGCATTGATGAATTTCAAGGAAGAGATTAAATTGCTCATGGGAAACGCCTCCATTTCTTTGGATGAATCTATTTTTGAGGAAAAGATTCTTTATTGTGGGCGCTGCGGGGATCGAACCTGCGACCTTACGCGTGTGAGGCGTACGCTCTGAACCAGCTGAGCTAAGCGCCCGAGACTATTTTCGATTGCTGATTTCCGATTGCCAATCTAAAAATCGAAGGGAAATCACTCTATTTCGAAGCAGAGACGGGGAAAATTAACGGCGTAACACCGTAATTGCTTGGTTAATGTACGAAAGAAATTGAGGCGAGTCAAATAGGGAGAGAATGGCAGTTTGCTACACCGAAAGAGAAGACCCTGGATTCCCGCTAGAAGCATGCGGGAATGACACATCTTTTTTGAATATGCGAATCTACCTGGCGACTTGATGCATCTCATCTGGAAAGAAACGGCGCTGGATTCCCGCCCCTCGCTTCCGCTCGGTACCTCACCCCATCCCCTCTCCTGCGATGAGAGGGGCGTTATCATATGATGCGGGAATGACACGTCGTGTGTTTTCCGGCTACTTCCCTTTCAGCACTTCATCGAGCATGTTGAGGAGACGTTCGGCGGTGTAGGGCTTCGGCAAGAAGCGGGCGATATCGAGATCGGATAATTTTCGGTCGTCTTCTCTCATTCCCAAACCGCTTGTGGCAATAATCTTGATACCGGGCTCAATTTTACGGATCGCTCTGACCAATGAGAGTCCATCCATATAGGGCATCATCAAGTCGGTGAGCAAGATATCGATTTCTTGTTTATGCTGGACAAAAACGGCCAGCGCCTCGGTGCCATCGGATGCAGTGAGTACCGCATAGCCGCACGTTTCGAGCATGGTCTTGGTCATCTCCCGGATCGCAGCTTCGTCATCAACAACAAGGACTGTTTGTCCGCTGCCAATCGGCAGATTCAGTTCCTTCTCGGGCTGCGGGATGGCTGCGGCATCCGAGACAACGGGCAGATACACTTTGAATGTCGTACCGTGTCCCGGTTCGCTATAGACGGTCAAAAATCCGCCGTGATTTTTCACGATGGCCATAGTTGTGGAGAGACCGAGACCCGTGCCCTTGCCGGGATCTTTGGTCGTGAAAAACGGATCGAAGATTTTCTCGATAATCTCGGGCGGAATTCCTGTGCCGGTATCGGTCACATCGATGCAAACGTACGGGCCTTTCTTTGCGTCGATATGGACGCGCGCGTAGGAATCATCGACCTGCATGTTTTTGGCAATGAGCGTGATGCGGCCTCCATCGGGCATCGCGTCGCGCGCATTGATGCAGAGGTTGAGCAATACCTGATGCAACTGTGTAGGATCGCCCGAGACCGGAAGCAGATCTTTCGGGACGTTCTTTCGGATTTCGATCGATTTCGGGAAAGTCTCTCCCGCGATCTTCACCATCTCTTCGATGAGATATTGCGGAGAAAGGATAATCCGATCGCCCTGTACACCGCGCGCAAAGGTTAACACTTGTTTTACCATATCCACGCCGCGGCGTGCGCTGGCCTGAAGACTTTCGAGAACGCGCGTGCCTTCGGCATCGCTAATCCTCCGGCGGAGAATCTCCAGCGACATAATAATAGGCGCTAAGACATTGTTGAGATCGTGCGCGATGCCGCCGGCCAGCGTGCCGATGCTTTCCATCCGCTGCGATCTCAACACCTGTTTCTCAAGATTCCTGAATTCCGTCAGGTCGGTATGGATGATGAGAATTGATTTCGGTTTTCCCGCATGATCGCGCATGAGCGTTTCGGTTGCTTGCACAACAACCGCGTGGCTATCTTTGGCTGTAAGAGTCAGTTCCCCGTTCCACGCGCCAATGCGGCGGGCAGAATCGAATGCCGTAGAACGGACATTCATCGATTGCGGTTCGAGTAGTTCGAAAAACGAGGCGGAGATCGCTTCTTCCGGCTTCCAGCCATAGAGTGCGGAAGCACCGGAATTCCAATATGTGATCTTGCCTTCAACTGTGCACACAATAATGGCATTGCGCGAAATATCAAGCAGAGCAGCTTGCTCGCGGAGTTTCTGTTCCGAATCCTTGCGCGCAGTGACGTCGCGGACAATAACGAGCGCCTCGTTGCCGGCGATGGCCACAATACGGGCTTCAAAATCGCTTGCAATGCCAGCCTTCGTCAGTCCATATTCAAATGTATCGACGCTGCCGGTGCTTAGCGCGTGATCGATGTGGAGCAAAAGGTCTTCGACAATATCCGCCGGAAGTATGGTGTGGATCGAGGAACCTAACAGCGTTTCGGGGGATGCCAGCAGAACGAAACCTGCAGGCGCTTGATAATCAAGCACGATGCCATCCGCGGTTAGGTGGAAGATTGCATCGGGCAAGGCCTTTAAGATGGCGCGGTTCCGCCCCTCGCTGCTGCGAAGATCATCTTCAGCTTTTCTCCGGTCGGTGATATCAAAACTAACGCCGAGCATGACTGCCGGTTTACCATCGGCTCCCCTGCTGAAAACTGTTTCACGGGTTCTTAGCCATCGCCACTCTCCACCGGCGTTCCGAAAGCGGAACTCCGATTCCAAAAGCTCGTTATCTTTGAGATGAGGGAAGCGTTGCCTTCGGGTAGTGATCATCTCGTAATCGCCGGGATGGAGAAAGGTTTCCATCCGTTCGCGGGTAACCTCCAGAACGCCCGCCTCGGTTACGCCCAAGAATTGGCGGAACTGGCGGTTGCCATAGATCATCCGGTCGGAGTCCAGATCGTAGAGGTAGAGGAGGTCCGGGATCAGTTCATTAATGCGATCGAGAAAATGTTCACTCCGCGCAAGTTGTTGGCGGGTGCGCGTTTGTTCTCGACGAGTTTCCGCGTCCTTCATTTCGCGTTCAATCGCGGGAATCAGGCGCGCGAATTTTCCCTTGACGATAAAATCGTTTGCGCCGGCCTTCAAGGCGTTCACAGCGGCATCTTCGCCGATAGTTCCGGAAGAGATGATGAAGGGAATATCGATTGCGCTCTCTTTCAACGTCTTCAGGGCCGCTTCAGCGCTGAAATTCGGCATCCGGTAATCCGAAATAACCAAATCCCATTTGAATTCACGCAACGCCGCCGCCATGTCTTCGCGCGTCTGCACGCGGCGGCTTTCCACGGCGTAGTTATTGAATTCGAGCTGGTTGATCAACAGCATCGCATCGTTTTCATCGTCTTCGACGATCAATATGCGAATAGGAATTGGCATCTTTGAACGATCCGGTTAATTATAATTTCGGCTTGATATTGAGAACCAGCCAGTACATTCCGAGTTGTTTCACGGCTTTATGGAACTCGTTAAAATCGACCGGCTTCTGGACATAGCTGTTCGCTCCACTCCGGTATCCCTCGATCTGATCGCGATCTTCCTTCGAGGTAGTCAGGATAATCACGGGGATAAACTCCGTTTTTGGATTCGCGCGGATGCGGCGAAGGACCTCGAGCCCACCGATTTTCGGCAGTTTCAAATCAAGGAGAATGAGCTCGGGCATCTGTGAGAGGTCGCGCCCGGCGAATGGCCCTGTGCCGAATAGGTAATCCACTGCCTCAACGCCATCTCGCGCAACGACAACTTCGTTCTTCACGTTGCCCTCTTTGAGGGCGAGGAGCG
>Ga0070731_10003229_pt1 | contig 14865 bp, 12 predicted proteins | sample Coa_R1_2_FD_66448 | JGI IMG/M metagenome (GOLD analysis project Ga0070731, IMG submission 66448) | Surface soil microbial communities from Centralia Pennsylvania, which are recovering from an underground coalmine fire - Coalmine... | ecosystem: Environmental > Terrestrial > Soil > Unclassified ... | reverse complement strand
TCTTTCGTAATTCCATGTGCTCTCTCATTTCTCAAAATCCATCCATGTAACCAAATCACCCAACGTCGGCCGGCCATCATGCCGCCAGGTCAGCGGTGGATTCTGCATCTGCCCGAGCGGGCAAACGCGCGTGACTCCCCATGCCGCCAATTGGCTGGCAATTTCCTCCGTCTTCTCCGCTGATGCGGCGATGCCCACGGTTGAAACTTTGCCATGAATGCTATCGGCACTTTCTAATGCCTTGGTTAAATTGCCGACTCCCTTTACGTAAATAAAACGATTCAGGCACGAGAGCTGGAATCGGGCGTCTTCCTCATAAACGACCGTCCAGGCAGTCGAGTTTTCGCTGCGCCAATAACGCGTGATCGAATGTTGTTCAAATCGCGTTTCCGGCGAATGCGCGGCGCGCACTTCATAGAACGCTCGCCGGGATGCAATCGTTGCTGCAGTCTCCGATGAAATCTCACCACGTGGTTCGGTTTCTTCGCGCTTCGCGAGCTCTTCCGCCAGCATTTCGGCGAAGTGGTCGGCGGCGATTCCGCCGCCGTGCTCAACATAGATCACGTGCGGTGAAAGGCAGCCAAGTTGATTCCATGCCACGACGTCTGTCGCGGCGCGTGCAACGGTTTTCTTTGCCTGAAATCCACTCAATGCCTCACCTGCCACGTAAGCGAAACTCAAGCGATGGCCATAACCGAGGAAACGCACTTGCGTCGGCGCGTGATGGCGAATCGCCGCCAATGCCTCGTCGCTGCCGGTGGCCGTCACGCAATCTGCTTCCTCGAACAGAGCTTTTTCGATGTCTGACCGCCCGCCGCGCCATGAGGCAATTTCCAGGCATGCGCCCAGTTTGGGCTCGGCATCGTAAAGCGAGTGCGCGAACAATCGGGGCAGAAATGAAGCGCCGGACGAGCATTTCACAAATTGTGCCGAACGGGTAAGCACACCCAAAGTGATGCTCATCAACGTCGGGTTGGGAATGTTTCCGGCGGTGATATGCGCCATAAGTTCGGGGCCTCGCGCTATGGCACCACGCGAAAATTTTTCTTCCAAAGGATTGGAAACGATGTCGTCCAGGCGCCGCGCATGGCCGAGTTCCTGAGCGAGGAGCGCATTGAAGTTTTCCAGTGTGAATCGCTTGAAGAAGTTATCCAATCCGATTGCAAGTGTTCCCCGCGAGAATCCGGTGGCGGACGGACCCGCTTCCAATGCGAATTTGCGGAACGGATATTCCGGCTGAAGCCAGTTTTCGGCTACACCACAGAGCGTTTCCACCAGCGCCTGCGTGGACCGTGCCAGTAAATATTTCTCGCGATTATGTTTCAACGTCTGACACGCGTCAGTCACCATGGCGGCGGTGAGCGTCGCCTCCGGCGGCAAATCAGCGAGAAAATAGTTTGGTAGATTCATTTTGCCTCGGTACTGCGGTCCGGGAGAGGTTCTTTGGGAAATTGTTTTAACCGGGTTCCGAGTGTTTCGTATAGGGAGGTCGTCCACGCCGGCATTTTCTCCAATGAGGCGACTGTCTTTTTTTCGCGAAAATCCACGGGGGAGAGGATAACGGTTATATTCTTCAAGCCTGTATCCGCAGCGAGAACGAACAAATCTTCCGCTGCCTTATCACCCATCGCGAGGCAGCCGGTTGAAACCGCGTTTCCGTGGATCATGATGTCGCCGCCAAGAGCAGCGCGGTTTTCTTTACGCGCCTGTTCACGGTCAAACGCGTTCGGATAGTTGATGCGAAGCGATAAATGGAAATGGCTGTTGGGATTCAAAGATTCAATTTCATAAATACCTTCCGGAACCTGCCGATCGCCTTCATGCAGTTTCGGGCCGAGTGTCCCGCTGGCTGCAAGAATTGGATAGGAACGAATCCACACAAAGCCGTTCGTACCATTGCGAGCGTAAATCTGCAATAGCTTCTCCTGTTTCAACCCAATAAATGCGATCTGCGCCGGCGGATATGCAATCCCTTGTTTTTGAAAATAGGGTTCAAGTCTCGCTCGAGCGCCAGGGCCATACTGCTCTAACCGCTCCGTAATTGTAGCGGCGGCCCCAGCGGACGGGACCAATGACATAACTACAGCCGTTGCCATTGCCAGCTGTAAAAAGATTTTCATTTCGAATCGGTTGTCATGAGTGAGCAGCCGCGAGGTTCCGCCAATTCTGCACGGCCCAACAACTCAAATCCGCCGCTGCGCCGGATTGCCAAATCTTCGGTTTGGATTGCCAACGCCGAGAAGACATTCGCCAGATCATAAATACGCAACAGTCCGGTTTCGCCCTCGTTTACCTCGCTTCCAGTTTCCGGAGAGACGACTTGCGCACGGGCCCACGGCGGAAATTGAAAACGCCGTTGGCATGGCGCGGCAGTCCTTTGCGCGCTGCTGGCGACATTGTATGCCTGCGAGCTAAGTTCACTCATTCCGTATTCGCATAAAATATCGGACGACGGCACGCCTAAAAGCCCGGTCATGAGCGAATGGAGTTCGTCTTTTGTCAGAGACCGCGAGCGGTTTTTGTAGCCGCCGGTTTCCATGATGCGCGACCCGGGAGGGAGATCGAATCGCAACTCTTTCTCCGTCAGATAATCCAGCAGATGCACGAACGAGAACGCCGTGCCGAAGACCGTTATTCGCTCTCCGTGATTACACGCGCTTTCCAGTGTCTGGGCTGCGGCTTTGAAATCAATCGTCCAGCCGCCCGTCCCGTCCAGTTTTCCAAGAAAACTTTTGTCCGGCGCGCCGAAATCCCGTCGGATAGTTTCGAACATATGCACCAAAGACGAGTTCGGTGCCTGGAGTGGGCCGGGTGTCAGAATTGCGAGATTTCCTCGGGGTTGAACTTGGGGCCGAAACCATGCGAGCAGGGATGTTTCGTAAACTGAGAGAGATTCAGCGTTGTGGAAGTGGCGGCTGGGCTTTTGGGCTGTGGTTCCACTGGAATGAAACACTGCAGTGCGCTGTTCCAGCGGCAGGCAGGTGATATCGAACTCTTTGAAGGCGGAAGTCGGCACCGTGGGGATTTCTGTCCAACGCGATACCGATTCCGGCGAGATATTGCGTGCCTTGCAGATTTTGCGATAGGCCGCGTTATGCCCGAACTGCAGAGTGAAGAGCATCAAGGCGAGGCCGTTGAATTCGATATCGGCGTGGGCCTGGAAATCAGGATTCCCGTGATGCTCGCTCGAGAAATCCCCGGCACAGATGCCGATGAAATCGCGCACGCGCGCGGCGAAAATGGAAAGTTCAGATGTCATGCGGTTTTTTTCGAGAGCCTAAATTCTAAATCAGGCTCTAAGGGCTGGTTTTCCGCCACAGCCCCGGAATTATCTACGCGCGAACGGGCATTCGCGCAAGATGCTTATTAGCCTTTCAGCTTGGCCACGGCCGCTTTCATCTCAGCCAGGTGAGTGTCGGCGTTGGGTGACTTCGTTACGTGTACGATCTTGCCATCCAACCCGATCAGAAAGCTTACCCGGTTATCCATTGACCTGCCGGCCATTCGTACCCCGTAGGTATCGGCGATTTTTCCGTCGGTATCGGCCATCAACGGGAAGTTGAGGTTGTACTTGCTGATAAATTTCAAGTGGCTGTCCCCGGAATCAAAGCTCACACCGATGACTTCCACGTTGTCCTGCTTGAGCGCTTCGATGCTGTCACGGAAACCGCAGGCTTCCTTGGTGCATCCCGGCGTGTCATCTTTGGGGTAGAAATAGAGCAGTACAATTTTCTTGCCGACGTCATCGGACAATTTCCAGGCGTTTCCATTCTGGTCTTTGCCCTCAACAAGCGGCGCTTTATCGCCGACTTTAGGCATAGTGGGAGCATCGGCGGCGAACACTGACAGACTGGCTGCGAGGCCGATGGTCGCAGCAACTGCAAGGGCGCGTATTTTCATAGATAGCAATGGTTGAACAGTCTTCAAACGGTCTATGACATGTTATTAACAAGTGTGACGGATGAACTCATGGGCGGGTTTCACGTAATTTGACCTGCTTCAGTTTTTCAACGAAATGGACGAAACCGTCGGCCTGCTTGCGCAAGCGGTCGGACAATTCGAGGTTTTTCAGCCGCCCGTTGTCGTCCAGCAAACTGTTGATCTGCGGCAGGAAAACGCGATCGGGGTAGATGAAAGCGTTGCGATAGCCGAAAATCGCCTGAAGCTGCTCAATGGGCCTGAGTGCGCCCCAAATCCCGGCGGCGACCCCGGTGAAACAGACGGGACGATGCTCAAAGCTCTCGGGGAACTTGAGCATGTCGATAAAGTATTTCAACACGCCCGGGATGCCGCCGTTATACTCGGGAGAAATGACATGCACGCCTGAGGCTTGAAGAATCGCCTCAGAAAATGGCTGAAATGATTTCGGTTTCTCGGCGTAACTCGTGGCGGCGAAAATCTCCGGTGGCAACTGCGTGAGATCCAGCACGCGCAGCGGAACTTTCAACTCCGCATAAATTTCTTCCACGAGCCGGGCAACTTTGCGCGAGTTGCTCCCTGGACGATTTGTGCCGACGAGAAGGGTAATCATTTGCTTAAGATGAACCAACTCCGTGTGATGGCAAGCGGAAGAAAAATCCCGTAGCGGTTGGGCTCGCTACGGGATGGCGGTGAGGCGCTACTCTTGTCTCTTATCGCGTCAAATTATTTGTGACGCATTGAATGAGAGTGCACCCTGGCGGCGTGATAGATGTAAGCGGTGCGGTTGGATTCAAGAGAGGACTCATTCCACTACTTCCGGTGAGATTGTTCACATTGAAAACAGGGTACGTGACAGTAATCAGATTTGCGATATCCGGTTCCCAGCTGAAATTCAGCGGATTTGCCACGTAAAGGTCCACAAATCCGTAAGAATAGCCATCTGGACCCCAATAGGTTCCGGCTCGAACCTGGGTGACCGCAGGTCTAAAATCCACACCGTCGTCCCGGGTCGCGCGTGTCACGTTGATTTGGGCCGCGCTGGTGGCGCCAAAATCTGACAACAGGTCAACCTGAAATTCCGAAGAATCGTACATGCTGGCAACGGTAATTCTTCCTCCAACTTTCCAACCTTGTAACGGCCTGAGTATCCGGTACCAGCCGTTCGTCGGCGCATTAAAATTGTAAATGGTCTCACCGCCCGATATCAGCCGAGTGAACACGGCCGGCACGCCGTCGGCGTATGATGAATGACCATTCCATGATTCGTACTGCAACGGTAAACGGCATACAGACTGGTTGTTACCCTGGCCGTCGGCATCCAAGCCAATGATCGTGCGGCCGCCAAGTTCGTCCCGGATCATGTTCATACCAAAAGTCGACACATTATCCATAATGATTGAATCCGAATGGCTGCCGCCGGTATCTTTGATCACCAGAAAATCATGAGGGCCGTCAAAACCGCTGTAGCTGGCGCCACCATCATAGCTGGCATTGCGGATGGTAATAACACCCATTTCGTCGCTGGCGCCCGGGCCCTGGCTCTGAATGATGCCTCCACCATAAATCCCCTCGACATTGATGTCCTCAACCAGCGCTGTACCTTCATAACTCACAAATCTGACCAGACAGGCGTTGGAGCGCGATTCATCCCAGCGATGGTCGCTGGTGATTCCGGTAATGCTGACCTGACCAAGACATGCGGATATTCCCGGCACGGGTTCGACGGAAATACCTGCGATTGCGCAATCCCCGAAAACAGTATCCCGGAACGGCGCCACTGCCCCGCCGCCTCCGCCGAGGACTCGAATCCCGATGCCTGCATCGTTAACACTGACATTCCGAATCGTAGATCCTTCTTCAGGCCGGATGACCACGATTCCAGCGTTCGTCATATTGTGGCCTTGCTCCACACTGCCAATTCCAGTTTGGGTGGCAAATTCGAGAGAGATGTCCTCGATCCGGACGTTTTCGTCAAAAAAGCCAGATCCGTTGGTTCCATTCAAAGCCTCGTCTGCCTGGATTGAATGAAGGATATCCTTGTTCACGCCATAAGGCATGACGATGTGACTCATGCGGGCATTTTCCCCATAAATCTTGAGCTGCTGTGAAAATATCAGCGTGTTCGAAATCTTATACCACCCCGCGGGAAAAAGCATTTCAGACGGCATCCAGGACTGGCCGTCGCCCGCGACGAACATCGAGTTGAACGCGTTTTGGATGTTGGTTGTATCGTCGTGTGCGGCGGCCATATTTGCCGGTATCTCGACGCCTCCAGCAACGTTACCCATCGCCCCCCACATCCTCACATTCGCCACTTCGCCACTAAGTCGCCGGACCCAACGTCCGTTGCCGGAAGTCCAGCCGTTGGTTGGAAAAAAACGCCCTCCGTCTGGAACTCCGGCTGAATCCGGGTCCCATTGGAACGTGCCGCCACCCCGGTCACCGGGGTAATAATAGCCAAGCACGAGCACAATCGGGCTGATGGAGTTGGTCCCCTCCAACTGCTCCACTTGTCCAACATTCAAGGATTGAAGTTCGACAATGTTGGAAACTGCAAGAGGCGACTGCAGAAATGCGAGGGCATTTGTTGCGCATGCCAGCCACATGGCTGCGATTAGAATAGTGATTTTTAATTTCATAGGATCTCCCGTGTTATTGAGCAATCCAAAGATCTTTTCTTTGAGTTGCTTGTTTTGAGTGAACGGATTCTATTATCCTTGAGGATCTTTTTGCTTCAAGCTGTCGACATTATCCATGAACGACATTTGTTATCTATCAGCGACATCAGATAACTTGCGACAACATGAATTCAAGAGGTGTCATGTTGTTATGAGATTTGAGTTACCTGCAGAAGTGAGATATTTGTTTGAAGCCCAGATCAAGCGCGACTTCTTACTTGTTCTCCTTTGAGTAATGATTTCTGCGCTGCAAGCAATCGGTGCTCATTGAGCCAGCTTCGTGGCGAGCGCCGATAAGTTCGCTGAAAGTGCCGCTGTAACTGACGACTCGAGACACTACACAACGCTGCTAGCTTCCTGGTATTGTAGTGTGCGGAGATTTCCTCTACCAGGCAACGTGGCGCGAATTGCCATCATGCCGGTTCGCGCCGACGAGAAGGGTAATCATTTGCTTAGGGTGGCAAGAGTTGGTCTGGAGTCAATTCCTGGCCGACCGCATTCGTCTTCAACTAATTTCCGATAGGCCTGAGAGATTTTTGCGAGCAGCGGTGATCGTCCAAAGACCTTTTCGTTGAGTGATGTCGCCTCGACGACGCCGAGCGAACTGAGTGAAAGAAAAACTCCGTCTGTCCGGTTCAACTCTTCAGCGCGAATATTTTCCTCGTTCACAGCGATCCCGAGGCTTTGGCAAATTTCCCAGACAGCTGCTCGCGTCACGCCCGGCAAAATTCCGGCGACAAGGGGAGGCGAATAGACCTTTTCCTGTTTTATCCAAAACAGGTTGCTGCTGGCCCCTTCAACGACGAAGCCGTCGGTATTTGAGAGCAGCGCTTCATCCGCGCCCGCGGTATCTGCTTCGGCACGCGCGAGAATCTGGGGAAGCTTGTTACATGTTTTGAATTGCGTCAGCGGATCGCCTGCGGGCAATCGCTGGGATGAAACGACCAGTTTCCAATGTGGCACGGAATCGCTGGTTGGAGATCCGGGATGCAGGGCGAGGACCACTGTGGGTTTATCAGCATCTTTTGGGGAATAGCCGCGGACGCCAACACCGCGGGAAAGTGTCAGGCGTATCAGCGCGTTGGGCATTTTGTTCCTCGCGACGAGGTCATCCACGGACTTGCGCAAAGACTCAGCGGAGTAAGGCATCTTGATTTTCAAAAAATCTGCCCCGCGCTGAAGTCGCTCGAGATGCTGGGTCCACCGGAACGGCTTGCCATTGGAGACGCACATGGATTCAAAAAGCCCGTCACCATATAAAAAGCCACGGTCAAAGATAGACACGACGGCGTCTTCGGCGGGCACCAACCGGCCATTGAGGAAAATAAGCACCCTTATTTGTAACGCAAAGAAGGTGATTGCGCAAAGCAGCAAAATTCTTAGAACCCATTTTCTGTTAATGAGATGGGTTTGAACGAAAAGATTGTCCGATTTTGTCCAAAACAGGCATTTATAGGTAAATGGATGCCCAGGATGACATTGATCTTTTGCGGGAATATGCGGACGAGGGTTCAGAGGCGGCGTTTCAAGCACTCGTTTCCCGGCACGTTGGCCTGGTTTATTCCGCCGCATTGAGGCAAGTGCGCAACGTTTCGATGGCAGAAGAAGTGACGCAGGCGGTGTTTATCGTCCTCGCGCAAAAAGCCCGGAAAATTTCGAACAAAACGATTTTGACCGGCTGGCTTTTCAAAACGACGCGGTTCGCCGCGCTGGCGCAAACGCGCGCCGCTGTAAAACGATCGTTGCGGACTGCGGTCATCGAAAAGGAGCTTCAAATGCGAGGCGAATCCCAAACTGCTGCGGACGAGGAGGCGTGGCAAAAAATTTCTCCATTGCTCGACGATGCCCTGGCGTCACTCAGAGAGACAGATCGGCAGGCGGTTCTGCTGCGCTTCTTCGAGAATAAATCACTTGGAGACGTGGGAAGGAAATTGGGAACCAGCGAAGACACGGCGCGAAAGCGGGTCAGCCGCGCCATCGAAAAGCTTCGAAGTTACTTCGCCAGGCGCGGAGTGGGGTTGAGCAGCACTGTAATCACCGGTGTGCTTTCGGTTCATTCCGTACACGTTGCGCCCGCGCATCTGGCAGCGAGTATTGCCGCGACAGCGATAAAAGGGTCCGCTGTCACGGCATCCACCCTGACCCTTGTTAAAGGAACTCTCAACATTATGGCCTGGTTAAAAGCAAAAACGGTAATTGTGATCGGAGCGAGCACGCTCCTGGTTGGCACCGCGATATTGTCGTTGCATGCGCAGGAGGAAAAAATCCGGCAGCAGGAGCAAGCGATCCGCGCTGAAGAGCAACAAATCCGGGCGCAGGAACAACAGCCCGGTTTGTCAGATGTCCAACGGCAGGCACTCGAAGACCGACTAAACCAGTTGCGAAGCGAGCAGAATGCCTTGCGAGGAAAACAAAATGAATTGCGCGAGCAGGACACGAACGTGTTTGCGCGTCCGTCATTGCAGGTGTCGCCGTTCACGGCGGTGCGGTTTGGGGGTGACAAGGTGATGGTTACCTATTCGGGCTCGGAATATGAACTGGCATCGATCAACGAAGTGGCTGCCGGAGACATGGTTGCTTTCAGTCACGCCCACTATGGTGATTTGTGGGACAAACGGATTGCGGAGGACATTGTCGTCGTGCTCACAGATATGGGGCACGCGCCAGATGCGGACCATACGGTAAGCCTTGCGTTGACTGATCCAAGAACCGGCGAGCGAACTGCCGTTGCGCACGCGTTAATGACTGCGAAGAATCGAGAGGCGATCATGGAAGTTCGCCTGTCCGCGCAAAACCAGTGAGCTGATTTCGCGCTTTGCACCCAAAGCCGCCAGAAACCCGGCGGCTTTGGCCAGTGTTTCATCATATTCTGCCTGCGGATTTGAGTCGGCGACGATGCCGGCGCCGACATTAAAATGGGCCAGGCCATCTTTGCAAATCGCCGTACGGATGGTGATGCTCAGATGGCTCTCACGATTGAAACCGAGGTAGCCCAGGCAGCCGCAGTAAGGACCGCGCGAGAGGAGTTCGAGTTCATCGATGATTTCCATCGCGCGAAATTTTGGAGCGCCGGTAATGCTGCCGCCGGGAAAGCAGGAGGCGAGCGCGGCAAAGTGTGTCACGTCCTTGCGCAACCGGCCTTCGACGGTGGAAACCAGGTGTTGCACGTGGGCGAATTTTTCCAGGCGCGCCAAATCGGGCGTATGCACCGAGCCGTATTCGCAGACTTTGCCCAGATCGTTCCGGAGGAGGTCGGTGATCATAACGAGTTCGGCGAGTTCTTTCGAACTGGTCTGCAATTCGTAGGCGAGCTGCGCGTCGCGCGTCGGATCCACGTCGCGCGGGCGCGTGCCTTTGATGGGGCGTGTCGTGATATGCGCGCCGCTCATGCGGAGAAACTGCTCGGGGGATGATGATGCAATTTGAAACCGGCAGTGCCGGCTCCGATCGCCGCAGTCGAGAAAGGCGGAAAACGGAGCAGGGGAGACAGCTTTCAGTTTTTGGAAAAAATCCCAGCCGGATAATTCGCAAGGAGCAGTAAGGCGATGCGAGAGGTTGACTTGATAGATGTGGCCGGCGCGGATGTAGGACTGGGCGTGAGTGACGGCGCCGATGAATTCGGAGCGTGAAAAGTTCGAAGTGATATTTTCCGGCACGCACGAAGTGACGCGCGCTACTTTTCCCTCGCCCGATGTTGGCTGCAGTGAAAGAGCGCTCCTCCAAAAACTCGCTTTTTCAGCCGCGCGCGTTTCGGTTCGGGAGCCGTCTTCGGCAAGGCCGGTGGACACGATCCAGGTTTTTCCGAGATGATGGTCGAAGACGACGAGGCTGTCGTAAAAGCCGACGTGGCAGTCAGGGAGTTCCAAGTCATTTGCGGCGCGGCGAGGAAGTTTTGGTTCAACGAAATTTTTCAGGTCATAGCCCCAATAGCCGAAGCAGCCACCCAACGGAAACGGGAAGTCCACTTCATCCAGCAACTCGTAACGGGACATGAGACTGTCCAGCAAATGCCACGGATTTCCAAATTGTAGGTGCGTGTTGCGTGTTGCGTATTGCGTCATTTCGCAGCGAGAGCCGTGGGATCGGAAAACCAGAAACGGATTGGCGGCGACGAATGAATAACGCGCGGAGGGTGATTCAAACGAGGAGGTGCACAACAAAACTATTCCCGTCTCGCCGCGCAAGCTCTCCACGAGCGATTCGGGTGAGTGCGCGGTCTGGATTTCCTGGATCAGCGGGCGCATCAAGAAAAGGCCTTCGGCACGACATCCGGCGGGCCGACACGGCGTTTGTAGTCGAGTATGATGTCAATCGCCTCCTGAGGGTCATCCGTAACTTTAAACAAATCAAGGTCGCCGGGGCTGATAAATTTGCCGGTTACCAGACGCTCTTTCATCCATTTGATCAACCCCTTCCAATAATCGCTGCCGAAAAGGATGAGAGGAAATTCCGGGATGCGGCCAGTCTGCACGAGAGTAATGACTTCAAAAAATTCGTCGAGTGTGCCGTAGCCGCCGGGCATGAACACGAACGCCAGGCTGTATTTCACAAAGCAAACTTTGCGCGAGAAGAAATAGTGAAAATGCAGCGGCACATTGGCGTAGGGATTTCCCTTTTGCTCGTGAGGCAGCTGGATGTTGAGGCCTACAGATTTTCCTTTTTCTATGGCGGCGCCTTTGTTGGCTGCCTCCATGATGCCCGGGCCACCGCCGGTGATGACGGCGAGTTTTTCTTTAGCCAGCCCCTCCGCGAGTTTGACCGCGGCTTTGTAATAAGGATTGTTCGGGAGCATCCGGGCGGAGCCAAAAACCGTCACGCTTGGGCCCACCTGTGACAACGCTTCAAATGAGTCCACGAATTCCGCCATGATTCGGAAAATGCGCCATGGATCTTCCTTGATGAAAGTGAGTTTGGTGTTGTCGTTCATGAGTACAGGTTTTTGGCTATTTGTTTATTCAATTGAAGGGATTCAGAAGCTTCACTCCGGTTCGCTTCACGTCCTGGACATTCCGAGTCACGAAGACTAAATCGTTCTCAATGGCGGTGGCCGCTAACAGGCAGTCAATCACGGACGGCGGGTCTAGGGCACTTAACCGCCCCCAGCGGTCGGCAACGGCGACTGTGACAGGAAAAATTCGTTCTGCGAACTTGCTTTCGAGGTTCAACAGCCATCGTTCCAAGGCTTTGGCTTGCGCTGGATCGTTCGGTCTGATTCTTTCGATGCCTTGGCGGATCTCGCCAAGGACCAGCGCACTTAGAAAAAGCTTATCTTCTGGCGCAGAACTAAACCAAGCTAACAAATTCGGGTCGGCGCGGCTGCCTTTTCGCAATTCACTGATGATATTGGTATCCAGAAGATACCCGCTCATAATACGACGGGCCGACCCTTGTCCGGCACTCGTTCAAAAATGCTGTCGGGACCGACGTCCGGCATCTTGAGAAGAAATTCTTTAAAGGATTGAGAAGCTTCGCTTTTTCCGAATAGTGCGTCCCGCAAAATACGTCGATGCTCTTCTTCCATGGACACACCGTGCAAGCCTGCACGCGCCTTTAGCTTCTTGACCACTTTTTCTTCAATTTGGCGAACGATTAATTGCGGCATAGCTTATTGTGCTATCATTGATAGCACGGTGGGCCCGCGGTGTCAATGCCACTAACTCTATTCAGCAAGCCGCGTAGCGGGTTCAATAAATTCCTCCGGGACTGGTACTTTGCCAATCCAGCAGTACCTAAAAGCTCGTCCCATATTGGGACAAAACCGGAAGACCTCTGGCATACAAGTGCTGAAACCTTCCAATTCCCGCGTTCCTAAAAAGCGCAGGCCGGAGAGTTCAACTCTCCGGCCTGTCTTGTGTATAATCGTTTAGCTGCACCCTAAGCTTTCGCCGCAGTTGAGGCACTTGTAGCAGGCGCCGTTGCGGACCGCCACGTGACCGCAGCTCGGACAGGTTGGTGCGTCCTGCTGGTTGGTAATCATCGACGTCAGAGTCAGACCTTGCCTGTGGCCATTGCCGTTGCCATTGCCAGTTTTCAGATCAACCACTTCGGTATCTTCTGAGATGGGAAGTTCAGGCACCGGCCGGTTTACTCTTTTTTTCATTTCCTCAACGAGCCCGGGCATGGCCAGCTCGGGTTGATTTCGCGCCGCGTTGATGCTTTCGCGATAATCCGGAATGAACTGGATTGCGAGCCAGCGGAACACGTAATCGATAATGGACGAGGCGTTGCGGATTTCCGGGTTCTTGGTGAAACCGGAAGGCTCGAAACGTTGATGGGCGAATTTCTTCAACAGTGTCTCGATCGGCACACCGTATTGCAACGACATGCTGGTCAGCGTTCCGATGGTGTCCATCAGGCCGCCGATAGTTGAACCTTCCTTGGCCATGGTGATGAACAACTCGCCGGGTTGACCATCCTCAAACAAGCCGACCGTGAGGTAACCTTCATGGCCGGCAATATCGAATTTGTGCGTGACTGCGGCGCGCGTGTCCGACAGACGACGGCGCAGCGGCTTGCCTGACTGAGTGCGCAGCTTAATGACTTCCGTTTCCAATTCCTTAATGCGCGCTTCCAGCGAAGCTGCTTCGGCCTGAGGAGCCTTGTCGCCGCCTTCGTTGGTTTTCTTTGTGTTCAGCGGCTGTGAGCGCTTGGAACCGTCGCGATAGATGGCCACGCACTTGAGGCCCATCTTCCAGGCCTGGACGTAAGCATCGCGGATGTCGGCCACGGTGCTTTCGTTGGGCATGTTGACGGTTTTGGAAATGGCGCCGCTGATGAACGGCTGGGCAGCGCCCATCATTTTCAGGTGCGCCATGTAATTGATGCTGCGCTTGCCTTTATGCGGCTTGAATGCGCAATCAAACACGGGCAAATGCTCGGGCTTGAGGCCGCTGCGGATCGTCTGTCCGTTTTCCTCGACGTCTTCGATGGTGTCGTGCTTCTCGATGTGCGCGATGATGCCTTCGATTTCCTTGGCGGAGTAACCAAGGCGTTGCAGGGCCTGCGGCACGGTGCGGTTCACGATTTTGAGCATGCCGCCGCCGGCCAGCAGTTTGTATTTCACGAGCGCGATATCGGGTTCGACGCCGGTGGTATCGCAATCCATCAGGAAGGCAATGGTGCCGGTGGGCGCGAGCACGGTGACCTGGGCGTTGCGATAGCCGGATTTGCGGCCACTTTCGAGTGCGCGGTTCCAGCAGTTACGCGCTTCTTCTTTCAGATAATTGAATTCCTGGCTGGGCTGAATTTGCTCCACGGCGTCGCGGTGGAGTTTGATGACGCCGAGCGTGGAATCAACGTTGTCTTTGGTGATCGGCTTGGAGACATGGGCGCAACGGGCATCGCGGTAACCGGGGAATGGCCCGATTTCGGAGGCGATTGACGCGCTCTGTTCGTAGGCGTGGCCGGTCATGATGGACGTGATGGCACCGGAGAGCGCGCGGCCTTCGTCCGAGTCATAAGGCAACCCGTAGCTCATGATGAGCGAGCCGAGGTTGGCATAGCCGAGACCAAGCGTGCGGAAGATGTGTGAGTTCTCCGCGATTTGCTTGGTTGGATAGCTTGCGTTGTCGACGAGAATTTCCTGGGCCGTGATGTAGATGCGCACGGCGGCTTTGAAACGCTCGACGTCGAATTTGCCATCCTCGCGCTTGAACTTCATCAAGTTCAATGACGCGAGATTGCAGGCGGTGTTATTGATGAAAACGTATTCGCTACACGGATTGGTGGAGTGAATGGGCTCGGTGCTTTTGCAGGTGTGCCATTTCTGGATGGCACCATCGTATTGGAGGCCGGGGTCGCCGCAAATCCACGTGCCTTCGGCGATTTTGTTCAGCAACTGGGCGGCATCCTTCTTTTGCAGAGGCTTGCCGGTGGTCACGGTGCGTGTCCACCATTCCTTGCCGTCCACTGCGGCCTGCATGAACTCATCACTGGCGCGGACAGAAAGATTTTCGTTCTGATACATTACGCTGCCATAGGCGTCGCCGTTGTACGAGCCGTCGTAACCCTGCTCGATGAGCGCCCAGGCTTTTTTCTCTTCTTTCTGCTTGGCGTCGACGAATTCCTCGATGTCGCCGTGCCAATCGCGCAGCGTGTTCATCTTGGCGGCGCGACGGGTTTTGCCGCCGGACTTCACGACGTTGGCGACCTGATCGTAAACTTTCAGGAAAGACATCGGACCGCTGGGCTTGCCGCCACCGCTGAGTTTTTCCTTGCTGGAACGGATGGGCGTGAGGTCTGTGCCGGTGCCAGAGCCATATTTGAA
>Ga0070731_10003228_pt1 | contig 14867 bp, 18 predicted proteins | sample Coa_R1_2_FD_66448 | JGI IMG/M metagenome (GOLD analysis project Ga0070731, IMG submission 66448) | Surface soil microbial communities from Centralia Pennsylvania, which are recovering from an underground coalmine fire - Coalmine... | ecosystem: Environmental > Terrestrial > Soil > Unclassified ... | reverse complement strand
ATTGAGAATTGTCAACCTGCCGAGGGAAAAATTTTCACAATTGGCAGAATCGTTGAGGATGAGTGATTTTGTGAAATTTGCGAAATACATTCCCGGTAACAATGACAACGACCATAGTTTTAAAGTGATCCGGTCTTCCATAGACATTATAAATGAAATAGACAGAAGTGCTTTATAATTGGTTTGAACATATAACATTTGGTTACCCGGTTTTTTTCGGGCTGTTTGCGGTTATACCTTTTTTAATCTTCTGGTATCTGCGAAACACAGAAAGAAACCAGGGATCCGTTATTGTATCTACCCTAAACAATTTTGACCGCACAAAATCCTGGAAAAATATCTTTCGTCATGTGCTTTTCATACTTCGGATAATGGTTATCGCCAGTATAACGATTGCCCTGGCAAGACCACAAATAAGAAATGATGAACAGCTTGTCAATGGCGAAGGAATTGATATCATGTTATGTCTCGACATCAGCGGAAGCATGCTGGCAGAAGATTTTACTCCCAGCCGCATGGAGGCGGCAAAAAATGTGGCTTCTGACTTTATTGATAACCGCCCGACTGACCGGATAGGGCTGGTGATTTTTTCCGGGGAAAGTTTTACGATGTGCCCGCTGACATCAGACCGCACCGTCTTAAAATCGCAATTATATAATGTACAAAGCGGCTTGCTGGAAGATGGTACCGCGATCGGTTCGGGACTGGCAACCTGTGTCGACAGATTACGCTCGTCAACCTCGAAGAGTAAAGTTATTATTTTGCTGACTGACGGAGAAAATAACGGCGGGTTGATCGATCCGAACACGGCAAAAGAAATGGCAAAAGCATTTGGCATCCGGGTCTATACCATTGGCATGGGAACGGAAGGTTTTGCCCAGGTACCCGTCCAGACCTCCAATGGTGTTATTATGCAAAAAGAAAAAGTGAGCATTGACGAAAAGCTGCTCACGCAAATCGCTAACGAGACCGGCGGCCGATATTACCGCGCAACAGACAATGAAAGCCTGCATAATATTTATGCCGATATCGATAAGCTGGAAAAATCAAAAGTGGAGATAACCGCGATCAAACGATATAGTGAAGAATTTTTCCCCTTTGCGATAGCAGGCGCCGCATTTTTGTTTTTGGAATTGGTTTTGCGGTTTACGATTTTCAGAAAATTCCCTTAGTGAACTGACCAATGGGTTTTGAAGACCCGCTTTCGCTTTCCTTCGTCTGCTCAGGTAATCTCCGTTAAATTCCTCCCGGTTTTCCCATTCATTTCCATTCGTGTAAATTCGTGTTTCATGAAAGCAAAGGTCTATAAATCGACAGGCAGCTGGTATCTGGTCAAAACCGAAACGGGCATCAAATGGAATGCGCGCATGAAGGGTATTTTTAAGGCGGAAGGAATGACCTCAACAAACCCGCTTGCGGTTGGCGATGATGTCGAAATTGAAATGGAGAACGAGACAGAAAACGCTGCAACCATAACGGAAATTCGTACGCGGAAAAACTACATCATCAGGCAGGCGCCTTCACACAAGATCAATTACCAGGTCGTGGCGGCAAATCTTGACCAGTGTTTATTGATAGCCACTCTAAAAGATCCCAAAACCTCGCAGGGTTTTATAGATCGCTTCCTGGTTGTCTGCGAGGCGTATCATATTCCTGCAATAATTGCTTTAAATAAAACAGACATCTATAGAAATAAGGAACTTGCCAGGGCAGAAGAATGGGGCAAAATATATGGTGATGTGGGTTATAAGCTTTTGATGGTGAGCGTCAAAGAGGAAAGAGGCATTGATGAACTCAAGCATTTATTGAAAGATAAGATCACTTTGCTGGGCGGTCATTCGGGTGTTGGCAAATCCTCTTTGATCAATATTTTGCTTCCTGAGCTGGCGCTGAAAACGCACGACGTCAGCGGATGGAGTGGCAAGGGAATTCATACCACTACCTTTGCGGAAATGCACGATCTTCAATCAGGCGGACAAATTATTGATACGCCGGGTCTGCGTGAATTTGGTTTGGTTGATATTTCCAGGCAGGAGTTGTCCCATTATTTTCCGGAAATGCGCTTGCGCATTAATGATTGCCAGTTTAATAATTGTCTTCACCTCAATGAACCGGGGTGCGCAATAAAAAAAGCCCTCGCTGAGGGCAAAATTCATGTTGAACGGTACATCAGTTACTGCAACATTCTGGATTCGATCAATCAGGCAATTTACTGATCACGACAAGAATCTTTTGGCCGTGTTGATCATCAGTTTTGTCTCCAGAAATTTTGCAATCTCCACCACGGCATCGTTATCTTTTCTCAATGCTTCTCGGAACTTTCTGGGGTAAATGGAAATGCCGGTGTAAATGTTGTAATGCAAAGTGAGCGTATGACCTTTGAATGCAAAGTCCCACATCATCGAATCAAAATCGTCTGTTTTTTGTGAAAAGCGGATGTCGAGATCATCAGCAAGGATATTCGCCACTTCATAAAAACGTTTAAGACCGCAATCGTCGTCAATTACTGCTTCGGTACAACCAAAATCGGTACGGAGGGTGAGGCTCATAGTTTGGGATTTAGGTGTGTTTATAATAGAAATCATGATTTAAATTTTGGAGCCTTTGGCACTTTTTCACCGCTTAATATTCTTTCCGCACCAACATTTTTGCCGTTGCTCGGACATCCGTATTTCGGGGCAAATAAACTACACGAACTTGCGCAGAAGAAAATAAGCGCACTCAACAGGAAGACAATAACGGATTTAGCGGTTAACATAGGTACCTAATAAACGTATTAAACTTACAAATATTATTTTATAAGTGCAATAGGGGAAAGTTACCGGCTGAGGGTTAATAGATAGCAGACTTTCAATGTTGTATGTCTTAAAATCCCCCAGCCATGAGCAGCCATCGATGAAGTGCCGTCTCATTTCTCTTTAAACCAGCCTGCGTATTTTACATAATTATTCGCGATGCGGTCTATCTGTCCGCTGATCAGATCCTGGGGAATATCTTTTACTTTTTGTGCAGGCACACCGGCATAAATCGAACCGTTTTCCACTTTGGTTCCTTCCAATACTACGGCGCCCGCTGCAATGATTGAATTGGAACCAATATCAGCATTGTCCATAATGATGGCGCCCATGCCAACCAGCACGTTGTCGTGTAACGTGCATCCGTGTACGATGGCATTATGACCAATGGAAACATTATTACCGATAACCGTTTTTGTTTTTTGATAAGTGCAATGGATCACCGCACCATCCTGAATGTTCACCTTATTGCCGATTCGGATGCTGTTTACATCGCCGCGGATAACCGTGTTGAACCACACACTGCAATCATCACCCATAACCACATCGCCGACGATGGTTGCGTTTGGTGCGACAAAAACATTATTACCCATTTTTGGAAAAACGCCTTCAACCGGAAGTATGACAGCCATTTGATTTACTATTTTAGATTTTTTGCGTTGCAGTATTGCTTGATTTCGGGCTTAACCAGTTTTGCAGGCTCCGGTGCTTTCACCCGAAATCTTTTCTTTCACAAATATCCGACATTTGCCACAATGAATAACCGCGAATTATTTTTAAAGCATGTTGCCCAGACTTCTTTATCGCCAATAGGATTGGAAATTGTAAAAGCCGAAGGGGTATATCTATACGATGCTTCGGGAAAGAAATATCTTGACCTGATCGGCGGTATCAGCGTTTGCAATACCGGTCATCGTCACCCAAAGGTCATTGAAGCCATAAAAAAACAGGCCGACGAATATTTGCATGTGCTGGTTTATGGAGAATTCATTCAATCCCCACAGGTGCAATATGCAATGCTGTTGGCGCAACATTTACCTCCATCGTTGGATTCAGTTTATTTCACGAACTCCGGGGCTGAGGCTGTGGAAGGAGCCATGAAACTGGCAAAACGTGCCACCAACAGAACGCAAATCATTGCCTTCAATCATGCTTATCACGGATCAACACAGGGAGCATTAAGCATTATCGGGGATGAATACTGGCGAAATGCTTTCCGTCCCCTGCTGCCTGATATCTTGCATCTTGAGCATAATTCTTTCCAATCCCTTGAATCAATTTCTGAAAAATCAGCTTGTGTCATTGCAGAAACGGTTCAGGCTGAAAAAGGCGTATACCCGGCTGCCCCGGCATGGCTGAAGGCGCTAAGAAAAAAGTGCACCGAAACAGGAACCCTGTTAATCCTCGATGAAATACAAACCGGCTTTGGCAGGACCGGCATGTTATGGAATTTTGAGCAGCACGAAATGGTTCCTGATGTTTTATTGCTCGGCAAAGCGCTTGGCGGCGGCATGCCACTCGGCGCATTCATCACCGATAGAAATTTAATGTTGAAGCTGACCGAAAACCCTGTGCTTGGTCATATCACCACATTTGGCGGTCATCCCATGAGTTGTACTGCGGGGCTGGCTTCCATGAAAATTCTGCTTGAACAGGATTGGATAAAACAGGTTGCGGAAAAAGAAAGATTGTTTTGCAGCTTGTGTATTCACCCCAAAATACAAGCTGTTCGTTCTTCAGGCTTATTGATTGCCATTGAATTGGACAGTGTTGAAACAAATAAAAAAATTATTGAGGCATGTCTTGGATATGGATTACTCACCGATTGGTTTTTATTTGCGCCGAACTGTTTGCGCATTGCGCCGCCCTTAATTATTACTCCGGATGAAATTAAAAACGCCTGTCGCCTGATTTTACAAGCGATGGACGATTGCTGAATGACCGCACAGATCCATTTGCGTAAATAGACACCGGCATAATCTTTTGATTCCGGTCAATGATCTGGGATATTTTCCCATGCAACAGCCTGACCAGGAACAGAAGATTTCCTTTTAAAAAAAGATACTTTGCGATCAGATCATTTTATAAATCAGTGCCGCAACCAGACCACCGGCTACCGGGCCCATAACGGGAACCCACGCGTAGCCCCAGTCGCTATCTCTTTTTTTAGGTATTGGCAAAACATAATGCATAATTCGCGGTCCCAGGTCCCTTGCAGGATTGATGGCATAACCCGTCGGTCCGCCCAGGGAAAGACCTATCGCAAATACCAGGAAGGCCACCGGCAATGCCCCGATCGCGCCGAGCCCCATTTTACCATCTGTGTTATTGAAATTGATTGTCGGATTGGCAATATACAAAACTGCAAAAACCAAAACGAAAGTGCCGATGAGTTCTGAGATAAAGTTATTGAAAGGACTGCGAATAGCGGGGGCTGTGCAAAATACAGCGAGTTTCGCATTGGCATCCTCTGTTTCATTAAAATGCTGCCGGTAAGTGATCCACACCACCAAAGCGCCAACCATCGCCCCTGCAAGCTGTGCCAATATATACGGGGCTACGGAAGCCCATTCAAATTTTCCTGCCAACGCCAGGCTAAGCGTCACGGCAGGATTTAAATGTGCCCCGCTATAAGGCGAAGAAACAAAAACGCCAACATAGACAGCCATCGCCCAGCCAAAAGCAATAACGATCCATCCGCTGTTGTTGCCTTTTGTTTTATTAAGTACAACATTTGCAACCACACCGTTGCCTAAAGTAACCAATAGAGCAGTGCCGATAAATTCGCCTAGAAAAGGTGTCATGAGATTTCGATTTAGAGTTAATGTGTAAAAGAGAATGGTCGGGGGCTGGCAATCTGCCGGATTCCAGCCCCCGGCTACTCATTATTCATCACCCGCTATTGCCGGTAAATAATTTTTTGCCACTTCATTAAATGAATCAACTTGTTCTTTTACCCATGCCGGGTTCTTGTTCATTTCTCTTGCCATCATCAAAGCCACAACTGGCGCTGATTCCATGGCTGCGTGCGCATCCAGTAACAAAGCCCTTGTTCTGCGTGAAAGTGCATCTTCAACCGTCATGCACATTTCATTTTGAACAGCCCAAACAATCTCTGCCTTTATGTACGGAAGTCCCGGATGAATCAATTCATCAAGCGTTTTATCTTTTTGAATTAATGATTTAATTTTTTCTTTGTCGCTTCCGAAGTAATAAAGCGGCGCATTGAAATCATCGGTTTCCCTTGCTCCATGGATGTTCAATGTCCTGGTTATACATTTATTGTTGGTCAATCCTGATTTTTCTATCGCAACATCGATCACGTCCTCAGCCATGCGGCGATAGGTTGTCCATTTACCTCCTGTTATGGTTATTAATCCCGAATCAGAAACGGAGATTACATGATCTCTCGACAATTCAGCGGTTTTTTTGCCGCTGGCTTTTACCAGTGGGCGTAGACCGGCAAACACACTTCGGATATCCTTTACCGTTGGAATTTTGCTAAGATATCTTCCGATTTGTTCAAGGATAAAATGTATTTCTTCTTTCATCGCAATGGGTTCAGGCATCGGATCATTAACTGCCGTGTCCGTTGTCCCGATAATGATTTTATTATGCCACGGCACAGCAAATAACACACGGCCGTCATCCGTATGGGGAACCATGATGGCCGATTCTCCTGGTAAAAATTCTTTATCCAGCACGATATGCACTCCCTGGCTTGGTGAAATAATTTTTTCACTTGCCGCGTCATCCATTCTTAAAATGGAATCGGTGAAAACGCCGGTAGCGTTGATGATTGCCTTGGCTTTTATTTCATGATTTTTTTTGTTCAGGGCATCATGCGCGCAGACACCGGTAATTTTTTCGGCTGATTTTAACAGGGTTGTTACCGCGCAATAATTGATGAGGGTTGCGTGATTCTCTGAGGCGGTCTGAGCCAGGTTGATGGCTAGGCGCGCATCGTCAAATTGACCGTCATGGTATAACACGCTGCCTTTTAATCCTTCCGCATCGAGTGTGGGTGCGCGCTCCAGGGTTTGTTCCTTTGACAACAACTGCGATGGGCCCAATCCCAAACTTCCGCTCATCCAATCATAAATTTTTAAACCAATGCCATAAAAAGGACCTTCCCACCATTTATAATTTGGAACGACGAATGATTGGTTTTTTACCAGATGGGGTGCATTCTTTTTTAATATTCCGCGTTCCTGCAAGGCTTCCATAACCAATTTTATATTTCCCTGTTGCAAATACCTTACGCCGCCGTGCACCAATTTTGTTGATCGTGACGAAGTGCCCTTTGCAAAATCATATTGTTCCAGCAAGATTGTTTTAAATCCGCGTGAAGCAGCGTCTACGGCGGCACCCAGCCCCGTTGCGCCGCCACCAATAATACAAATATCCCATTCGCCTGAAGGGGAATCCAATTGTTGTATCATTTGTTGGCGGTTCATTGATCGGAATTGGTATAACGTGAACGCTGAATCTGTCTGAACGGTGATTTTAGCCTGGCTAATCCTATCCAACGGATGATTTTTTGCGGGATAAATTCTGAGATGGATGAAGACGCGCTTTTCATCGCTTCCCACAGGATTATCCATTATCGTCTGCCCATGCGATGGTTGCCTTTACTGCGCGATTCCATCCTTTCAACAATTCATTTGTTTTTTCAACAGGCATTGCAGGATTAAATCTCTTATCAACCTGCCATTGTTGTTGAATATCATCAACACTTTTCCAGTAACCAACTGCCAGGCCCGCAAGATAAGCCGCACCGAGTGCCGTGGTTTCGTAAACCTTGGGCCGGACCACTGGCACCTGTAAAATATCCGACTGAAATTGCATCAATAAATTATTTGCTGTTGCCCCGCCATCAACACGAAGTTCCCTGATCTGGATTCCGGAATCCGCCTGCATGGCTCTCAATACGTCGTTGGTTTGGTAAGCGATACTCTCCAGTGTCGCCCGCGCGATATGCGCATCCGTTGTACCCCTTGTCATCCCAAAAATTGTTCCGCGCGCATAGGGATTCCAGTGTGGCGCACCAAGTCCGGCAAACGCAGGCACCATATACACTCCTTGGGTCTCCGCGACTTGTGTGGCAAGTTTTTCTACATCAGCGGAGGCATGGATAACATGCAACCCATCTCTCAGCCACTGCACCACAGCACCTGCGATAAAAATACTCCCTTCAAGGGCATATTCGATTTTGTTATTAATTTTCCAGGCTACCGTCGTCAACAAATTGTTTTTAGAAGGGAATGCTTTTGTACCCGTGTTCATCAGCATAAAACATCCGGTGCCATAGGTATTTTTTACCATGCCGGCCTGTGTGCATTGTTGCCCGAACAAGGCAGCTTGCTGGTCACCGGCGATCCCTGCAATCGGGATTTCGGTGCTAGGAGCGATTGTTTGGCTAGTTCCGTAAATTTCACTCGAAGCCCTTACCGTGGGCAATATGCTTTTAGGGATGTCAAAGATTTTCAAGAGCTCATCATCCCATTGTCCGGTGTGAATGTTGAGCAGCATGGTGCGGGATGCGTTGGTGATATCTGTTACATGCAGGTTACCGTTGGTGAGCTTCCAGATAAGCCAGCTGTCAACCGTGCCGAATGCAAGCTCGCCGTTTTCGGCTTTTTGTTTTGCGCCGGGGACGGTTTCAATGATCCATTTTAATTTTGTTGCTGAAAAATACGCGTCAATGATCAGCCCTGTTTTCTCCTGGATCGTTTTTGCTAAACCACGTGATTTTAGTTCATCGCAAAATGCCGCCGTGCGCCTGTCCTGCCACACAATGGCATGATGCAGGGGCTTTCCCGTGGATCGTTCCCAGACAATGGTTGTTTCTCTTTGGTTGGTAATTCCGATAGCAGCGATTTGAGTGGGGAGGATGCTTTTCTTGGCCAACACTTCAGCCAGCACACTATATTGTGAAGACCAGATTTCTTCTGCATCGTGCTCCACCCAGCCCGGATTGGGATAAAATTGTGTGAATTCTTTCTGCGCGACCTGGATAATATTTCCGGAATGGTCGAAAATAATGGCTCTTGAGCTCGTTGTGCCCTGGTCGAGCGCAAGGATGTATTTTTCAGGCATGAAATCAGTTTTAAATGCAGATGGAAATTAGCGAAAATATGGGAATGAGGAATCAAATACAGGATAAGAAAGCAGAAACTGATACGGCAAACGGATGTTTGCGCCCGCTGACAGGTAACCGGGACAAAAATTAATCTGCAGAAAAATTTGAAAAGCAAATAATTTCATTTTACTTTGTAACTCAAAGTACTTTTATGTATAGTAAAGAAGAATCGCTCGAAACCCTGCAGGACATCAAAAATATGATGGAACGGTCTTCCCGCTTCATCAGCTTAAGCGGGTTGAGTGGTATTGCCGCCGGCATTTGCGCATTGGCAGGAGCCTGGGTCGCTCAGATCCACATTGAACAATATAAATCTGCAATGATTTCAGGGAAGTCCAGCAATGACATTTTTAATTTTTCCCAAATGGGACTGTTACAAGAATTAATAATAACCGCTGCAATAACATTTGTTGCAGCTTTTGTTTTTGCATTTGTTTTCACTTATGTGCGGAGTAAGAAAACCGGAATTCCGTTGTGGGGGCTAACTGCAAAAAGGCTCTTGATAAACACCATTATTCCCATGGTCGTTGGCGGCATGGTTATTTTGCGGATGATGCAATTGGGCGATTATGAATTGATCGGATCATCCTGTCTTGTGTTTTATGGGTTGGCCCTGGTGAATGCTTCCAAATATACTTTTGATGAAATACGATATCTCGGGTATGCAGAGTTGGTCCTGGGTCTGGTAAGTTTTTGGGTAATTGGGAATGAATTATATTTTTGGGCAGCTGGCTTTGGGGTGATGCATATTATTTATGGAATGGTGATGTGGTGGAAATATGAGCGTGTTAAAAGGTAAAGAATGAAGAATCCGATTGATCATTTAAATAAGGTCTTCGACAGTCGTATCCGTTTGGGTGTGATGAGCGTTTTGCTTGTGAATGAAGAAATAAATTTCAATGACCTGAAAGAATTGCTGAAAGTGACCGACGGCAATCTCGCTTCCCACCTGGCAAACCTTGAGGACAACGGATACATCAAAGTAAGAAAAGGATTCATCGGGCGAAAAACAAATACCACTTATTCAATAACGAAAACCGGTGAAAAAGCATTTAAAGAGCATCTTGGCGGCCTGGAAAATATGATACGGGGAGCAAAATAAATTTTTTTGTCGATATACTTTGTAATTCAAAGTACTTTTAAAATTAAGCCATGAAAAATAAAACGCTCATTCAATTGTGGATAGCCATTAAGATCTGGATAATCGCTGTGACGATAAACACATTTGCCGGTTCCTTATTCCTCAACGGATTCAGTATTTCCAACGGCATACAAGAATACATGTTAATCGGCTTAGCATTCAGTTTATTGTTTTCCTTTCCGGTTTTTTTAACACTCTTTTTTATCATCAACCGTGGTGTTTCCCATGGGATACACCCAAAAAAAATTTTCGAATATATTTTTTATACAGGCATGGTATTGACTGTGCTGGTCACCTTGCTTTTTGTTTATTTACTGGATATCAAGGAGATCGCAATTCCTTTTTTTATCATCGCGCTGGTATCGTGTATGGGATCAACGGGAAGTCAGTATAAATCCATAATGCGCCTGATTCCAAAAACAGCGACCATGATTGAAAATTTTTTAGAATAATAAAACCAGGGTCATGAAAACATCAGAACAGTGGGTCAACCATTTTAAAGAAAATCTCCAGACCAAAAGAATTGACTGGAGGCAGCACGCTACCATTTCAGAAAAAGAAATGGCTGTGGTATTGTCTTCTTTGCAAGCCTGGCAACTCGGCGAAACCTCAGACGGTCAACATTTGTTGAAAGCCAGCAAAAAATACGCCGCAAACATTGGGGATGCTTTTTATGTACGGGCAGTTGAGTTGTTTATTAAAGAAGAACAAAAGCATGGCAATAATCTCGGTAAGTATCTTGACATCATCAATCAGCCTCGGATAAAAAAAAACTGGGGCGACACGTTGTTTAGAAAGATACGGTATATGCAGTCGAGTATGGAGTTATGGACGATTGCTGTAATTACGGTGGAGAGTGCTGCGCAATTATATTACCAATCGCTGAAGACAGCGACCCATTGCCAATTGTTGAAACAGATCTGCACCGATATTTTAATGGATGAAGCACCTCACATCGAGTTTCAGCGGGAAAGACTCTCCATCATTTTTCAATCAAAAACAAATGCCGGCAGAAACATTGCTTACCCTTTCTATCGATTTTTTTTTCTGACCACCACTCTTGTTGTATGGATTGCGCATAAAAAAGTATTTGCTGCAGGGGGCATGGATTTTAAAAAGTATTTTATGAAAATGATGCATAAATCAGCAAAAACGATCAGGAGATTACAACCTGATCTGAATGAAATCCATCTCTCCGGAAATCTTACAAATATCATTCAAAACTAAAACTGGAATATGAAAAATTCGATCATCATCAATCATCTTAGTGCCTCCATAATCACAACAATACTTTGTTTGTTGATGTATGCTTCGGTTCAGCAGGGATACCGGACTACAGCAAATGATCCGCAGATAGCGCTTGCCACTGAAATCAAAAATCATTTGGAACAGTCGCGTTCCATTGAAAATATTTTTCCCGGTGATAGCATTGACCTGGTGAAAAGTCTGGGTGTATTTGCGGTGTTATTCGATCATGATGCGCGCGTTGTTCGTTCATCCGGCTCCCTGAACAACAAAAATCCTGTTCTTCCTCGGGGAGTTTTCGATGTTGTAAAAATTAATGGTGAGGATCGGGTGACCTGGCAACCACAAAAGGATGTACGCATGGCGATGGTGGTTATGAAAGTAAATGCTTCCCCTGTCAGTTATGTTGCCGTTGGCCGGTCTCTCAGGGAAATAGAAGTGAGACAAAGCGCCCTGTTGTTTATGGTATTCATAGGATGGATTATTTGCATGACAGTTATTTCCATACATGCAACCGTTTATTCTTTTTATACCAGGAAAATCGGCCACGGCTAAAACAGGAAAACAAGTGCAAAGATGGCCATGGTTATTGTGGTCATGTTATTGTTGAGCGGCCTGACCGTTGTACCGTCGCTAACGGAGTTTTGGTTTCGGAACATTCCATTTGCGATGATCTCGGGCAATTATCGCGGAATGCCCGCAGGTTGGAGACTTATCGATTGCTGTGTTGGCATTTTCGGATTGATTCCCCGTTAAACCGTTATAAAAAAAGGAAGCAGTTAGAAAATTTGACTGCAGCGCAGAAATACTTTCTTGAAAATCATAATCATGATAAAAATGCCAACACAAAAATTTTCTTTCCGCAGCAGGGTGAAAAGCTTCCATTATGCATTTGCAGGAATCCATAAAATGATTAAATCAGAACACAATGCTTCTGTTCATTTGCTTGGGACAATCGTTGTTTTGATGGCTGCCCTGTTTTTTAGGATCACAGCCTTGCAATTGGCCGTGCTTGTTTTTGCAATTGCTCTGGTTTGGATTACTGAAATGATCAATACCTGCATTGAAAAAATTATGGATTTTATTTCCCTGGAAGATCATCCGCAGATACAATTTATAAAAGATGTTGCCGCGGGGGCCGTATTGATTTCCGCTATCGCAGCTTTTTTAACAGGGGTATTGATTTTTATTCCGAAATTTTTATTCTTATGGAAATAAATTTGTCTTCCTATTCAAAGAAGTTTTTTTTATTCCGCAAGGAAACAAACAGGCTGCTGCTGTTGTCTATGGCATTCAGTTGCTGTTTATGCTTTGCAAGAATCGTTTGTACGGGGAGGCTAAGCTTTGTTTTTTTGGTATGGAATCTTTTCCTGGCAATGGTACCCTATTTCATTACAGAATTGGTAGAAAAAAACATTTTGGCATTAAAAGGCTGGACAGTCTTTTTATTTTTTTTAGGGTGGCTGCTGTTTATCCCCAATTCATTTTATATCCTAACTGACCTCTTCCATCTTAATGATCACCATAAGGATCATGGCATTCCTGCATGGTTTGACCTTGCCTTGATTTTATCTTTTGCATGGAATGGTTTATTGCTAGGAATGATTTCCTTCGGGAAAATGCAAAAAATATGCTGCAGTTATTTTCCCGGAGTCCAGGAATTTTTTTTTGTATACCCTGTAATGTGGCTCAATTCGTTGGGAATTTATATCGGAAGATATTTGCGGTTTAATAGTTGGGATATCATTACCAATCCTTTAGGGCTGAGTTATGATATAGGCAGAATGCTTGTACATCCTTTATTTTATCGGGACGGATGGGGTATGATATTTTGTTTTTCAATCCTGATGACCCTGATGTACCTGACCGTAAAAAATGAATCATGAGAAAGCCGGTCGTGGCGGGTCAACGATAACATTGTCATCCTCAAACGCAATAACCGCCACGGGGTGAAAAAAATGACTTCAGCCCGGTGCAAATTTTTCTTTTTTTAAAAATCGACGCCCATCGAAAAATACCAGGTTGGCCCGCCGCGGAAAAATCCGTTCATCGGCCATCCTGCATCAAGACGAAGGAAATACCCCAGGAGCGTACTCCTGACTCCGAAGCCGTAACCGCCGGCCAAAGGCCCTATCCCGCCTGCTTTTATCAACACCGTAACATCGGAATTTTGAAGTGTGTAGGTCGAAATGGGACGGCTGATTTTATTATAGCTGCCGTTCCATGCAGTTCCAAAATCGAAAAATTGTATAAGTTGAAAGTTCCGAAGAAACGCGTTGTTGATCGGCTTGTTGAACAATGTCGCGAAAACCGGCAGCCGAAATTCACTGTTGATGACAACATCGTTGTTGCCGTTTGCCACGTTTTGGTTGTAGCCGCGCAAATTTACAGCGAGCGATTGAAAAGCATAGGAAGCGTCCTGCGGCGATGGCAAATTATTTGCTTTAGGGAAAAGCCATCCATCGGTTCCTCCTAGATAATAAATTACTTTTTGATTTCCCCAGGAAAAATCTGCCGCACCCCGAACTGCCCAGATAAAGTTGCGGTAGATGGGATAATAATTTCTTATGTCGAAACCAAAGTTGAACATTTTACGGCCTTCGCCCAGTTCCGGTTGATTTACCTGCACATCAAAATCCATATATGCTTTGTAGCGCAGGCCATACCAGATATTGGTTGCTTTCAAGATCGTATTGTCGAATACGTATTCAAGCCTTGATACGGCATAGGTTTCCTTGTTGACATCCCCTGCCTTGAGCAATGTCGAATCGAGTGCCGGGACCCCATTCTGAAAATAGCCGGCCGGCTGCAATACCCATTTGTTGGTTCGAACGCCCAGGTATAACCGTAAACTTCTTATCTTATCAAACGGGTATTTTATGATGGTCTGGTATAAATTGGAATACGATTTGGCATAAGTCACCGTGCCCGGCGTTACTGCGGAGTCCGGACTTTGGTTGATCTGCGCCTGGCCAACCTGTGTCTGGCGATAATACAAAAATGAAAAATCAACAATTTTTTTCAGGTAATCGATCCGGGCAAACCATTCACTGCTGCCGTCGAAGAAGGATGCTGTGCTTGGCATAAATACGTTGCCGCTTGTGCTAACAGGTGTTTGGTTGTCACTTCCGCTGAAAAAGGGCAACCGGAATCCTCCGGTAAACCGGATGTCTTCAAACAAATCAAAAACAGATGCCTTGAACATGCCGCTAAATGCATCAACGCCGTTTAAGCTGACCGGCAGTGATCCGGAATATGGCTGGTATTGATTAACGAGGACGTCATTGTTAAAACCAGCTGTGAAATTATCAACTGAAAATTTTAGTTTATAATTCAGCAGTTTGGCTTTTTTCAATGTTGATTCTTCTTCAACCTGTGTTGCTCTTTCTTCCTGTCTTTGTAATTCTGCCACTTTCGCCCGAGCACTGGTATCTTTTGGTTCTTTATCAAATTCACTTTGGAAAAAATCCTGTGATTTTTTTGCGGTGTCCGGTTGTGATGGGTTCAGCGGAGTTTTTGTTGTTTGAAATTTAATCGCCTCTCC
>Ga0070731_10003227_pt1 | contig 14869 bp, 10 predicted proteins | sample Coa_R1_2_FD_66448 | JGI IMG/M metagenome (GOLD analysis project Ga0070731, IMG submission 66448) | Surface soil microbial communities from Centralia Pennsylvania, which are recovering from an underground coalmine fire - Coalmine... | ecosystem: Environmental > Terrestrial > Soil > Unclassified ... | reverse complement strand
CGTCCCGATGCCCAACTCCAGGACCGGACCGCCTTCGGCGAGCTCGGCCAAGCAGTCGACAGCAGCCCCGAGGACCGCCGGAGCAAAGATTCCCGTCTGATCTTGGTAACCCTGGTCGTAGTTGTGGGCAACCTCGCCCACGAAGAGATTTTCAGGCATCAGCAGCTCGGTCAGCAAGCCACCCGAATGCGGGCGCGTCCATACCTTCTCCTTGGTTCGGTCGGTTGAAAGGACGTTCCCGGGGCGGCGGAGCCGCAAAAGAGTCCCGGGCGTGCTCGCCCGGCTGGACCATCCTGGGTCAGACGGCCCTCCTCGTCAATCGAACTGCCAAACTCGACGCGGCAAAGCAACGACGGCAACCAACACGAGGAAGCTCAGGATTGCTTTGGGACTGTCGTTATGGCACGGGTGGATCCCTAGGCTGGAGGTGCGCGTCAGGCACGTATCGGACGGTCGGTCGAGCCCCCAATCGGACCACCATGAGCTACGGCCCAGACGACTTCTCCGTCCCGGCTGCCTGCGCTGCGCCAACCACAAAGGTCCGCTCCGTAGTCCTCTTTCCTTTGAGCGTCAGGTCAACGCATGGGCAGTTGGGCCAGCGACGCGTGACCTCAGTGGTCAATCGGTCGGTCGCTAGTATCTGGCCCGCGTCCGCCGATCCCTGGAGCCGAGATGCCGTGTTGACGACGTCACCAACGGCCGTGAAGTCCATCATCCCCTCGGCACCGACGTTCCCAACCTTGGCAACACCGAAGTCCATTCCAATCCCGATGGGAAGCCACGCTCCTTCTGGTGATCCGTACCCCACGGACCGCAAAAGGTCGCAGGCAACATCGATCATCGTCGGACGTAGTCGATCGCCCAGCATGCCTGGCAAGAACAGCACCATGACCTCGTCCCCGATGAACTTGTTCAATAGGGCGTCTCGGGCCACGACGATCTTGGTGACTTCTCTGTAGAAGCGGTCAAGGACTTCCGCTACTGCGGATGGGGAAGCGGCCTCAGCCATGGAAGTAAAGCCGCGGATGTCAACGAAGAGAACACCAACCTCTGACTCATAGCCACCGTCGGGCAACCATTCGAAACAGTACTGACAGTAGTTAGGATTGAATCGAGATGGCCCGTACCCGAACGGTTTGAAGAGTCGGTCAATACCTCGAAAGGGGATGTGGCAAAGCCGGCAGCGGGGGGCTCTGGGGAGAACCTGGAAGAGGCGTCGTTGACTCTTGAACTCTCCACACTTGGTGAGCAAGGCGGTGTCGCCCAGCTTGCGCTTGAAATGGCGTCCCATCCCTCCGAAACGCGGGGGGCGTGGGGCACGGCCTTCGCCTTCTTGAGGAGCTTGAGCGTCCTCCACAGATCTAGCCTCTCATGCCTCAGGTGAGTCAGCCCTAGAACCAACTCAGGGTTGAACTGGCCTGGTAGCCCAGTGACTTTTGATCCCGGTCAGGTGGCCGGGGCGTCTAGGTAGCGCACCACGGCACTTACCGGTCGTCTCGGCCTGTTTTCCCACCAGACTCCCGCAGGACCGCCTCAGCCGCAGTAATAATCGGCCTCCATCGCCTCGGCGTCGTCCAAGCGTCATATTGCATGAAGATCGTGATGACGGAGGACACCAAAGCGACGACCATTAGCGTCTTCCTCCACTTGGCGGGCGCCCGACTGACGGCCGCTAGGAGACAGAGGCTGAATGCCGCGTGACCAGCATGGACGTAGCGCACCTGTTTGCTCTCGTGGGCCCCGCATTTGCACCAGTTCGCGACGTGCTCGCAGTTGGACCCGTTAAGCCGATAGGCGCCCCGGGTCGCCGCGACTTGGCAGAGAGCCTCCGCCCGACGCACGACCTCGTCGGGAGGATGTTCCCACTCAGGCCCTGGCCAAAAGCCAAGACCACCGAGGAACTTCCCCGGATGCTCGACTTTCTCGGCCCTGCCTCGATTCCCCACGAAATCGTTGAGTGTTCGAGCTTGCACCAGCGCTTCGGGCTTTTCGCAGATACTGCGTCCTCCGCTGAAGTCGATGACGCGAGAATCGTTCACGAAGATCCCGTGATGGCTGTACAAGAGTCGCTTCACCTTGAGGTGATCTCCAGCCTCGAACGCTGCCACCACCTTCAAGTTTGATCCCCCCAGCTCCCCCTTCGCGCTATTGCCGGCGGTCGGTTGTTCAGCCAGGACGCGATGAAGCGGCACTTCCGGGAAGGTCTCATAGGGATACGGCCAGTCTGTTGAGGAACTCCGTAACTGCCCGTTTGGACGTGAGCACGTAAAGGACCGCGTGCTGCCCGTGCCGGGAAACGATCTCGTGCTCGCGCTTGGGTTGTGAGCGGCGTTCTCGCCAGGTGCGACCCGCAACACGCCACTCTGTGTGCAACCGCCGCCATGCCGACTCGTCGCAGCCCTCCGGTAGCTGGCAATCAGCTGGACGCTTGCGGACCCCCCGGACGAATCCTCGTCGGGCACAGACCCACCATGGAGTGTCGAGAAACACGACCGTGTCCGCGCGCTCGAGGCGTAAGGCAAGTGTCTCGTGGTAGTTGCCATCGGCAATCCACGCGTCGCTGGCGAGCAGGACCCGCTGCGTGTCACGCCACTCCTCCTCCGATGGTGCCACCCAGCCTGGTCTCCAGAAGTGGAGGTCGAGATGAATGACCGGCAAGCCCGTCTGTGCTCCCAGGGCAAGCGAAAAGGTGCTCTTCCCGGACCCTGCCAATCCAGTCACGATGACGCGGCGACCAATCGTCAAGGCGGCATCTGACACGCCCCCAGTGTCCCTCAGGTGCGAGTAGGGGCGGCCCGCACTACGGGGGTTCGTCTGATCGGCCGAGCGAAACCGTGGGGGCCTTTGGCCCCTGAAGTCCCGCTCACCGCACGGAAGGGCCGGAGGGTGCGTTCAGGCGTCGCTGGCCAGTGAGGCTCGGATTGTCGGGATCGCTCGGGGCGGACGTTATGAGCGCCCCGTCCCGCCAGCCAGGTAGCGCATCACGGCACATCTCGCTCGGTGCAGACGAATACATTTCAGTGTGATACCGGGCGGTTCAGCTCCTCACGGCAAACAGTTTCCAGGACCCTGGGACGCCCTTCAGTTCGCGCTCCCCTCGGTCCTCGAACTCCAGGCCCGATCCTGCAACAAGCGGCGGCACGGCTCCCGATACCAGAACCTCACCCGGCCCAGCCGACGCCGCCACACGCGCTCCGATATGGACAGCCATTCCAGCGACGTCATCGCCCCGCAGCTCAATTTCACCAGTGTGCAGTCCGGCTCGGACCTCGATGCCCATTGCCCTAACTGCGTCGCGGATGGCACAAGCACATTCGATGGCTCTCCGGGGTCCGTCGAACGTCGCTAGGAACCCGTCGCCCGCGTTGTCGACTTCGCGGCCGTTGAATCGCCCGAGTTGCCGCCGAACAGTCTGGTCATGGGCATCGAGCAGGTCTCGCCATTTCCGATCGCCTAGCTCAGCAGCGCGTTGCGTCGAGCCGACGATATCGGTGAACAACACCGTGAGCAGGACTCTGCGAGCCTCGGGACCGTGGCTGGCGCCAGTTAGGAATTCCTCCATCTCATCTAGGAGGCGGTCTGTGTCGCCCACGAAGTACAGCTGGTCATCACCAGCCAGTTCGACGTACTTAGCACCGGGAATGTTTTCGGCCAGATAGCGACCGGCGCCGGCCCGGATGAAGCGGTTCTTGCCTCGGTGCAGGATCAGAGTGGGGACAGCTACGTCGGGGAGCAGTTGGCGCACATCTCGCAGCCAGCTGGCTCGAAGCACTCCAACGATCTGCTCCGGAGGAGCGCCGAGGCGTTGGCACCGAGCCCACCACGCGCGGAATGCATCGTCGCCCCATCGACTGGGAGCAAGCCACTCCAGCACATGCCCCGTTCCCCATGTGTCCCTTGCGGAAGCGGCCGCCTCATCCAGGATCTCCAAAGAGATGCCCCAGGGGTAGCCCTCCTCTGGTATGTAGTGGGCGAAGCTGTCGATGATGACAAGGGAGGCGGCCCGCTCAGCATGCCTGACGGCGTAGCGGATCACGGTCGGACCGGCGTGAAACGTCCCGACCAACACGGCACTCTCAATCCCGACTGCGTCGAGCACTGCGGTGAGGTCGCCATCGGCGATCTCTTCCTCCGTGTTATCCCGGAAGTCGCCCCCTGATGGACCAATGCCTCTCGGATCGTAGAAAATCGTGCGGCTAAATCCAGCCAGGCGCTTGGCAAAGCGAACGAAGGCAGCGTCCTCCCACATCAGTTCACCTGGGACAGCGAGGCCTGACAGGAACACGAGGTCCAGTGGCCCGTCGCCAATCACTTGATAGGCGAGGCTCACACCGTCTGGTGCCCGGGCGTACCGATTCTCAGGGACCTCGACCATGGACGACAGTCTTGCCAGTTGACCAGAGGGATGCTCAGAGTTCTCGGGATCGTGCCAGTTTCGCCTCAAGCCGACAGGTCGGACTTGCAGAACTTGAGCGGCTTGCCCGGGGTGGAACAGCTCCATGTGCTCAATGTCCGCTCGGGGTCGTTATAGAGCGGGTGATCGCTCAGCTAGGGATACTGCATCGGCACTTATCGCCTGGTCTGTTAACCCTCGGGAGCGAAGAGACGCCACTCGTCGGGCACGCCTTTGAGGACGTGGGTGCCCCGCTCGGAGGTGGCTATCCCGGAGCCGACGAGGAGAGCCTTCACCGGTTCAGACACCAGTACGTGACCGGGACCGCCGAGATCACAGATCCGCTTGGCAATGGTCACGGGTAGGCCGAGGACGTCGCCGGGGCGGACTTCGACATCTCCAACATGGACTCCGGCCCGCACCTCCAGACCCATGCCCCTGGCTGCCGCCACGATGTCCAATGCGGCCCGCACAGCCCGGGTGGTGGCATCGAAACTGGCCAGGAATCCATCACCAGTGGTCTTCACCTCCCGACCTCGGTGGCTCTTCAGGGCCGCTCGGACCATGGCGTCGTGGGCGTCGGTGAGAGCGGTCCACTTCCGGTGGCCCATGCGGGCAGCCTGCTCTGTGGAAGAGACGATGTCAGTGAAGAGAATCGTGGTCGTGACCACGTCACCGTCGGGCGCCTGGTGGGTCCCGGTGAGGAACTCCTCGATCTCGTCGAGGGTGGCGTCGGTGTCACCGCTGAAGAACAGGTGGTCCTCGCCCGGAAGCTCGACGTATCTGGCGCCAGGGATGTGTTCGCCCAAATACCGACCTGCGCCTACGCGGATGAATCGGTCCCCTTCTCGGTGTAGGACCAAGGTGGGCACTGTGAGTCTTGGCAGCAGCCCACGCACGTCTCGCTTGAAGCCGGCGACGACGAGATCGGCACCCTGCTCTGGGGGTATACCAAGACGTGTACAGCGGAGGTACCAGGCACGGAATGTCTCGTCGCCCGACCTGCTCGGCGCCAAGGTCCCCGTCGTTCCCCACTGCTCCCTCAGGGCAGCCAGATACCGATCCTCTACATCGGGGGGTATCCCCAAGGGGTAGTCGGCTTCCCGCACATAGTGTGCGTAGCTGTCGATCAGGACCAGGGCGCTGACCCGATTCGGATGGGAAGCGGCGAAGCTGATTAGGGGCGCTCCACCAGCACCCGACGAGACGAGCGCAGTCCGTTCGCACCCGGCGGCGTCGAGCACTGCCGTGAAACCGGCATTGGCAACGTCGTCGACGTGAGAGTCGACGAAGGCGCCGCCAGAGGCGCCAAAGCCCCTGGCATCGCACCAGATCGTCCGGCTAAAGCGACCAAGGCGCTTCGCAAAGCGGACGAATCCGGGTTCGTCCCACAACAGGTCGATGGGGATCGCCAGGCTAGGCATGAACAGGAGGTCCGTCGACCCCTCGCCGGTGACGTGATAGGCGAGGTTCACCCCATCGGGCGCCCTGGCGTACATCACCACAGGCCGTTCGCTCACATCGCCGCCTTCACCGGGCGCCATTCTTGCCCCTGGCGGCGAGGGATGCCCCCTGCCAAGCCTCGACCGCCGCCCGCTATGGCCGGGACCGGGGTCGGGGCAGATACCCCGCCAGGCCAGGTCAGGGGACCCAGTACCGCTCTGGATCGCACCGGGGCGTCGTTATCGGGTGGCCGGAGCCGGCCGCCGATCCTCGCAAGCGGCACTTCTCGCGCCCGCTCGATAACAGCGGCGATCAGTGCATTATGCGCTCTTTGAGCCAACTGGTCGCTCCCAGAACCGTCGCTCTGCGCTCCTCGGCGGTCTCGGTCGCGTCGGCCGTAGCGTGTACCAGATCAGTTGTTCTGAGCGCGTTAAGACCCACATCTTGGCGGCCGACCGCCCGGGTCGAACCGGCCTCATGCGTGCACGTGGGTTTTCGAGAGCACCTTGAGCGCGACCTGGTAGCGCTCCCTTCGAGGGCCCACCGGCGTCGAGCATGATCCGGCGGAGCTTGCGGAGGTTCTCGATGGAAAGACCGCCGGCCAGCACAATCAGAGTCGCAGATGTTCACCCCGGTTTCTGCCTTGCGAATGCTGACTTGTCAGCGACGGAGGAGGTCGGCGACTGCGGTGAGCGGGTCGAGTTGGGAAGCGTCCGCGACGCCCGCGCGGTACTCGCCCTCCTCGCTCAGCGCAGGGGTGAGGGTCCGCTCGTATCGGACACGTTCGGCGTGCAGCATCCTGAAGCCGATCTGCTGCTCGATCCGCTCGGCGAGTGCCCACAGCCGGCCCGCTGTGGTCGCGTCGTGGTTCTGTGCCGCCACGCAGGCGAGGCCGGCGAGGCAGTATGCCTGCAGCCGCACGTCGTCCTCTTCTGATGCGAGTGCGAGTGCCTCGTAGTAGTAGCGCTCCGCGGATGCCAGGTCCCCCTTGTCGAGGTAGAGGTCACCGAGACTGTGGAGCAGGGCGGAGACACTGCCGAGACCGTGCTCGCGCCGGCTCTCGATGGAACGTTGATACAGCTCGGCCGATCGCTCGAACTCGCCGGTGTCTCGGAGTCCCTCGGCGAGGTAGAAGACCGCACGGGCGATCCCGGCTACGTCGTCGAGTCCCTCGTAGATCTCCAGTGCCTGTTCTGACCATTTGAGGCTCTCCGCGGGCGAGCCGGCGACAAACTCAACGCCGCCGAGGCGCAAGAGCACGTCTGCCTCCTTGCGCTCGTCCCCGACTTCTCGATAGAGCGTCAGCGCCTCGGTCAGTGCAGTCCGCGCCGGGGCGGGTGTGTCGGTGTAAACGAGGGTGATGCCGAGGCCGGCGAGCACGTCGGCTCGCTGGCTGGGTGAGAACACGCTCGGATCCGCCAGCGCGCGCTCGAACCAGAGCCTGAGTTCGCTGTTACGGCCGGCTCCCAACCAGGTGTAGAACACTGAGTCCGCGAGCGGCAAGCCCGCCGCGACGTCGTGCTCGAGCGCCCAAGCGAGAGCGAGGCTGACATTGCCAGCGTCCTCCCGCAGGCGGGTCAGAGCGTCCGCCCGCCCCACGCCTTGGCGGCCGGCGGCGATGCCAAGCGCGAAGTACCAGCGGGCGTGCCGAGCCCGGACGTCGTCCTGGTCTTCGCTCGCGTCGAGTTGCTCGAGCGCGTATTCGCGTGTTGTCTCCAAGAGGAAGAAGCGGCCGCTATCACCCTCGCGGAGCAGGCTCTTATCGACGAGCGACTGCAAGTCGTCAAGCTTCGCGTCACAGATCCGTTCGGCGGCCTCGAGCTCAAAACTGCCGACGAAGACCCCCAGCCTGGCAAACAAACGCTGCTCGGGCTCGCTCAACAGGTCATAGCTCCAGGCGATCGTGGCGCGCATCGTCGCCTGACGCGCGGGAAGGTCGCGCCCGCCGCCCGCCAGCAGCGGCAGCCGCTGCTCCAGCCTGGTCAGGAGCTGGCCCTCGGAGAGAATTTTGACGCGCGTCGCGGCGAGCTCGAGCGCCAGCGGCAGACGATCGAGGCGAGCACAGATCGCATCGACGGCCGCGCTCGGCTCAAAGCCCGGTTTGACCTGTCGCGCGCGGGCGGTGAACAACTCGACGGCGCCCGCATGTGATAGAGGCGGAACGGGGTACTCTTGTTCACCCGAGATCGCAAGCCTCTCGCGGCTGGTGGCGATCGCCGCACACCCGGGCGCAGACGCGAGCAACTCGCCGACCAGGGGAGCGGCATCGATCACCTGCTCAAGGTTGTCAAGGACCAGCAGCAGCGACCGATGGCCCAGATAACTCGCGAGATCCTCACCTGCACCCACCGCGTTTGCGATCGTCGGCACCACGACCGCTGGGTCGGTTGCCATCGCCAGAGGTACCCACCACACCCCGTCGGCATAACGGTCCGCGAGCTCCGCCGCGAACGCGAGCGCCAGCCGCGTCTTCCCTGTACCCCCCGTCCCGGTCAACGTCACGAGGCGGTGACTGTCGGCCAGCTCGAGCAGCTCCGCGAGTTCTTGCTCACGACCGAGCAGTGGAGTTGCCTGCACCGGCAGATGAACATGGCGCAGCGTCCTCAGCGGCGGGAACGTCGCGTCACCCAGCTGAAACAGGCGCTCCGGCGCGGCCAGGTCCTTGAGCCGGTGCTCCCCGAGGTCCTGCAGCGCGACGTCCGCAAGCGCTCGGGTCTGCGCCGAGACGACGACCTGCCCGCCGTGCGCAGCCGAGGAGATCCGCGCCGCCTTGTGGACGGCCATCCCGAAATAGTCGCCTCCGGCGAGAAGGACCTCACCCGAATGGACCCCCATGCGAACGCGCAACGGCCCATCCGCGAGCGCCGACTGCATCTCCCCTGCAGCCGCCAGACCTTCGCCTGCGCTCTGGAACACGAAGAAGAACGCATCGCCCTCCGTCCCCATCTCCACCCCGCCGTGGGCATCCGCGACAAAACGAAGCCGTTCACGATGCGCCATCAATACGCTGGCGTATCGCACGGGACCGAGCTCGTCCAACAAGCGCGTCGACCCCTCCACGTCGGTAAACAGCATCGTGACCGTGCCACTCGGAAGATGTCGCACCCCGGACTCCACGACCCAGACGCTATCCCGCCCCCGCCCGCAGGCTCAGCGCCGATCCTCTCACACCACTCAACCCAGGGGACGAGCACTCCCCGCCGTGTGAGCCCCGGCCACCGCGGCTGGGGTAGTGCTTGTTCACGTCGGGCTCGGTCATTGGTCCTCTGTTCGCGCCGCCTCGTTCCATTCCTATTCCATTCGCGGGAGAAGTGTCCATCGGCGCATAGTGTTCCATCTTGCGCTCAGGCGGGTGGCTCCAGGCCGTGAACTCCCTGCGCACGAGTCGGCGATCTGTCACCGCGGCGGCGGAACTAAGGGAGCGCATATTCGCGGCCGTTTCGAAGAGGTGCGGTCGACCTTACCGACCGAACATGCCGGGTTGCGCGCCCACGGTCGGACAGCCAAACCATCCGGTATCGACGTTGGCACCGTTTCGACCCCCGACACCCCAGTAGGCCCCTTGCTTTTCCTCAGGTCGAGTCGTCTCGCGGGCGATCTGCAGATGGTCCCCCAAGACCGCCCCCATCCTGACGAGCTGGAGTAGGCCGATCGGACTGGTCGGCAGAACTCCTGCCACGTACCACTGCCTTCTGAGCCGCTCTGACGACATGGATTGACAGGTGCGTGCGTGCCGTAGGCGAGCGTTAGCCCTTGACTGCGGTCAGAAGTGCGGCGGAAACCTGCATATGAAGGTCCCCCTGATCCAACATCGCGGCACAAGCGGCTTGGCGTGCCTCTCGGGCTTCGGCCTCCGTGTCCGCGAGACTCCTATAGGCAACGGCAGCATTCCTGTACACCCCGGCCGCCGCCCCGAGCTCCGCCGCGGCCTTGCCGACACCCCGTGGAGCCGGGGCAACGGCAAGCCAGCTGGCTAGTGCGGCACAGGCATCTAAGACCACGCTGGCAGGATCGGTGTCAGGCGCCGCAGATGGCACTTCCTCAGTCTCAAAGGCGTCGCGAAGGGATCTGGCAGCTGCTCCCAGCGCTGCCAGCTGCTGCTCGGCCCCGTCGGCCCACCGGCGCCTTTCAACTTCCCGGACAGGGTCACCCATTGACAGACTCTAGGCACGGTCGCCCCCGAGTCGTCACCCAATGTTCGCGTCCCGTTCACCTTTAGGTAACCCGCAGATTCCCCTTTGGTCACATAGCCCTGGGAGATTGAGGGCAGCGCAGTCGACGTGGGAGGCACTCAGAGTGACCGAGTTGGACATGGTTCCTGTAGGGGCGGTCCCTTCGGGGGGCCCAGTTCCCCAGACCGGCCTAGCGGCTCCAGGTCCAACCGTCTCCGACCTCCTCAACGAGGCTCCCACCAGCAAGTTCCACCGACGCGCCGTGCTCATCTCGGGAATGGGCTTCTTCACCGACGCCTACGACCTGTTCGTCATCGCGACTGTGGCGGCACTCGTAAAGACCCAATGGCATCTCTCGACCACGCAGACGAGTTGGGTCACGGGCTCCGCCATCCTCGCCGCGTTCTTTGGCGCACTCGTCTTCGGTCGGATCGCCGACATCGTCGGCCGCAAGACCATCTACACGGTCGTGGCCCTGATCATGATCGTAGGAGCGGTTGCATCAGCGTTTGCTCCCAGCTTTCTCTTCCTTGTGGTCGCCCGATTCGTCCTGGGCCTAGGGATTGGGGGTGACTACCCAGTCTCGGCGGTGCTGATGAGCGAGTACGCCAATCGCAACGACCGGGGACGACTCGTCGGGCTCGTCTTCTCGATGCAGGCGCTCGGGCTCATCGTGGGGCCGCTAGTCGCCCTCGTCTTGCTGTCCTCCGGGATCAGCGGAGATCTCACATGGCGGCTGCTCCTCGGTCTCGGCGCCATTCCGGCGGCCGCGGTGATCTATCTACGAGCCAAGATGCCGGAGTCCCCACGGTTCCAGGCTCGGGTTCAGGGCAATGCCGAACGGGCCGCAGCCCAGCTGCACCTCTTTGCGGACGGCGCCATCGACGCTTCTCAGACAGCAGCAGAGAGCACCCGGCACATGCGGCTCGGCGAGTTCCTCCGCAACCGACGGATGCTGATGCTCATCGCAGGTACGGCAGGCACATGGTTCCTCTTCGATTACGCCTACTACGGAAATACCCTGTCTCTCCCGTCCATCCTCAAGCAGGTCGCGCCGCTCGCCACCTTGCAGACCAAGCTGGCATGGACGTTGGGCATCTTCGTGGTCTTTGCTTTGCCTGGTTACCTGCTGGCGATCGCCAAGATGGACAGGATCGGACACCGTCGTCTTCAGTTCATCGGCTTCGCTGTGATGGCCCTTTGCTTCATCGCGTTGGGTGCGTTCCCGACCCTCACCACTACGGTCGCTCCATTCCTGGCCATCTTCGGGGTCAGTTACTTCTTCATCGAGTTCGGTCCCAACACGACCACCTTCGTCATGCCGTCGGAGGTGTTCCCGGTGAACATGCGGACGACCGGTCATGGCATCGCCGCCGGAATCGGGAAACTCGGTGCATTCGTGGGAGTGTTTCTGGTCCCGCAGTTGCAGAAGCACATACAGCTCCAGGGGATGCTGCTCGTAGCTGCGTCGGCCTCGGTCGTCGGGCTGCTCCTTACAATGGTGCTCCCCGAACCAGCTCGCCGGAGTCTCGAAGAAGTCTCGGGCGAGGATGCAGATGTCATCGTGCTGCCAGTCATCGACACCCTTCAAAGTCCGCCGATGCCGACTGTCGATCTGGTGGCAGCAGGGGACCCTCAGCCCGCCCCTCGTTAGAGGGCAATCAGCCAAGTCAACCGTCCGTGACCAGTCCGGGAATGCCGGGAGTAGTGCGGCCCTGGCTTGGCTGTAGGGCATCCGATAACGCGCCGGACCGAGGCGCCAAATCTGAACCCGCTGGGAGAAGGCGCCAACGCGAGCCTCACCAACGACTGGTCCTGTGAGAGTCGTTCTAGGTGGCGACGTGGCGAGCGGTACACCTCCAACGATGCTCACGGTCTCCCCTGAGCATCCTTGGAGGTGATGCGAGGACTTTCCAACCCCCTCCATCCCGCTTCATCCCTGGTCCGAGGCAGCGCCCCGAAAGGGGGACCTGATCTGTCGTAGGCTTCGAGACCAGTTGGATGGCGAAGACGATGTCCTAGTCGGACCCCACAGAGCTGCGGGAGGGGGTGCCCGGCCTGGCGACGGCGAGCGGTGATTGGGGGCTGGCCACGGTAGAACCCGGCCGGGATCGAGCCCCTAGTTGCCTGCGACTTTGTAGCGTTGCGCCATGGGCGCCGACCGGCATCGAGGGATCAGCCTCGCCCAGGCGCGACCCGATCTTGCTCAGGAGTGGCACCCCCAGAAGAACGGCTCGCTCACTCCGGATCGAGTGACGCGGGGAACGAACACAGTTGCCTGGTGGCTCGGCCCGTGTGGACATGAGTGGGACATGGCGGTCAAGCTTCGAACTGGTCACCAGGCCTCCGGATGTCCGTACTGCGCAGGCAAGCGCGTCCTCCCGGACGAATCGTTTTTTGCTCGATTCCCGGGCCTTGCGATGGAATGGCACCCATCAAGGAACGGTGAATTGCGCCCGGAGACGCTCGCGGTGTCGTCGGGAAAGCGAGCATGGTGGCGCTGTTCGACCTGCACGCACGACTGGGTCGCTACGGTGGCGCAACGGACCGGCGACGGTACCGGCTGCCCAGCGTGCGCTGGACTCGCGGTCATGCCTGGCCGCTCGTTTGCGGATCGCTTCCCCGAGCTTGCGGCGGAGTGGCATCCGAGCAAGAACGGCGGGTTGAGGCCGGATCGCGTTGCACCGTTCACTCACACTAAAGCGTGGTGGCGCTGCAGCCAGTGCGGGTATGAGTGGCTCGCCCCGGTTGCGAGCCGGTCTTCGGGGCGAGGTTGCTCCAGATGCCGTCCGCCAGGCTGGTCCGAAGTAGCCGTGCGGATCGCGGCAGAACTCGGTGCGCTCCTGCCGCTTGGCGACCTCCACGAGGGCTCGAGAACCGTGCGCGCCGAGACGGGGTGGGAGCCTGACATCGTCCTGCGAGACGAGCGGATCGCGATCGACATCGACGGGCGCTTCTGGCACGGAGATGACCACCACAAGAGCCGGCAGTCCACCGACCGAGACACGCGAAAGCTCGCGGCCTTCGAAGGGGCCAGTTGGACCCTCGTCCGTGTGCGGGAATTTCCACTCCAGCCGATCGGTCCGTATGACTTCGTCGTCGCCGACCTCCGCGAGACGAGAGACGTCGTCATCCGCATCGTCGAGCGCCTCGAAGAGACTCTCGACATCGCCTGTCCCGGGATCGAGTCGTACCGAGCGTCGACCGACCTGCTTCGATCAGATGCCGCTGACGCGCTCATCGCTCGCTACCAGCGGGGCGCGATCGTCGGCAAATCACTCGCCGAAGTCTTCCCCGAGATCGCCGTGGAATGGCACGCGACGAAGAACGGGGCCCTCACGCCAACAGTCGTGATGGCTGGCTCCGGTCGCTACGCCTGGTGGCAGTGTGCAACGGGTCACGAGTGGCGGTCGCGAATCCTGAACCGCGCTCACGGCACGGGCTGCCCGTACTGCTCGGGCAACCAGGCGGGGCAGGGGAATACTCTCGTCGACCGCAATCCTGCGCTGGTCAGAGAGTGGCATCCGACCAAGAACGACCCGCTCACCCCCGCTGAAGTCACTCCCGGCACCACAAGGAAGGTGTGGTGGCGCTGCGGACATGACCATGAATGGGAGGCATCGATTGCATCGCGCGTCCAAGGTCGAGGCTGTCCCTTCTGCGGCAATCGAAGGGCCTACGCGCACAACAGCCTCGCCGCGGTCCTCCCCGCACTTGCGGGCGAATGGCACCCGACGAAGAACGGCGAGCTGACGCCGCTCGACGTCACGCCGGGCAGCAGCAAGAAGGTGTGGTGGCTCGGGTCCTGCAGACACGAGTGGGACGCGACCATCGCTGGCCGGAAGGCCGGACAGGGCTGCCCATACTGCTCGGGCCACCGAGTCGGCCAGGGAAACACCCTTGCTGATCTCCGACCCGAGATCGCCGCGGAGTGGCATCCCACGAAGAACCCCGACATCGCTCCATCACAGGTCACCACTGGCTCGAATCGGCGCGTCTGGTGGCTCTGCGAACGCAGCCACGAGTGGCGGGCCGCCGTTACGAACCGAACAGCCGGGAGCGGATGTCCCTACTGCGCGGGCCGCCGTGCTGGGCAAGGCAACACACTGGCCGAGGTCTTCCCCAATCTCGCGGCGCAGTGGCACTACGGGCGCAACGGTTCGCTCACCCCGGCGACGGTGACTGCTCGCTCGTCGAAGCCCGCCTGGTGGCTCTGCGAAAACGGCCACGAGTGGTCGGCCACGGTGGTCAGTCGAGCCTCGGGGACCGGCTGTCCTCGTTGCTCTGGCCGGTTACCGACCTCGGAGCGAAGCCTCTTGGCGCTGCGTCCCGAACTGGCCGCCGAGTGGCATCCGAAGAAGAACGGCGAGCTTGGCCCCGAAGCTGTGAGCCCGGGATCGGACCGGAAGGTCTGGTGGCACTGTGAGCAGGGTCACGAATGGGACGCTCCGGTGAGTAGCCGCACAGGTGGCAACGGTTGTCCCTACTGCTCCGGTCGCCGGGTCGGACAGGGTAACTCCCTCGCCGACCGACATCCTGGGGTTGCGGCGCAGTGGCACCCGACGAGAAACGGCGACGTCACGCCATCGGACATGACCCCCGGCGTCGCTTTGCGCGCCTGGTGGCGCTGCGAAAGCGGCCACGAATGGCAGGCGAGCATCGGGAGTCGCGTCGCGGGTACTGGCTGCCCATACTGCTCCGGCCGTCAGGCAGCGAAGGACCGGACACTCGCCGTGACTCATCCCGAAATCGCGGCGCAGTGGCACCCGACGAAGAACGGAAGCCTAGTTCCCGACGAAGTCTCGTCTGGTTCAGGCAGGCGGGCGTGGTGGCGTTGCGCCGCCGGCCATGAGTGGCAGTC
>Ga0070731_10003226_pt1 | contig 14870 bp, 16 predicted proteins | sample Coa_R1_2_FD_66448 | JGI IMG/M metagenome (GOLD analysis project Ga0070731, IMG submission 66448) | Surface soil microbial communities from Centralia Pennsylvania, which are recovering from an underground coalmine fire - Coalmine... | ecosystem: Environmental > Terrestrial > Soil > Unclassified ... | reverse complement strand
GACGACGAAGGAGATCCGCTCGGGTGCGTAACGTGGCTGCCGAGGAGGGGCGACGCGGCCATGCCTGACTGCCGGTACGAGCTCCGGCGCGGCGATGAGGTGATCGCCGCCGGCTATTTCAGCCGCGAGCAGCCGCTCGAGGTCGGCGAGCGGATCACGATCGGCGGCCGCGCCGAGATCTTCCGGCGCCTCGTTCGTAAGTTGGCACGGGTTGTCGTCGCGACTGGCGCGGCGGTATAGCCGCGATTGCCGGAGGCGCCTCGATTGGGATTGCGTTATAGCCCGCCGATCAGGTCGCGGAGCGCACCGGTGTAGGTCTCGAGTGCTGCGCGGCCTTCGCGGGTGAGTGCGATCGAGGTGCGGGAGGCTCTTCCGTTACCGCTCGTCTCGCTGGTGAGGTAGCCGGCGTCCTCGAGCTTGCGTAGGTGGGTGATCAGGTTGCCGGGGGTTAGTTCGAGCATGCGTTGTAGGCGGGTGAAGGAAAGACTGTCTGTCTCCGGGAGGGCGGCCAGCGTCGCGACGATCCGCAGCCTTGCGGGCGCGTGGATCACCGGGTCGAGCGGGTCGGTCACCGGCGGTAGGGGCCGTTGGCGGCGGCGTAGCCGGCCACGCCGACGAAGACGCCTATGCCGGCGGCCAGCCACGCTGCGCTCGGCCCGACGAACAGGGCGACGATGCCGGCGACGACAACCGCGAGCGCGGCGGCGAACTGCGGCCAGTCGGCTTTGCTCGCCGCGACCCCGAGGACGGTCGTGCCGACGATGATCAGCGGTCCCGCCGCGGGAATCACCCCGTAGACGATGGTGGGCCCGGCGCCGTAATGGTGCATCGCGCCCTGAATGAGCGGGCTGCCGAGATACGAGAGCAGGATCGCCGTCCCTTCGACGCGCTGTTGGCGCACCGACGGCCCGCTGATGCCTGCAGTCGCGCGCCGGTAAACCATCACGGACACCGCGACCGCGACCGCGACCGCGCTGTAAATCGCCGCGACCGCGGCGCCGCTCGGTCCTTGGTAGGGGTGCTGACCGCGGGTGGAGAGCCACAACACGACGTAGCCGGCGAGGATCACGGCGGCCATGAACGCGCTCACCCGCGGCGGACTGAGACTGAACTGGCGCCGTGCGTCGCCTCCGGTCCGAGCCAGCAGTCGCGCCGCTTCGCGGGGATCGAGCTCGTCGCCGTCGTCGGCACTCGCGGTCTGATCGATGTCGCCTATTCCATGCATCTGTGCGTCTCCCTTCCAGCGTAACTTTGTCAGGCAAAGTTATAATATACTTTGCTGGACAAAGTCAAGGGCTTCTTGAAGGGCGCCAAGATCGGTGTCGCGGCGGTGTAGCGAGCGGGTAGGGAGGATCGGTGGCATGGCCTTCTCCTTCCTCTATCTCGCCGTCGGAGGCTGACCGGGCACCGCTGGCCGCCGCCGCTGTGCACCTGCGGGCCGCAGCGGAGCGCCCTGTTGGTGTCGCCGCGGACGCTGTTGCGTGGCATCGGGCGCTGGTAGGGCGGAAGTGGCGGCAACCTTCGGGCCGGTCGGCCGGCCCGCGGCTTTCGCCGGAGATCGGAGAACTGGTGCTGCGGCTCGCCCGCGAGAACCCACGCTGGGGGCATCGTCAGATCTGCGGCCAGCTACGCAAGCTGGACTTCATCGTCTTCGCGACGAGCGTTCGGCGGCTTCTCGCAGGTGCGGCACCGTCGAGACGATGCTGTTTTTCCGCAACCGTCGGCGACGACACTCGGCGCACGGGATGCGAACACCGATTGAACATGAACGCGACAAAACGGCGACGGCCGCCCGAGTCAAACAAGGCGGCTCCGCTGAACCGGGGGCAGTGCGCGGTCCCCGCGAAACCCGGTCCGGCTCAAAAGCTGTCGCCCGGGCGCGTGGCTCACGAATAGTTACTGAGCCGGGTCGGACGGGGCGGGCTACGAGGTTCGCCGCGACGAGAGCACTGGGCGTCTCGTGTCACTCGTTCGAGTGATTGCCTGTGCTGTGTCGGTCTGGGAGGATCGGCGCCTCACCTGGCGCTGGAGAAGGGGGGTCCCAGCATGTCGATGGTTACTACCGGTGCCGAGACGTGGACGGCGCACACGCACCGGCATCACGCGGCCGGAACCGCGTGGGTTTTCGGGCCTGAAGGGCCGACCGAGACGGAGGGACCGTACCCGGTCACCGCGGCACCCTCGATCGGGAACGCTGAGTTTCTGTTTTGGAATGCGGCCGGAGCGCAGGGCGGCGGTCTCGCGTATCCGGGTGGAGAGCTGACACCGACACCGACACCGGTGTTCCCGGCCGGGACTGATCCCGGGTCGGTGATCGCGTGGTATGTCGAAACGGGCGGGCCCCCTAACGGCGGGCCACCAGGGTTGTACTTCGATGCGCTGCTGGAAACCGAGGGCAACTGGATCGACTGGGACGCCACCAATGATCCCTTCACCGTCAGTAGCGGCGTGCGCGGCCCGCAGCCCGACGACGACGACGAGGCATACACGAACGCGGGGGTTGCCGCAGTTAGGGCACGGCAGTTCTTCCCCGGCACCGGCCTGATCTTCGATCAGTGGCTTATCCTCGGCGACCACACCCACGTCTCCTCCACCGATCGCCACACGGTCACCCAAGCCGCCGACACCAGCGGCATCGCGTTCGCCGTCTACAAGCAGCCCAGCGCGGTGCACATTTCACGCGTCGAGGGGCCGGTGCGCTGGTTCGACACCGGCGACCCCGCCCCACGGATCCAGCAGATTCTGCGAGAACAACCGGAAATTGGTCAGATCGCCAGCCTGATCAACTACAGCGCCGTCATCTCCGATCCACACACGCGCACGCTCGTTCAACGCGGGATGTACGAAGCGCTCATAGCCGTCGCACACGCACAACTCAACGCCGACGAAAAGACGATCGAGGGAGCGCTCGCCGCCCACTAGACCCGCTCCGCTCACCCGCATAGCTACCCGCCAAAAGAACCGGGGCCTGCCCGCAGGTAATGCGCACCAGGTCGCGATGCTCAGGCGCAAACGGGCCGCCGCAGCGGGCGGCACGCACGGAAGCGAGCTCGGGCCAACAGGCGACGCCACGACCCAGACCGGCCTAGGCCGAGATCAGGCCCTCGGCATCGCCGTGCTGGCCTGCCAGGTCGTTGACGCCCCTGCCGGGAGCGGCGATTCGGCGGACGGCCGACGCCCACCATCGGTGCGAGCGGGCAGGGCTGAATGATTCGGCCGCCGTGCTGGTGTGTCGCGGCTTTCGTGGGTCTTTCGTTGCTGGCCTCCGGGTGTGGTGGCGGGTCGAAATCGCCGTCGCTCGCGAGCCGCACATCGACGACAGCGAGCGGCGTCAGCATCAGCTCGGGCGTGTTGCGTTGGATGGGGGCGAGCCTCTCTTGGTTCCACCGCGCTGGCGTCCGCGGCTTTTCCGAGAGGCGAGCGTGGGAATGCACGGATGTGGGTGGCCTGGCCCACCGCGATCGTTGCGCGATGGAGAAGCGGTTTGCGGTGGTGTTCCGGGAGGGGAACGGCCCGCGGGTTGCGGGGTCGCTCGAGGTCGGACCGGATCGCCTTCTGCTGTCGGGTCGTGGCGAGGGTCGGTCGATCACGCTGAGGGTGCGGCCGGCAGGGGTGAGCGAGGTGCGGGTTGGCCGCCGTCCGGCTGACCGCTTGAATGGATATCCGACCCTGGTGCTCGAGCGTGAGGGGTTGCCGCCGGTGCAGGTTGCGCCCCTCGGTGTCGGTTCGCTGCACGAGATCGTCGATCTGGTTGGCGAGCTGCAGCGGCGGCACGGCGCCGGTGACCAACTCGTGGTTGCCGTCCCGCTTAAGCCGGGCTGTCTCGGCCGGGCAAGGCGGCTCCTCGCACATGGCCCACCTGTCGATCCGGCCGCGCTTGGCTTGACAGGCCACACGGTGTATCTGCGTGAGGGCGAGGCCGTGTTTGTCTTTCGCGGCCCTGATGTCGATGCGAAGGTCAGTCGGGCGATGCGAAGCACGGCCGTGTGGCGGGCGGGGCTTGCTTGGCAGGAATGCATCGCCGGACGACCCCGCCTCTACCACAGCACCGACATCCTCAGTCGTGAGGCAACGGTGGCCTTCAGCTGGAGCGCAGGCGGTGCGGCGGCGACTCGATGAGCAAGCCGGCCATCGCAGCGCTGGAGAGGGACTCGTCCCCGGATTCGCGGCGGACGGGGCTCCTGCTCGGCGGGCTCGTACGCTTCGAGGAGCTACTGTACGCCGCCGTCGCTCTTCTGCTTGCAGCCGCGGCGGTGTTCGTCCTGGTCGGCACCGTTCACGAGCTGGCGCACGCCGTCTCCTCGGGAGCCGGCGCGGTGACCACCGGGGTGACGGTGCTCGACCGCATCCTGCTCACCCTGATCATCGCCGAGCTGGTCTACACCCTCCGCTTCGTCTTGCGTACCCACGAGATCGTCGTCGAGCCCTTCCTCTTCATCGGCCTCATCGCCGTCGTCCGGCGCATCCTCATCGTCACCGCCCAATTCGAACGAGCACCCGTGGCCGGGCGCGCCCTCACCAACCTGCTGCTCGAGCTGGGACTGCTCGGCTTCCTCGCCCTCGCCCTTGCCATCGCACTCGCACTCATCCACCGCTACCGCACCGGCACCGTCGCGCCCCTTCCCAACACAAACGACCGGCCGCCGACGAACGGCAATCAATGACACATGGTCACCGACCAGCACCGACATCGGGAGTCGACGCGAGCTCGAGATGGTGGCGCTCATCTGGCCTCCCCCTTGCTCGTCAACGCGTGGACGTAGAGGATGTGGCGAATGGCTGACGAGCAGCGCGAACGGCGTGAGGCGCCGATTGCGGCCGCGGTGATCTTCGCGGGAGTCGCTGTCGCGGTCGCCATCGCTGTGGTTGCGTACGGGGCCGGCCACTACGGTGAGCGCACCAAGACGGTCACGATCCAGGCCTCCGCGCCGGCGACGTCTGCGCCTACGACCTCCACGAGCTCTGCCGCGACGGTCTCGCCGGCAGTCGCCGCCGGCGCACACACCTTCGTCCAGTTCGCCTGCGCCCAATGCCACGGCATGCAAGGACGCGGCGGTGTCGATCCCGCCGTGCCCGCCTTGAAGACGGTCGGCCGCAGTCTCACCGCCGCCCAGCTCAGGCACATCATCAACCACGGTCTCGGCGAGTCAGCCAATCCCAAGCAGCCGTACATGCCGGTGTGGGGAGAGGTCATCTCGAGAACCCAGGTCACCGACCTCGTCGCCTACATCCGCGCCGGCCTACCCGCGGTCGCCGACACCCAACCGGTGCCGGTCCCGCAGGGCCAGGGAGCCGCGGTCGCGGGCGCCGCCCTCTATGTCCGCTACGGCTGCATCAACTGCCACGGCCCCAACGGCCTCGGCGGTGTGCCGAACCCGCTCTCGCCGGACAAGACAATCCCCGTCCTCTCCGGCCAGGGCTTCCGGCACCAGTTCAACACCGACGCGAAAATCGCCGCCGTCGTCCGCAGCGGCAGCGTCATCGGCCGGGCGCCGATCGTGAGCATGCCCCATTGGGGCGGAATCCTCTCCAACCCGCAAATCGCCGACCTCATCGCCTACCTAAAAACCCTGAAGTAGCACCGCCGAGGTGAGTCGGTTCGTTCACGACAACCCTTGAAATACCAGCAACGATGCGTCAACAAGTGACGACCTGGAGCTTCAGCTTGACCGAAGAGAGTGGCGTCTAAGAGCAAAGGACATCGGCGGGCACTCGTTCACACTGTCGGCCTGAGGGGCGCCTCGCGGGTATGGCTGCGGCTCAGCGCTCGGGCTGCTTGCTGAGGAGGGCGTGGATCTGCCTCGTCAGGTCGGCGACTTCTTCGGTGAGCTGTTTGTCTTGCGCTGTGAGGTCGGTGTTCGACTGGAGCAGTTCGAGGAGCTTGTCGGTTTCCGCTTTGGCTGCTCGCTCAAGCTGGCTGTGGCTCTTCTCGACTCGTTCCGAGTGCAGCTTGTCGCGGTCTGCTTGCCGGGTTTGGGCGAGCAGGATGAGCGGAGCTGCGTAGGCGGCCTGGAGTGAGAAGAGCAGGTTGAGGGCGATGAACGGGTAGACGTCCCAGGCGAACCCGAGATGCAGCTGCGTCGAGTTCAGTATCACCCAGGCGAGAACCGCGAAGGTTTGCCCGACGATGTATTGGGGTGTGCCGAAGAATCGCGCGGCCTTCTCTGCCATGCGGCCGAAGGCGTCGTTGCCGAAGGCGCCGTGCAACTGAGCGCGACGACGCTCCAGCTCGGTCGCCGTTTCGGCTTCGCGTACGGTCGACACCCTGACCACGGTTGTTCTTGACCCTGAGGCCGGTTCCTCTGACGGCCAGCCCGCGGGGTGCAAGAACCTCCATCGTCATGCGGTGGCGAGGTGGTGCTCGTGAATGCGCCCGCCCAGTAGATCGCGCCGGTTCACCTGGAGTGTGTGCGGCGTGCGACGGTTGCCATAGGTGTGCGCCTACTTGAGGCGGGCGGTTCCAGGTCGAGTGCCCGGTGAGGCCTTCCGCCGGTGGTGACGTAGACGCGGAGGACGTGCTCGGGTTGGGGACATGGTTGTGGTGGTGGCCGAGGCGAAGTAGTCGTGTAGCACCTGCCGCAGCGGGTCGTCGGTGCGGCCGGCGTCTTCGAGGGCTTGGTCGAAGCAGGCGATCGCACGCTCGTCCATCTCCTCGTGTGGGCCGTTGCCGCTGTGAAGGCGTATGACCGTCGTTTCGTCGCCGTAGCACTCGGAGTAGGTGGGTGGTCCGCCGAGTGCCTCGGCCCAGTAGGCGGCGAGCCGTCTCGCTGTGCGCGGGGTGGGGGCCGTGACTGAAGGCGTGGCTGACGATCTCGTCGGCCATCACCCTCGCATGCCACGCCTGGGCGAGGTGCAGCAGGCCCTCGCCGCCGCCGGCAGCTTCGTAGACGCTCTGCAGCGCGAGGATCATTACTTAGGATTCGGGCGAGCGGGAGCGAGCGGAAGGAGCTGTCTTGCCTGAGCGCGACGGGTACATCGCCGGCGTGCCGTGCTGGGTCGATACCTCGCAGCCGGACCCGGACGCGGCCGCGGAGTTTTACGGCGCTCTGTTCGGCTGGGAGTTCGAGGAGGCGATGCCGGCCGGGGCACCGGGCAGGTACCTGATGGCCCGTCTGCGCGGAGGCGACGTGGCCGCGGTGTCGTCACCACCGGAGGGGGCGGCTGCGCAGGCGGTCTGGAACACCTACATCTGGGTCGAGGACGCCGATGAGGCGGCGGCGAAGGCGCGCGAGGCGGGCGGCAGTGTTCTCGGCGAGCCGTTCGATGTCATGGACGCGGGCCGGATGGCGGTGCTCGCCGACCCGGAGGGGGCCGTGTTCTGTGTCTGGCAGGCGAAGGAGCACAGGGGCGCCCGGATCGTGAACGAGCCGGGGGCGGTGAACTTCAACGTCCTTAACACTCGCGATCCGGAGGCTGCGAAGCGCTTCTACGCTGCTGTGTTCGGCTGGACGACGCTCGACCTCGGCAACGGCGAGTTCTGGACGCTCCACGCCTACGGCGACTACCTCGAGCAGCTCACGCCCGGAACTCGCGAGCGAACCGCCGAGCTGGGCGCGGCAGGGTTCGAGGACGTGGTGGCAGCGATCACGCGCATCGCCGGCGACGACACGGACACACCGGCCCACTGGAGCGTCACGTTCTCGACCGCCGACGCCGACGCGACCGCCGCGAAGGCGACCGAGCTGGGCGGCACGGTGCTCCTCGCGCCGATCGACGCGCCGTACTCGCGACTGACCGTCCTTCGCGACCCGCAAGGTGCGACGTTCTCGGCGACGGCGTTCGTTGCCGAGAACAAGGACGTCGGCCGCACGCCCACCTGAGCCACCGCCCCTTGGCAGCGATGAATGCGCCACCACCGCGCTATCAGATCGACCCGCGCGTCGACGGCTACATCGACGCGCTCCCCGACTGGCAGCGGGCGATCTGCCGCCGGTTGCGCGATCTGATCCACGCCGCCGACCCGGAACTGGTGGAGACGATCAAGCGCACCGTGCAGCCCTACTTCGTGCTCGAGGGCAACGTGTGCGCGCTCCTCGCCGCCAACGACCACGTCAACCTGTTCCTCTACGACGGTGGGATCGTGCCCGATCCCGCAGGGATCATCACCGCCGGCCACGACAACAAGACCGCCCGCACGGTCTCCTTCTACTGCGGCGACACCATCAACGAAGCGGCCTTGACCGTGATGCTCAAGCAGATCATCGCGAACAACCGCGCCGGAGGCTGGCGCAAACTCAAACCGCACACCATCGCCAATTGAATCCAGGACTCGAGCGAGGTTCAGGATTGTCCGCCGAAGACGTCGATGAGTACCTGCAAGGGCTCGCTGGAAGCGCTGCGGCGCACGATCCTCGAGATCGTCCCAGACGCCGAGCAGGTGATCTCGTACAAGGTTCCCGCCTTTCGCAGGAGTCGGTTGCGACCTCGAAACGCGGTCGACCGCTGCGCCTCCTACCTGCGCCGTCTAGAGCGTCTCGTCGGCGAGGCTCGGCTCGAGGCCTTCGGGTTTGACCGTCTCGAGTTGATCGGTTCGGCTCATGGTGAGGTAGGCGACGCCGGCGATGATGAGGGCAGCGAGTATGGCGGCGATCGTGCCGTCGCCGATCCCCAGACCGCCGGCGTTTCGATCCTTGCCTGTCCAGTCGGCGAACGAGGCACCGAGTGGGCGGGTCATGACGTAGGCGGCCCAGAACGCGAGGATCGCGTTGACCCGTAGGAGATAGAAGGCAAGGCCGGGTAGTGCGAATAGGACTGCGAACACGATTCCGGCGGAGAGAAAACCGAGGTTGAAGGTGTAGGCGGCGAGGTCGCCGAGGGCGGTGCCCATCGCGAAGGTGGCGAGCACGGCAACCCAGTAGAAGAGTTCACGCCGGATCGTCGTGATGCTGTGGATGGAGAGCGTGTGCTCGCTGCGCGACCAGCTCCAAAAGGCGGCGGCAAGCAGTATTGCGAACATGATGGTCGAGGCGATGTACGGGACGCCGAACTCGATGTGAACGACGTCGGCGGCCATCGTCCCGAAGACCGCGACCATCCCGACCGCCAGCCAATAGATCCAGGGCACATACCTGTCTGTCCGCAGCTGCAGCGCCATCGCGGCAACAAAAACGACGAAGCCGCCGATCACCGCCAGGTAAGGGTTGACGTTGTGGACAAGGTAGTCCGAGGTCGACTCACCAAACGCCGTCGTAAGCAGCTTGATCGCCCAGAAGGTCGCGACGATACGAGCCGGCACCTTGAGAGACGAGGGGGTGCGGATCAAGACCATCGGAAAGCTCCTTCGGGCGAGTGCTAATGAGGGTGCGCGGGTGCGACCAACGCAGGACGACCGCGACCCAACACGGGTATCACAGCAGGGTTGAGGAAACCGCAGAAGTTGTGTTAAGAGCTTCCCCAGCAACCTGCTCCGTGCCGCCGCGGCCTATCGACGCTCCGATCCGCCGCTTGTTGCTCACGCTGCCGGCCCACCTGTGTGAACGGTGGGAGATCGGCCCTGAGACCAGTCCGAGCCTGCAGGCCGGCGCAGAGGGCAGCCCTCGACGCTCGACTCGGGTTCGCGATGCCGGCGGGCAGTAGCCTGCTCTAGTGGGCGCAATGAAGCGATGGCTGCGGCGGATCGGTGTCGCGCTGCTGGCGATCGCCGTTTGCCTGACGCTCGCCTCAGTTGCGTACAACGCGGCCACCCCCGGTGGCGTGGCAGCGGCGATGCTCTATGCAGGCCCGTACGTTGAGGCGGGCGGGACGCTTCTGGCATATCGTCGCTGGGGGACGCACGGTCCGCCAATCGTCCTCATCGGTGGGTTCATCGAGCCTTCGTGGGTGTGGCACGAAGTAGGGCCGCTTCTCAGCCGGACGCACCGCGTGTACGCCGTTGATCTGCCGCCCTTCGGCTACTCGCAGCGGCGCGGCCCGTTCACGCTCGCGCACTGGACGCAACTCATCGAGGCCTTCGAGACCCGCCTCGACATCCACCGCCCGGTCGTGGTCGGGCACTCGCTTGGAGCCGCGGTCGCCGTCTCGCTCGCGACCGAGGCGCCCCAGGACGTATCGGGCATCGTCCTCCTCGACGGGGACGCGCTGCCCGGCAGCAGCGGCCCCGGCTTCTTCTCCCATCTGCTTGTGCCGCCGTGGTTCACGTCGATCTTCCGGATCGCAACCGGCTGGGATTGGTTGTTCCGAAAGGGCCTGCGCGGCGCCTGGGGCAAGACGCCGGCTCCGTTCACGAACGCGTTCCTCGATGAGTGGGAGCGCCCCTTCCGCGTCGCCGGCACGGCCTCCGCCTTCATCTCAATGCTCGGCCACGGCATCCAGGGCGTCTCACCGGCGACGATCGCGCATGTGCAGGTTCCGCGCCTTGTCGTCTGGGGCGCCGACGACACCGTCGACTCCGTGTCAGCCGGCAAGCACACGGCCGCGCTCATGCACGCGCGCTTCCTCCTCGTCTCCGACGCCGGCCATCTGTCGATGCTCGCGAACCCAGCGGCCGTCGCCCGCGACATCGCGAGCGTTCGATAACGAAAGCAACGCCGTCTTCCCAACACCCTCGAGGCATCGAGGGGACCATCGGCAGGTCTTCCTGCTGCCGCATCGGTGTAGCCGACGGGTGCTGCAGTGTCGGTGTAGCGAGCGTGTGTCGCGCTTTTGTTGTCTACCGCGTGCGTTGTAACAGACGACCGACGATTCGAGCCTTTCGTCTCGAGCGCCGCCGCGGAGTGGTCGCGCGCGCTGATCCTTGCGGACAGGCCCCGGTCTGGATCAGCGCTCCGGATTGACGCCCGACCACGGGGCCCGAGACTCGGGTGGGTGGTGGCAGCCGTCGGCGCTCGACCGATGAGTCAGCTGTCGCCGGACGGTCAGAACGACCAGCAAGGGTCCACACCTCGGCAAAAGGGGGAGAACGAGATGGCTGTATGGGAAAAGCAGATCGCCGCTATCAATCTGACCGTCAGTGACCTGGAGCGCTCATCGGCGTTCTACCGGCAGGTCTTCGGATTGCCTCTGCAGCACGGAGACGAAGAAACGGCGATGTTCCGATTCAAGGACACCTACGTCTTCTTGCAACGCAGCCCGGCTCACCAGGACGACCCGTCAGGCGAGGCGCTCAACCTGGCCCGCACCGGGGTTGGGCAGTTCGCCATCATCGTTTCGGATGTTGATGCGGTGCGGGCTGAGTTGGATCGGCACGGGGTGACGCTGATCAGCGGCCCGGCCGACCGTGACTGGGGCATGCGCACCATGACCTTTGCCGACCCGGGCGGCTACACATGGGAGATCGCACAAGAACTACCTGACCCTGTCGCGTCTTAGCGCCACGCCCTTGTCTCCGCGAGCGTTCGGAAGTCCCCTGGCCCGGCCGTGACATGATCTAGGCCATGGCCGAATCGGAGCAGCCGACGGAGACGCAGCTCGCGCTCCATTTGGAGACGCTCCTTGTCGCGCCGCGGGAGCGTGTGTTCGCTGCATTCGTCGACGCCGAGCAACTTCGGAGTTGGTGGGGTCCCGCAGGATTCACCGTGCCGGCCCTCGAGTTCCGCGCAGTCGATGAGACGGATTACCGGATTGCCATTCAGCCGCCGGATGGGGATGTCTTCCACATCCGTGGAACGTTCCGTGCCGTCGAACCCCCGCGACGCTTGGGCTTCACGTTCATCTACGAACAGCCTGATCCCGACGATCAAGAGACGTTGGTCACGCTGGCCTTCGACTCGATAGATCCAGGCACCCGCCTCACCCTCGATCAGGGCCCGTTCACGACTGCGGCACGCTTGGAGCTTCATCGTGAGGGCTGGACGGAAACGCTCCAGCGGCTCGAGCGGTCGTTCGTCTGAAACACCCCGCTCGTCTGCGCCAGCGTGCGTCGATGTCCCTTGAGCGGCCGTGGCGTGGGGCTTCACGGGACTTACGATCCGCGGTGGCTACGACGTCAGTTTCTGACTCATCGAAAGTTCGAGAATGACCCCGACGACGCGAGGAAACACCGCGTGATCTTGCCTTCGTCAGCAATGAGTCGCTTGCCCGCTCGTCCGGTCTCGACCTGTTCAGGTTCGGACGAGGCTTCCGAAGCTTCACGCGAGAACTCTCTCGCCCCGGTCGTGCCTGGGCTGGAAGTGGGCGAGGGGTGACGTTACCCGCCGCCCTGGCCGTCTCCTCCTTTGCCACGCCGTTGCTGGCGGTCCTGTTGGACGGCTTGCATGGCTGCTGTGCGGAGCTGATGGTTTTCCTGCACGAACTGGACGAGCTCGGCGCTCAGGGCTTGCCGCGCGCTCTTGAGCAGCGGGTCGATCTGGTCACGAGCCGCCTTTCGTGCCCCGCAACCCTTGCCGACCGACTGCACCAGGGTCTTGACGTCGGATAGGACCTGCGCCCGGTCCTGCTTGACGACGGCTTCGTCGGAGGCGAACTGCGATCTGATCTTCGCCCGGTCGGCCTGCAGCGAGGCGCTTGTCGCGCTTCCCTGCGCGTCGGTGGTAAGGGCCTGAATGTTCGTATCCAGGTCATGGTGGCGAGTCTGGATGTCGGTATCGAGCTTTGTGATGTCGGCCTGGATCTGTGAGGTGTCGACCGACGTCGTGGTCTGGCCCTGACATCTACTCGCGGGGCCCACGCCGGGGCTGGTCGTGGTGGTAGTGGTGCCGTTGTCAGCCAGCGCCACTGGTGCCGCCAGGCTGAAGGCGGCAACCGCGACTGCGGCGAGAATGCTTTTAGGCATCGAGATACTCCTGAGGTGGGATGAACCCGACAGCTACCACACCTCTGATCGGCATCCCGGACAGGGACCGACGCAAAATCCACGTTAAGACCGCCCCCGGGTGATGCTCGACCAAAAACAGCCTTTCAAGCAACGCCCTCTCTGTTTGACGCGCGCGCGCGAATAGCAGATAACGCCACCCCGCCGCCGCGCGAACTGTGCATGCCCGCCCCGCCCGGGAGGCGGCGCAGGCAATCAGAAATGCGGCCGGATGGGCCCGTCGAAGTGGTATCATTCTCTGGCCAGACAACGCATTCAGTGCCTGGACAGTGCCTAAACGGGCGGTAAAAGCGCGTTTCGCGCGTTTACATCGCTGAGGCCCAAAAAGGCGTAAAACCGCCTAACCAGGCCGTTTTGCCCGAACGCGCGACCGAGTCCGGCATTAGTACTTGTAATGCCAGTTATCGCGTCGACAAGCTGGGGGTCGCTGGTTCGGCCCAGTACCGCCCATCTCCGAAGGGCTCGCCAAAAGCGGGCTTTTTGTTTGCTGATGTGACACCAACGGCCGCGTCGTGGGAGGGCATGTCAGCGGAATGTCAGCAACCGGGGTTGCGCATCGCCATCGACAATCCATTGCGCTGCCTTTGGGTGGGCGCCGGGTTATGCGCATCGCTAAGGCCCTATCTCGGTGGGCCCTGAGCCCTTCTCGCGTGTCGGGTATGTGCCAGGATCGAGGGCGCACCGCCACACGAAGGAGGAGTCATGGCAGTTCTTGTCCGGCACAGGGTCTCCGGTATGACGCCTGAGCAGTACGACCAGTCCGCGCCTCCGCTGATCGAGAAGCTGAAGGCGCAGCCGGGTTTCATGTACCACGTTGCCTTCGCAGACGAGGGCGGTGTCTTCACCGTCTCTGAGATCTGGGAGAGCAAGGAGCAACACGACCGCTGGTTCAGCGAGAACATCGAGGGCGTTATCCCCGGCGTCGAGCAACAGGTCATCAAGGTTCACGCAGTGCAGGCGCCGTAACGCTCCCGCGTGCACGGGTGGCACGCCGATGAGTACAGGCCGTCTTCCGGCGCTCAGACTTACGGCCCGTTCTTAGATTGCGACGTTAGCCGGGGACTCGTACTTCTTCCCACATACACTGCTTGTCGAGAGGACCCTAGGGCGCGGCAACATTGCGCGAGTAAGTGGTTCGGCTAGATGCGGCGATAGCGAGCGTCGCTGAGTGAGTAGATACCGAATGCAATTAGCCCCGTGGCGACGAGGCCGAGTAGGAACGGACCGTAGGAGGCATGGGCGATCTTCGCCAACGCGCCGTCGAGGCTGACAGCCTTGCTCGGGTTGTAGTCGATCGCCGCCTTGATTAGAAAGACGCCAATCAAGCCGAAGACGACCATCCGCGCGAGGTGGCCGAAGCTCCCGATCCACTCGATCCAGTTCTGAAGCTGCGGGCTCATCTGCTCGCTCTTCGAATCCTTCAGGAAGTCTTTGCTTATCCCTCGGTAGCCCTGGTAGAGCCCGATCCCGATCAGAACGACGCCAGCAATTCCGACCAGCCAGGTGCCGGCCGGCCAGCCGAACACGCCCGCCGTCGTCTTGGAGGCGTTGCCGCCGCTGGAGCCTGAGCCGAGCAGGATCTCGACCGCAATCGCGCACAAGCCGGCGTAGACGAGGCCGCTCCCAAGCGCGGCCAGCCGTTCGAAGCCGCTATCCGAATCCTCGGGACCGTGGCCGAGCAGAGCGCGTACGAGCCGCCAAAGCGCGTAGCCGGCGAGGCCAATCGCAACCAGGATCAGTAACACCTTTCCGAATGGCTGGTGCGCGATCGTCTCCAGCGCCCCCTGCTGGTTGGCGGTCGTGCCGCCAGCGCCGAGAGCAAGCTTGATCGCGAGTACGCCGATGATCCCGTAAATCAGCCCGCGCGCCACGAAACCCGCGCGCGCCAGCCATTCGAAACCGCGACTTCGTGCAAGCTTTTCGCCAGTCGTTCTGGCGTCGCGGACTGGGTCTGGCTTGGTTTGCGCCTGAACGCTTACAGCCTCTCCTCTCCTTGCGACGGGGGTCGGAGGAAGAAACGCACTGCTTCTACGCACAGATACGCAGAACGAAACGGGGCGCTACCGGCGGTGAAGATGTCCGGACCGGAGGCGCTTGTCGACGACTCGTCGACGCTTCACAA
>Ga0070731_10003224_pt1 | contig 14879 bp, 9 predicted proteins | sample Coa_R1_2_FD_66448 | JGI IMG/M metagenome (GOLD analysis project Ga0070731, IMG submission 66448) | Surface soil microbial communities from Centralia Pennsylvania, which are recovering from an underground coalmine fire - Coalmine... | ecosystem: Environmental > Terrestrial > Soil > Unclassified ... | reverse complement strand
TTGCGTTCAACACAAGCCCTTTTTCTGCGTCTTTAGAAATATTATTGTCTGCATCAATCTTACCGTAAAAACCGCCATAATCATTATCTGGTGCAAACTTCATCCAATACTTCAAAATATATTCCAGTTCCTGCTGCAATTCTTTTTTATATTGTTGAACGGGGTTGTGCATTATTTAAAAATTACGAAACCGATAATTTCTTACGTTTGATAATTGATTTATTCCTGGTGATGATTTTATTTAATGTGTTTACCGAAGTTGCAGAAGTGAACCCATCTGCCGGAGTGTGCATTACATAATCAAGCAGCTTTTCAACGGTAGTTGTTGCAACATGGAGGCGAGTATCTGAGGAAGCATAATAAATATAAACTGTACCGTCATCATTACAAATCCATCCATTTGAAAATACTACATTAGAAACATCCCCAACCCTTTCTTCGCCTTCAGGGGCTAAAAAATAACCGCCAGGTTTGTAAATAATTGTGGAAAGGTTCTTTAAGTCAGTCATAAAAAGATACAAAACATAACGCAGACCATTAGCCGTATTTCGCACACCATGTGCAAGATGCAACCAGCCACATTTTGTTTTTATCGGTGTTGGGCCCTGACCATTTTTTGCTTCATTAATTGTGTGATAAATTTTGGGGTCAATGATTATTTCATTTTCGATAACAGCATCGATCATTGAATCAGCAAGCCCAAACCCAATCCCCCCTCCGGTTCCGGTACTGATGAAGCCATCCTGCGGCCTTGTATAAAAAGCATATTTCCCTCTTACAAATTCAGGATGCAATACCACATTTCTTTGTTGTGGAGATGGTGTTTTTAAATCTGCAAGACGCTCCCATCTTTTTAAATCTTTTGTTCTCGAAATTCCACATTCTGCGACCGCAGCAGCTTGATCGTAATCAGGCGCAACAACATCTTTTCTTTCCACGCAAAACAAGCCGTAGATCCATCCATCCTCATGCATTGTCAAACGCATGTCATAAATATTTGTATCAGGCTGATCTGTCTCCGGCATGTTAACCGGGTAATCCCAAAAACGAAAATTATCAATTCCGTTATCGCTCTGCGCGATTGCGAAAAAGGATTTTCTGTTGATTGATTCCACTCTGGACAAAACAATATATTTATTTTTCCATTTCATTGCGGTTGCATTGAAAACCGCATTTATTCCGAATCTTTCCATCAGGAAAGGGTTGTTTTTTTTATCCAGGTCATACCTCCAGAATAATGGTGTATGTGCCGCGGTAAGTACCGGAGATTTATAACGGTTGAAAATACCATTGCTGTCTTCACGCAGTTCATTTTTTTGCGCGAGCAATTCTTCATGATTTTTCTTTAGTCTCCTTAATCTTTTCTCAAACAGATCCTTCATAATATTTTTTAAAAAAAATAATTAATATTCATTCAGCCTGTTCCACCATGTTTTTTTGAGTATCATGATAATCATTGTTAGTATGACCACAGTGATAAGCAGCGGAATTTTTAACCATAGTACCAGGTACATGGGCAAAATTGTCAAACACAATTGACCGATTATCCCGATAAAAATATTGAACATATTTATTCCGAAATTTCTATTGCCATTAAATTGCGGATCTTCAGCAACGACCATTTGGTGAATGGGTTTCCAAAATCCCCACGGACGAACATTTTTGTAAAATGATTTTATCGTTTCCGTGTTAACCGGTGGGGCAGCATAAGTTCCGGCAATGGAACCAATCAATGACAATACAAACAACACCGGCCAATAATACAGATCCAATCCATGAAGCACATCGTTGGTTTTTAGGACTGCCAAAGCAATTGCAGGAAGAATACCGGCGAGCATCCCCCAAAAAAAGCCGCTTGCATTAAAGCGCCACCAATGCCACTTGAGCATATTGGCTGCAATGTATCCGCCGTACAATCCGGAAACGATCCATTGCAAAACAGTATTTACATCTTTCACAAATAAACCCAGAATGATACCGATTGTAACAACAACAAGACCTGCCAGATAATTCATCGAAATAATTTTTTTATTTGAAGCAGCAGGATTGACATATTTAAGATAAATGTCGTTTACGATATAAGCTTGCGCAGCGTTCAGGGTGCCGGAAAAAGTTCCCATAAATGCTCCGAGCAATCCGGTAAGAACCAAGCCCATTAAACCAATGGGTAAGAAGTTGTTTATTGCGGCAGGTAAAACTTTTTCAAAATCGGTACCACTGGTTGTTTGAATATCGCCGTGTATTTGTGAGTAGTATAATAAGGCAAGAACTGTAAAACCAATTATCATAGAATACCGGATCGGCAAAAGAATGATAGAAACAAACCCGCTCATTTTGCTTGCTTCCTGAGGTGATTTCGTACTGAGAACTTTTTGCATATCATAATTCGGGGCAGGACCCGCTACACTTGCAAAAACTCCTTTAAATAACATCATCATGAAAAATATTCCAAACATAGAAAAACCATCTTCACTGATTTTTTTGTTAGCATCCGCAACCATATTACTCCAATCGAGATTCAATTTCCATCCAAAAAAAGGATTTGTCCAGCCCTGGGGTACCTTCAGTGAATTGCCCTGCAGATGAATCATTGCGATGATTCCAATGCTGATGCAGGCAACGGTCATGATCGCATATTTTATTACGTCGCCAAGAACAATGCTGTGCATGCCTCCGAGAATGGAATAAAACATGGCAAATAAGGTAAAAATAATTCCATATACATGCGGCACATATTCCGGCGCAACATGAAAAGGTATGAAGTGACTAACCGTGTCCCAGGGAATAAAGATCTGAATGAACTTTCCCAACCCTACAAATCCATAAGCCATAAATCCCAGACAACTAAGCAAAGCGAAAGCCACCACGATATTGTGCGATGCCTTCACGCCTTTTCCAGAACGACCGAACCTGCTTACCAACCATTCTGCACCGGTAGTTGCATTCGAGCGGCGCAACCAACGTGACAAATACATCATAAGAAAAACCTGGTTAAAAACGGGCCACAACCAAGGAATCCAAATACTCTTCATTCCATAAACAAAACATAAACTCACCATCCACATCGTTCCCGAAATATCAAACATGTCCGAAGCGTCACTCAACCCGAGCATGTACCAGGGTAGTGATTTACCTCCGAGCAAATAATTTTCCTTATTTAGTCTTGCCTTTTTACGCAGGAACCAGCCAATGCACACCATGGTAATGAGGTATGCAGCGATAATACCCAGATCGATCGCGTGTAATTTCATTTATTTAGCATTTCTAACGTTCATACGCAAATGAAAATTAAATTTCAGCGCTTAAAGTACCGTTGGCGTTTTCCCCAAAGGCAGCGGATCGGCGTACACTCTTATGCATATTAAAAGCTATTGTATCTTATCTATACAAATGCTCTTTTGTTACTTCTTTCTGAAACAGCGTTCTCGGATCATTATAAAATTTGACAAAATCATTTGCAGATGCCTGACCTTTATAAGGAACATAGAATTCTCCGCTCCCATTTGGTTTAATGCCTGCATTGCGCCAGGCTAGTGCGTAAGCAATTTTATAAGGAGCAACCGCTTTCAGCAAAACCTTCGTCCACCATGTGCTATCGGGCAGCGTACCGTATCCAAATTCAGTGAGGGCCGGAATTTTATCATTTTCAGATGCAACGCTGTCGAGTATGTTGAGCATATTTCCGGCAAGCCTGATAAAATCATTGTTGGCTGCGGTATTGTAAGCCTGGTAAATATCAAAGCCCAACACATCAACAAAATCATTTCCAGGATATCTTTCCAAATATTCTTCCCTAGAATAAAATTTATCGGTGTTATAAGCATACAAAAGATTATGAACATTTTTAGTGTCACGCAAATAAGATTCTGTAAAACGATACAAATCCTTTAGTTCGGCTGGGGTGCAATTTTTTTCGCCCCACCAAAACCAACTTCCATTCAATTCGTGAAATGGCCTGAAGATTACCGGGATAAATTCTCCGTTTTTCCCTTTGAGGCTTATCATAAAAGCCGCGATCTTATCGAGCCAATTTTTATATAATTCATTTTTTTCACCACCAGGTAAAATTGATGCAACTGTTCCAGGCGCGGGGTTCCAAGCCGTTTTCCCGGTTAATGGGTTGTTGAGGTGCCAGCTGATGGTTATTACACCCCCCCGATCGTAGATTTCTGAAATAAAACTTTTAATTTTTTCGAAGGGAACACTGTCGAGGTTGACGTCGTGATCAAGTTCAAGTCTTCCCAGTTCCCAGCCGTAAACTGCGGGATAGTCTCCGGTTACTTCTTTGATATCACTTCTGGCATTTTCGTATTTCCAACCAACGCCGTAAGCGAGGTCGTCCTGGTGACCGAACATAAAACCTTTGTCAAGTAGTTTCTTTAAATTATTGTAAAGATTAACCGTCTCTTTGGTTGCATTTTTATCGGCCGGTGATTGCTGCGATTGCGCAATAGAAGTAAATAACAGCGATATGATCGGCAGTGATAAGAGTTTCATATAGCAGTCAGTTGAATGACCAATCGATCCTACTTCAAATCTAGTCTGAATAGCCTGTTATTATTTATACTTTTTTGCCTATTAATCGCCCAAGTTTATCTATTTTGTCAGATTTTTTGACGATAATAACCTGAAGGTAAATAATTTAAAAAACCTTTTTCAGGCGATTTTCTATTGTACTTATTTATCCTTCGACGAAATTTCTTGAAATATTTTTTGCAATTAATGCAGCTATCAGTCTACACAACTTGTCTACAATTAACCAAGACTTATGCATAAGGACATAATGCGGGAAATCATACCGCTGACACCCAACGATTGTTTCACTCTTTTTTCGAGAACAAAAAAAGAGTTTAATTTCCCACTCCATTATCACGATGAGTTTGAATTGAATTTTATTTGTAATGCCAAAGGTGCAAAAAGAATCGTCGGTGATAGCATTGAAGTTATTGATGATCTTGAATTGATTTTAATTGGCCCTAATTTATACCATGCTTGGTTCACCCACCAATGCACCAGCCAGGACATAACCGAAATAACGATTCAGTGGCACCGTGATTTGTTTGATGATAAATTATTAAGCAGAAACCAGCTGAATTTTGTAAAGTGTTTGTTTGATCGGGCGCAACGGGGAATCTCATTTCCAAAAGACACGATTCAGAAAATCGTACCCAGGATAAAATCTCTTGATCAAAAAGGAGGATTTGCCTCGGTTCTTGAATTGATGTCGATACTCCATGAACTTTCCGTTTCGACAGATATAAAGACTTTATCGGACGCAACATTCATCAACACGCAATTCAGTTATAATAGCAGACGTATTGAAAAAGCATTTCAATACATGAATCATAATTATGACAGAAGTGTTACACTTGGCGAAGTGGCAAAGCTTGTTAACATGACCGACGTTTCCTTCAGTCGTTTTATTAAAAAAAGGACTGGCAACACTTTTATTGACACACTCAATGAAATACGATTAGGGCACGCTTCAAAAATGCTGATCGACACCACCCATTCGATCGCTGAAATTTCTTTTAACTGCGGATTCAATAATATTTCAAACTTCAACAGAATCTTTAAAAAGAAAAAAGGATGTACACCTAAAGGATTCAGAGAAAACTTCGCATCAGGAAACAGGGTGTTTATCTGAGTAAGGCGACAAATAAAACGAGGAATAAGAAAGTGTCGCTAATTTCTCATTCCTCATTTCTAATTTCTTAGTCTCACAATTAGGTCGCCCAGGCTTTATCCCCTTTTTTGTAAGGAATGCAGCCCTCATATCTTCCGGGAACTGCAACATATCGAAGCGCTTTTGTTGCACCGGGTTCAGAAGTAAAGTAACCCCATAAGGTAAGTTCCTTCATCATGCGGAAGTAATGCGTCGGGTCTTCCGGTTTTTTCTTGCCCATATAGTCTTTTGCCTCTTTATCAAGCGCAACCAAAAAATCATGTTTGTCATTAGGAGCAAGGTCAACAAAATTATTTTTATATTTTGCTTTTGCAGCATCGTTTAATTTCTGCATGCCATCCAAAAATATTTTTTGGTCCTTATCTTCATAGCAATCGTTTACGATAACCGTCATGAACTGTCCGACTTTTGCATCTTTCGCGCCCGGCGATGTCGTTGCCGGAATGATTGTTTCGGCAATTTCATCGAGATAAGAAACATCATCCGGAGTAAAAGTCAGCGTGGCACCATACTTCTTATCTGCAGGGCCGCAACCGGATAAAAACACTTCTGCTCCAACAATGGTTCCACCCAGCAAAAGTGCAACACTTGACAACGCTTCACGTCTGTTCATAATTTATTTTTTTGTACGTTATGAAATTAAATTTCCTGATTTTTATTGATATAACAATGATTTTAACTGGTCAATTTGAAAATTATCCAAAGCCGCGTTCTGCTTATGGGGTAATTGAGTCTTTTCCGCATTTTGAATCACAAGTTTCCTTTTTTCATCTCACTTACTGCATAATTGGTAGCACGCGCCGTCAATGCCATATAAAAAATCGATGGGCTTTGATTAGCCGTACTCGTCATGCATGCACCATCGGTAACAAAAACATTTTTACAATTATGAAACTGATTCCAGCCGTTCAGCAAAGATGTTCTTGGATCCTTTCCCATTCTGCATCCGCCCATTTCATGAATATCTCTGCCAGGAGCCCAATGATTATCGTGCTGGGTGATATTTTTTATTCCGCATTTATCAAACATCTCACTGCTCTGGGTTAAGAAATCCTTCAATAACTTTTCATCATTATCATCGTACCCCACATTGGTAACAAGCAATGGAATTCCCCACTCATCTTTTTTGTCTTTGCTTAATGTCAATGTATTTGTTTCTTTCGGAACCGTCTCCCCCTGCATATAAATATATACGCCCCAGGGACCCGCTTCGCTCATTGCCTCCTTATAAGCAGCACCGATCTGATCTTGCGATGCATCACCGTTTCCACGCTCTCGGTAACAACCCATAAAGGCCATATATCCCCCGACAAATTCCATGTCATTTTTATGAATGTTTCTGAAATTTGGCATCATGCATTCCGCAGTTCTTCTCCCATAAAAATATTTGTCCTCATAACCTTCAACCTTGCCTCCTACGGAACCCCGATAATTCTGAAAGCACGCGTATTTTCCAAGCAGCCCATTATCATTTCCAAAGCCATTTGGAAACCGATTTGATGTTGAATTGAGCAAGATCAAATTACTGTTCAGGGCAGAGCCATTTACAAAAATAATTTTTGAAAAATATTCTGTCGCCTGGTGCGTGTTCGTATCAATAATTCTTACACCAACTGCCTTGTTTTTTTTCTCGTCGAAAATGATGGAGTGTACAACTGAAAATGGACGGATCGTAAGATTGCCTGTTTTTTCAGCCCACGGTAGTGTTGATGACACCGAGCTGAAATAACCGCCAAACGGGCATCCGCGCATGCATTCATCGCGCGCCTGGCATTTTCCTCGTCCTTGTTTGAGATGAATTTCTTTCGGTTCCGTCAATTGCGCCCATCTTCCCTGGATCATAAAACGATCTTTATAATGGGAACTTATTTTATCACGCAAATCTTTTTCCGGGCAATTAAAATCAAACGGCGGTAAATATTCTCCGTCGGGCATCGCTTCTAACCCGTCCCGGTTCCCGCAGATGCCGGCAAAAGTTTCTACGTGCGAATACCATGGCGCAACATCGTCATAGCTTATCGGCCACTCAATTCCGTATCCATATTTTGCCGGATTAATAAATTCATATTTGCTCCAACGCGGGCAAGCGCGCCCCCAGATAATTGATTTGCCACCAACCTGGTAACCACGAATCCACTCAAAAGGCTTTTCCTGAATGTAAGGATGATCTTTGTCTTTTATAAAAAAATGCGATGTGGATTCATCAAAACCTGCCGCTTCTGTTATCAATGGATTTTCATCAACAAATTTTTTCGGCATTTCTCCGCGATGCGGAAAATCCCACGGGTTCATCGTAGCCGTCGGATAGTCTTTGTTGTGCACAACCATTCTTCCACGTTCCAGTACCAACGTTTTTAATCCTTGTTCACACAATTCCTTTGCTGCCCAGCCTCCGCTTATTCCACTGCCAATAACAATTGCGTCATAGGTATTTTTGTTTACACCTCCGGAATTGATATTTACTGTACTGTCCCCTGGCATAATATTTACATTTTCTTATTTTTGGTTATGGGTTCCGGTTTTATTTATTTTTTATTTTTAGATTTTCATTTTTTGCCAACCCGGTAACCCACTTGCCATGGTTAGCCCGAATTCTTCTCCTGTTCGTTCATTGTAGACGACCTAAAAACATCAATAGTGACATGGAGCCCTTTTCATTTTTCCACCTGCCTCACGTCCTATATATTCCCTTTCTTCAACTCTTCCACGGCGTGATTTGCAGCGCGGGCCGTCAGTGCCATAAATGTTATTGACGGATTTTGTGTGCTGGTCGATGCCATGCATGCGCCATCAGTTACGAAAACATTATTGCAATTATGAAATTGATTCCAGTTGTTCAACAAAGATTTTTTCGGATCCTTTCCCATTCTGCATCCGCCCATTTCATGAATATCCAAACCTGGCGCCTGCTTGCTGTCTCGCTGGTTGATATTTTTACATCCTCCCTTCTCCAGCATTTCCGAAGTTTGAGTGAGAAAATCCCTTAAAACCTTTTCATCATTATCGTCATACCCAACAGATGTGACGAGCTGCGGAATTCCCCATTCATCTCTTTTATCTTCACTCAACCGAACATGATTGGTTTCTTTCGGTACTGTTTCACCCTGCATCATAGCAAACACATTCCAGTCACCTGCTTCCGTAAGGGCATCTTTAAATTTGCCACCGAGTTCCTCTTCACCTTCTTTCACATAAGCGTTGCCACGACCCGCGCTGTAATGAACCATGTATCCCCTGAGAAAATCCATCTCCTGTTTATAAACATTTCTGAAATTAGGCATCATGGCCTGGGTTGGTCTTCTACCATAATAATATTTATCGGACGGTCCATCATATGTTGCCGATACCGTGCCCCGATAATTATGAAAACAAACATATCTTCCAAGCAATCCATTATCATTTCCCAAGCCATTTGGGAAACGGCTTGATCTTGAATTGAGCAAAACAAGATTTGTGTTTAGACAGGCTGCGTTTACAAATATTATTTTGGCAAAATATTCAGTTGCATGCTTTGTGTGTGCATCAATAACTTTTACGCCAACCGCCTTACCTTTTTTGTCATCATAAATAATTGAATGTACAACTGAATTCGGTTGCAAAGTGAGGTTGCCAGATTTCATCGCCCATGGAATGGTTGTTGAATTGGAACTGAAATAACCGCCAAAAGGGCAACCGCGCTCACACAAACTTCTTGCCTGGCATTGTTGTCGGCCCTGATCAAAATGGATTTGTTTTGGTTGTGTAAGATGGGCGCAGCGACCAACAATCGGAAAACGATCTTTATAACTGGATGCAATTTTTTCCTGGATATTTTTCTCAACACAATTTAATTGCCAGGGGGGAAGAAATTCGCCATCAGGCAAAGTTTCCAATCCATCTTTGTTACCACTGATTCCCGCAAATATTTCAACATGAGAATACCATGGGGCAATATCTGCATAGCTGATCGGCCAATCTCCAAAACCATCACGCGCAGGTCCTGCAAAATCAAATTTGCTCCAGCGCTGCGTTTGCCGAGCCCACAGTAAAGACTTTCCACCAACCTGGTAACCACGGATCCAATCGAATGGTTTTTCCTGCACGTAAGGATGTTCCACATCTTTTACAAAAAAATGTTGGGAAGACTCACCAAAAGCATAACATCTTGCGACGACTGGATTTTCATCCAATACTTTAACAGGCATTTGTCCGCGATGTGGAAAATCCCAAGGGTTTTTTGTTGCAGTAGGATAATCCCTTAAGTGCACGACATCTTTTCCGCGCTCAAGCACCAGCGTTTTTAACCCATGATCGCACAATTCTTTTGCAGCCCAGCCGCCACTGATTCCGCTGCCAATTACAATTGCATCGAAGGTGTTTTTTGCGACACCTCCTGAATTAATGTTTAAAGTACTATCGCCGGGCATAAAAAAATTTATAAAATTACAGTTCAAAAAATACACAATGGCTCCCATGGAGGCATTGGATATTGATCAAATATTACTCTTTTTGAGCTCACTCACTGCAAAATTCGCAGCTCGCGCTGTCAACGCCATGTAAGTAAGTGATGGATTTTGACAGGCACTTGAAGCCATGCAAGCTCCGTCCGTTACAAAAACATTTTTTGCATCCCAAACTTGGTTATGCATATTTAATACCGAAGTCTTCGAATCTTTTCCCATTCTCGCCGTTCCCATTTCATGAATTCCATCCCCAATTTCATGTCCACCATCCCATGTTTTTATTTCTTTAACACCAGCTGCTTCAAACATTGCTTTTGATTCTTCCAGAATTGCTTTACGCATTTTCTTCTCATTATCTTTTAACTCTGCATCCATTGCAAGCACTGGCAATCCCCATTTATCTTTTTTATTTTTATCGAGCATAATCTTATTTTCATGGTATGGTAACAATTCTCCAAACCCTGTCATGCCGATTGTCCACGTGCCGGGTTCCGTAAGTTCCTCCTTAAACTGTGCGCCGATACTCAATTCAGCAACGCTCCTGCTCCATCCTTCACGGCTCGCGCCGCCCTGATAGCCAAATCCACGAAGAAAATCTCTTTTATCCCCAAACAAATTCGCGAAGCGGACAATATAAAATCCATTGGGTCTTCTCCCGTAATAATATTTGTCTTCATAACCATCAACAATACCTGAAGCGCCGACATTGTAATGATGATCCATAATATTATGGCCTAATTCTCCGCAACTGCTTCCCAAACCCTCCGGCCAAACGTCCGTTGCAGAATTCATCAGCACCCATGCGCTATTCAATGCAGATGCGTTTACAAAGACTATCTTGGAATAATATGTATAAGTTTTATTATTTTCCGCATCAAGGATTTCAACACCTTTTGCCTTCTTAGCATCCTTATCGTAAATAATTTTTGTGACGATACTCCAGGGACGAACCGTTAGGTTTCCGGTTTTGGCAGCAGCGGGCAACGTGGAAGATTGTGTGCTGAAATATGCGCCGAATGGACATCCCTCCCAACAGCGATTGCGATATTGACATTGCGTTCTTCCTTCAACCGGGGCAGTTAAATTTGCGCTTCGGCCAATTATCAAGTGTCTGTTACCGTTATACTTTTCTTTTATTCTTGCAGAAACATCCTTTTCAACACAATTCAATTCCATGGCTGGCAAAAAATGTCCGTCGGGTAATTGTTGCAATCCTTCGAGCGAACCATTAACACCAATAAATTTTTCAACATGATCATACCAAGGTGAAATGTCTTTATAACGAACCGGCCAATCGATTGCCCATCCGTCTTCAGCATTTGCATTAAAATCAAAATCACTCCAGCGATAACTTTGTCTTCCCCATAAAATGGAACGACCACCCAATTGGTAAGATCGCCACCACTTAAAAGGTTTGACTTCTGTGTATGGACAATCAACATCGTTTGCCCAGTAATCCATAATCGGCTCGGATTTTCCCCAGGTACGCGCAATGATCGGGTGTTGTTTTAACTGTACCTGTGTTGCTCTGCCATGATGTTCAAGATCCCATGGATTTTTATCAGCAGATTTATAATCTTTTACATGTTCAAAATTTCTTCCCCGCTCAAGCATCAAAACCTTTAACCCATTTTGAGTAAGTTCTTTCGCAGCCCAGCCGCCACTGATGCCAGAACCAATCACAATGGCATCATACGTATTTTGTTCTTTCGCCTTGTTGTTCACATTTACTGAATCGCCGGGCATATTGTTAATTATTTACCAAATATGAATTACTTCATTCGATTTGCCATTCGACAGAAACAATGTTCAATGCTCAATTATTCATTGCTATATGTTCCCCTTCTTCAATTCATTCAGCGCATGATCCGCTGCTCGTGCAGTTAACGCCATATATGTAAGTGATGGATTTTGACATGCCGCTGACGTCATGCAAGCCCCATCTGTCACAAAAACATTTTGTGCATCCCAAACCTGATTATATTTATTAAGCACCGAGGTTTTCGGATCTTTTCCCATTCTTGCCGTTCCCATTTCATGAATACCGCGACCGAGAAATGGGTTGGCATCACGTGAATGGACATTTTTTGCACCTACTGCTTCCAGCATTTCCTTTGCATCTTGCAACATATCTTTTCTCATCTTTAATTCATTCTCTTTTAGTTCCGCATCAATAGCAAGGACAGGCAATCCCCATTTATCCTTTTTATTTTTATCAAGCGTTACTTTATTATCGTGATAGGGAAGTGTTTCACCGAATCCACCGAGATTCATCGTCCACCCGCCCGGTTCAGTTAATGCTTCTTTTAACTCGACTCCAAGTGCAATTTCTTCCGCAGAACGATTATATCCTCCCCGCGAGCTTCCCCCCTGATAACCGAAACCACGGATATAATCACGTTTATCGCCAAAGAAATTTCTGTAGCGGGGAATATAAACCCCATTAGCCCTGCGACCATAATAATATTTATCTTCATAGCCATCGACAGTTCCCGAAGCACCAACATTCAAATGATGATCCATTAAGTTATGACCAAGTTCCCCGCTGCTGCTTCCCAGTCCGTCCGGCCAAACTTCTGTTGCGGAATTCAATAGCACCCATGCACTGTTTAATGTGGAAGCATTTAAAAAAATTATTTTTGCTTTGTACTCGTATGTTTTCATGGTTTCTCCATCAAGCACTTCGACACCCGTTGCTTTTTTCTTGTCCTTATCATATAGGATTCTTGTAACAATGCTCCATGGACGCAAGGTCAAATTTCCTGTTTTTCTTGCCGCAGGTAACGTGGAGGACTGTGTGCTGAAATAGCCGCCAAATGGGCATCCCAACGCACATTTGTTTCTGAATTGACAGACAGTTCTTCCTTCAAGGGGCGCAGTCATATTTGCCGTGCGGCCAATGATCATGTCCCTGGTTTTAAATTTTTCTTTCAATCTTACCGCAACATCTTTTTCAACGCATGTCATATCCATTGGCGGTTGAAACTGGCCATCCGGCAATTGTGCTAATCCATCTTTATTACCGCTGATACCTGCAAATTTTTCTACATGATCGTACCATGCCGCCAAATCTTTATATCGAATAGGCCAATCAACGGCGATTCCGTCCTTTGCATTTTCTTCAAAATTCATATCACTCCATCGATAACTCTGACGTCCCCACATTAAGGATCGTCCTCCGGTATGATAACCACGAAACCAATCAAATCTTTTAACTTCCGTGTAAGGACATTCAGCATCTTTAACCCAATAATCCAGGTTTGTTTCGCTCAGCGGGTAATCCCTTTTTAATACTGGGTATTCTTTAATCATTTCCTGCGTGCGTCTTCCGCGATGCGGGTAATCCCATGCTTCTTTGGTTGCGTTCTTATAATCTTTAATATGCTCAATATGTTCACCGCGTTCGAGCATAATAACTTTCAAACCTTTTTCGGTAAGTTCCTTTGCTGCCCAGCCACCGCTGATTCCGGAGCCGATTACGATTGCATCAAAAACATTATCAGACATGATTTTTAATTTTACAATGTTAAATGTTTGATAGGCGATCTGGTATTTCCGGTTATGCCCTAATCTTAATTTTTTTCTCCTTTATATCCTATAAGTAAGCCTTTCCATCAAACTTTCTTGGGTTACACTTTTGTACAGCATTCATTCTATTCGCAGCCTGTCAATGCTAAATCCAGCATTGTATAGTTATTCAGCTGAAGGACAACAAAGCTACTCCAACAATTGATCGCTGCCGTTCATAAATTCATTTTTTTCAATTCACTCACTGCATGATCTGCTGCGCGTGCTGTAAATGCCATATAAGTAAGGGAGGGATTTTGGCAGGCCGCTGAAGCCATGAAAGCTCCATCAGTAACAAATACATTTGGAGCATCCCAAACCTGATTATATTTATTAAGCACTGAGGTTTTTGGATCTTTTCCCATTCTTGCCGTTCCCATTTCGTGAATTCCACGACCCAGATATGGTTCGCTGTCTCCACCCTGAACATTTTTTAAACCCGCAGCTTCCAGCATCTCTTTGGCATCATTCAACATGTCTTTACGCATCTTCAACTCATTTTCCTTCAGTTCAGCATCAATGGCAAGGATATTCAGCCCCCATTTATCTTTTTTCGATTTATCCAGTGTGACTTTATTATCGTGGTAAGGGAGTGTTTCGCCAAAACCGCCCATTCCAAAACTCCATCCTCCCGGCTCAGTCAAAGCTTCTTTATATTCTTTGCCAATGCTGTATTCGGCAACATCACGGCTCCAGCCGTCGCGACCGGCACCACCCTGGTATCCAAAGCCACGCACATAATCTCTCTTATCCCCAAAAAAATTGCGGAAGCGCGGTATGTATACGCCATTGGCTCGACGACCATAATAATATTTGTCATCATAGCCATCAGCTGTTCCACTTGCCCAAACGCCCAAATGATGATCCATTAAATTATGACCAAGTTCGCCGCTGCTGCTTCCAAGTCCGTCTGGCCAAACATCGGTCCCGGAATTCAATAAAATCCATGCGCTGTTTAATGTTGAAGCATTCAAAAAAACAATTTTCGCTTTGTACTCGATGGTCTGGTTGGTTTGCGCATCTAAAACCTCGACACCCGTAGCGCGTTTTTTATCTTTGTCGTATAAAATCTTTGTAACGATACTCCATGGACGAACAGTTAAATTTCCTGTTTTCAACGCAGCAGGCAAAGTTGCAGATTGGGTGCTGAAATATCCGCCAAACGGACAGCCATACCAGCATTT
>Ga0070731_10003223_pt1 | contig 14880 bp, 12 predicted proteins | sample Coa_R1_2_FD_66448 | JGI IMG/M metagenome (GOLD analysis project Ga0070731, IMG submission 66448) | Surface soil microbial communities from Centralia Pennsylvania, which are recovering from an underground coalmine fire - Coalmine... | ecosystem: Environmental > Terrestrial > Soil > Unclassified ... | reverse complement strand
CGGAATAGCTCGATGTCCTGCCGGACGGTCGTATCGTATTCCTGCTCTATTAGTTGGAGATCCGTGGGGAAATCAGCGACGGACATAGTCTACTTGTCTATAGAGATTATCATACATGGCCTCCGGTCGCAAGGAAACAATGTTCACGGCTCAATCGTCAGCCGGTCGGCGCGAACGACAATACGCGGTTGGGCGCCGGCGGAACACTCGGCGAACGGGTGCGACGCGTAGAAGTTCAGTCCGTAGACCAATTCGCGGCGGACACCCGGGTCAACGCAAGCCGGTCCAGCCTGGACGCTGTTGGTCTTCCAAAACGCGCGCACGGAAACCCGGTCGTCGAGAACAGGGAAAGTTTTCACTTTCACGTACACCACGCTGGCGGCGACCGCGAGTCCTGTTGCAAGAACCGCGAGAATGGTCCGGTCGCGCCAGGCGAGCCACCACACCAGCCCGGCGACGGCGACGAACGGCAGCGCCGGCGTGAAAACCACGGGCGCTCTTCGGATGCCCGACAAAAGCGCGTCCGGCAGCGCGGCGACAATCGCCGGAAGGCCGATCAGCATGAGGGCGCTCGCGCTGAGCCACCATTTCAGATGCGGGCCGGTTTTTTCGAGCCCTGCGGCGAGCATGACCGCGAGCGCGGGCAGAAGCGGCAAGACGTAGCCCGGAAGCTTGTTCTGGCTGATGGACAAAAAGACCAGCGCATAGACGAACCATGCGCCCAGAAACCGGACGCGGACGTCGTCATATGTTTTTCGCCTCGCCAGCAGTGCGACCAGAGGCGTCCACGGAAACAGCCCCGCCAGGAGGATCGGACCGTAATACCAGAAATGCTGGACGTGCTGAAGCGCCGGCGTGAAGTAGCGCTCGAAATGCTGCTTCCAGATCAGGTCCTGCCAGAATGCGCTGCCGTTGCGAAGGCCGCAGGCGAGATACCAGGGCGCGGCGACCGCGATGCATCCGGCGAGCATGGTCAGGCGTTTTCCGCGGGCGATGAGAAACGTTGGGGCGAACAACGCCACCGGCACCAGGCCTTTCGCGAGAATCGAGAGCCCGAGCAGCGCGCCTGCCCAATATCCGCGTTCTGACCGCGTTTCGAAGATGGCGATCAGCATAGCGGCGGCGAAGGTCGCGGTCATCGGCAGATCGGTGACGGCGGCGAAGCTGAAGGCGATCCAGCCGGCGCAGGTGGCCAGGATCGTAGCCGCCGTGATGGCGACGCGATCCGAAAACTCGCGTTGAATGGTCTGAAAGAAAAAGATAAGGAACGCGATACTCATCAGCACGACGGGCAGACGCGAGGCCCATTCATCCGGCAGCCGGAGAGCCCGGCCCATTGCCGTCATCCAATACAAAAGCGGTGGCTTTTCAAACCACGGCTGGCCGTCGAGACGGGGAGTAATTAGATCGCGCGAGCGAGCCATTTCCCGGCCGATGGAGGCGTAACGCGGCTCATCGGGGCCGAGAAAACCAACGCGGCCCAAGTCGAATAAATAGAGGATCAGCAGCGGGACAAGCAGCCAGCTTCGAGGCAAGTCTCCAGTATAATGAGGCGTGCGGACGGCCGCGACATTGGCGCTCTGGATTGTTTCAACGTCGCTTGTTTCAACGCGATTGTCGGCCCAGATCCCCTGCCCCTGCGATCCGCAACAGCCTGCGACGCTATTAGAACGCCAGTGTGGCCTCTGCGCGGAAGCGGAAAAACAGCCCGCCGCCACGATCGTATTTTTCGTCAAGGATAGCAGCCCCCGGAAGCCGAACCGGTGGCTTGCCCTGCCGCGCCAGCACTCGCCCGGAATGCATTTGATGTCCGATTTGCCTCCAGACGTTCGCACGGAGCTATGGCGGGCGGCAATCACGAAGGGGAAGGAATTGTGGGGAGAGCAGTGGGGCGCGGCCTACAATGCCGAACGGCTGCATGCCCAATGCCACGGCCATATTCACATCGGGAAGTTGATCGACGGCGTAGAGTGGGGCGAATTCAAGGTCGTCAGCGGGCCGGAAGAGATCCCATTGCCGGGCAAGGACGGACTGTGGATCCATCCGGCCGGCGGCAAGCTTCACGTCCATCTGGGCGAGCAGGTTACCGAGAATGTCCTGCTACGCTAGAAGTACGCACTAAATATGAGCCTTCTCGGCATTACCAAACTCCCCACTGCGGAAAATTCGGCGATTCATCTTCATCCTTCCGACAGCGTCGCCATCGCCCGGGTACCCTTAAGTGAAGGAGCGATGCTCCGCATCGCGGGCCGGGAAATCCGGACGCGAACCGCGATTCCAGCGGGACACAAGGTCGCGCTTCGCGCCATCGCTCCCGGCGAGACGATCAGCCGGTACGGCCAGGTTATCGGGCGGGCCCGTGTCGCCATCGAACCGGGCGAACATCTTCATACGCACAACGTCGGCTTCGAAGAACTCGCCTTCGAATACGAATTCCCCACAACGGACCGGCCGATTCCGCCCGTGCCCGCCGACGCTCCTACATTTCTCGGCTATGCGCGCGAAAACGGGCGCGCCGGGACGCGGAATTACATCGCCGTGGTCGCGGCCAGCAACTGCGCGGCCCACACCGCGGAATTGATCGCTGCCAGCTTCGATGGCGAATCGCTGCCGGAGAACGTCGACGGAGTGGTGGCCTTCCCGCACGGTGAAGGCTGCGGCCACACGATCGGCCCGGACACAATGCAGCTTCAGCGAACTCTGGCCGGAGTGCTGGATCACCCGAACGTTTCAGCGGCGATTATTCTGGGCCTCGGCTGCGAAGTGAACCAGATCGATCATTACCTGGGCAAAGGAACGCCGCGCACGGATCGATTAGTCGGGATGACGCTGCAATCGAGCGGCGGAACGCGCGCGACGGTGGAAGCGGCGCGGCGCGAGATCAGCCAGATGATCGAACGTGCGGGCGCGGAAAAAAGAACGCCGATGCCTGCATCGAAGATCGTGCTGGGGCTGAACTGCGGCGGATCGGATTCGTTTTCGGGAATCACGGCTAATCCGGCGCTGGGTGTTTGTTCGGACCTGCTGGCGCAAGCGGGCGGTTCGGCGGTGCTCGCGGAAACCACGGAAATTTTCGGCGCCGAGCATCTGCTGATCCGGCGCGCGCGGAATCGCCAGGTCGCGGATAAGTTGCTGGGGTTCGTGAAGGGCTACAAGCAATACCTCAACCGGTTTGGCGGAAGCTTCGACGACAATCCGTCGCCTGGAAACAAAGAAGGCGGGTTGACGAACATCCTGGAAAAATCGCTGGGCGCCGTCGCGAAGGCGGGCACGTCTCCGCTGAACGATGCGGTCGACTATGCGGAACGGGTTTCCACGCCGGGATTCGTCTTCATGAATACGCCGGGATACGATCCGGTTTCTCTGACGGGCCTGGCAGCCGGAGGATGCAACGTCATCGCATTCACCACAGGCCGAGGAAGTGCGATCGGATTCCCGACGATTCCCGTAATTAAAATCTCGAGTAATTCGAACACCTACGGCCGGATGCGCGACAATATGGACGTAAACGCCGGGCGCATCGCGGATGGCGAGGCCACGGTCGCCGAAGTAGGTCACGAGATTTTCGATCTGTTGTTACAGGTGGCCTCCGGACAGCGGACCTCGAGCGAGCGTCTGGGGCATCACGAATTCGTTCCCTGGCGAATTGGGCCCGTACTGTAAGAGTCGTGTTGTAAAGAATAATTAAGGGTGAACTGCATGAAACTTGCCGCGTTGATTCTGGTGGGCGTTGCCGCGTTCGGTCAAACCAAGCCGGCTGACAAATCCGCTTTAGACAAGGCCACGCTCGAAGCGTATTTGCGCAATGTCGAGCTGTTCCTGCCGGAAGTATCGGCGAAGATCGACGACGCCAAGCCGTCCACGGAGCTCCCCGGATTCTTCGACGTCTGGGTCCACTGGTCGATGAAGGGCGCGACCAAGGACGAGATATTTTACGTATCCAAAGACGGGCACTCGGTGATCCGCGGCGATGTATTCAACATCAATAAGAACCCGTTCCAGCCGAATCTGGATAAGCTCAAGACCGATCAGCAGCCCGCCTTTGGCGCCGCCGGCGCGCCGGTATCTCTGATCGTGTTCAGCGATTTCCAGTGTCCGGTTTGCAAGGAAGAAGCTCAAATCCTGCGCGAGAACGTCGCCAAGAACTATGGCGAAAAAGTCCGCGTCACATTCAAGGACTTCCCGCTGGACGCGATTCATAACTGGGCCCGCACCGCCGCTATCGCCGGCCGCTGCGTGTACCGCCAGGATAAAGCCAAGTTCTGGGATTATTTCGATTGGACTTACGAGAACCAGCAGAGCATCGGGCTGGACAATTTCAACAGCAAGTTTCAGGCGTTCGCGACGGAAAAAGGCCTGGACGGGATGCAGCTCGGCCACTGCCTGGATAGCAAGGCGACCGAAGCCGAGGTCAATCGCGAAGTGGACGAAGCCCACACCCTGCAAGTCAGCATGACACCCACGGCGTTTCTGAACGGCCGGAAGCTCGAAGGCGGGCTCAACTGGCAGACCATCGAGCAGTTGATCAAGCTGGAGCTGGATCATCAGGCTCAGGTGGCCGCCGGCGGCAACGAGAAGTGCTGCGAAGTGACCCTGCCGAAACTGGTCAAGTAATTCCATGCGACTTCTGATCTGGCTGATCCCCGTGGCGCTGTCGGCCGCGGATGTCAGTCCCAAGACCTATCTGGCGGACGTCCAGTATCTGGCCTCGCCGGAGTTGAAGGGGCGCGCGACGGGTTCGCCGGAAATCGAAAAAGCCGCGCATTACATCGAATCGCAATTCAAATCTTTCGGGCTGAAGCCGCCGGATGGGAAGAATTACGAACAGGCGTTTCCGGTGGCCATCGGCGCGCATCTTGGCCCTGGGAATCACATGCATTATTCCGAGCCGGGTGAAAAGGAAGCCTCGCTCGCGCCCGTGCGCGATTTTATCCCGTTCAGTTTTTCTTCAAACGGAAAGCTGGAAGCGCCGGTAGTGTTCGCCGGCTACGGAATCACCGATAAAGCGAAGCGCTATGACGATTATGCCGGGATCGATGTCACGGGAAAAATAGTTCTGGTCCTGCGGCATGAGCCGAACGAAGGGCAGACTCCTTCCCAACAGGCCAGCTTCACCGAAAAAGCCGTCAATGCGAAAATGCATGGCGCCCGGGGCGTGATCCTGATCAACGATTTCGCGGCGCATCCGGGCAAGGTGGATGAAGTTGAGAAGTTCGCGCATATTGAGGGTCCCAGCGACGCGGGCGTTTTCTTTGTGCAAGTGAGAGTCGCCGTCGCATGGAACTGGTTCCAGGCCGAAGGCCGCGACTTGCAGAAAATCGCCAGCGATATGAACCACAGCGAAAAGCCCAATTCCTTCGCGCTGGCGAAATTGAAGGTGACTCTGGACGTGGACGTGAAGCACGACACCGCGATGGCTCACAACGTCGCCGCGTATCTGCCGGGCGAGACTCCGGAATATGTCGTCGTGGGCGCGCATTACGATCATCTGGGCCTGGGCGGAGAATTTTCGCTCGCGCCTTCGCAAACCGGGACGATCCATCCGGGCGCGGACGACAATGCATCCGGCACGGCGGGCGTCATCGAGCTGGCGCGGTGGTTTTCCCGGCAGCCGAAACAGAAGCGCGGGATTTTGTTCCTGACCTTCGCCGGCGAAGAGCTGGGCCTGTTCGGCAGCGAATGGTACGTGAATCACCCGATCCTGCCGCTCGAAAACGCCGTCGCCATGATCAACATGGACATGATCGGCCGCATCCGCGAGGGGAAGGTGTACCTGAGCGGCACAGGTACCGGGTCTACCTTCGCCAAGCTGATCGAACAGATCAAGGTCCCGCCTTCACTCCATATAGACCTGGCCGAGAAAGCGGGCTACGGTTCGAGCGATCACACCTCGTTTACAACCAAACAGGTGCCCGTACTATTTTTCTTCTCCGGTTTGCACGGCGATTATCACAAGCCCAGCGATACCGCCGATAAGATCGATGCGGCGGATGCGGCAACTCTGCTCGATTACGTGGCCGATGTCCTGCTGAGCCTGGAGAATACCAGCGAACGTCCGCAGTTCATTCATGTTGCGGAGCCGTCGCAACCGTCGACGACCTCCGGCGGGGGCGGATCCGGCTATGGGCCTGCTTTTGGAAGTATTCCGGACTTCAACGAGCCTCCCAAGGGCGTACGCTTCGCCGACGTCCGGGACGGGACGCCGGCCGCGAAAGCCGGCCTCAAAGCCGGCGATATCCTGATCGAATTCGACGGGAAGGAGATCGGCAATCTATATGATTTTACTTACGCCCTCCGCGCTCACAAGGCTGGAGATCTGGTACTGGTGAAGGTTCTGCGCGGGTCCCAGACAATTGAGGCCAAAGTACTGCTTACCGAACGCCGTTGATTTGTCATACTTGCTCATCGAGTGATGAACACAATGACCAAAGTCAACATGCTCCCGCCGCTGATTCTCCATCCTTTCGCCGATGCGGTGGGGCCGGATAAGCTGGTGGAAAGTTCGCGTGCCAGCCTGATGATTCAAGGGCTGCTTCCCTCCGGCGAGCGCAGCGCGGACGAGTTGGACCGGGCGCTTCTGGACGGCCGCTACTGCGAGATTCGCATGTTGTATTACGTGGGCAAAGATGTGTTGCGCTGGATCGAACAGTGTCTGGATCATCTGGAGCACAACGTGGATCTCCGCAATTCCGGGGTCCGGTATCAGAGCTTTGCGGCGTACCTGGTGAATAACACCCCGCCGACCGTGCAGGCCAAGCTCCGCAAATGGGGCGTGGCTGATTACAAGGCGATTTTCACGCGGGCGCTGGGGTTGAATGCGATCTTCGGCAACGCGCCGGATAGGGATACCTTGAGCGACGAATTTATCCGCAATTATTATCGCTACGCCGACCAGATGTTCATGTGCCGTCAAACCCAGACGCAGTTCTCCGAAATCGTCGACCAGAACTTCGAATTTGAAATTTTCGCGTCGGGCGAATATTCACGAATGCTCGAGCGCGAGTGGGCGGAAGATATCAACTAGGCGACTTGCTGCGCGCGGAAGACGTCAGCCGGGTTAGCCGCTCGCGCGCGGTTCTGTGTTCGTCATCAATCATCCGCACGGAACTAGGCACGTGGGTCGCCGGCAGAAGACATCAGCCGGGTTAGAGACACTCGGCCACGCGCTCGCTGGCGCGCGCGGCTCCGCGTTCCGTCATCAATCATCCGCACGGAACCGCGCACGAAGTGAGCGGGTCGCCGGGGCGGAAGACATCAGCCGAGTTTGAGACACTCGTCCACCCGCTCGCTGGCGCGCGCGGTTCTGTGTCCGCGTTCCGTTATCGATCACTCGCACTGAGCCGCGCACGAAGTAAGCAGGTCGCCGGGCAGAAGCCCCCGGTCGAATTAGAAACTCGGCCACCCGCTCGCTGGCGCGCGCGGTTCTGTGTCGGCGTTCCGTCATCAATCATCCGCACTAAGCCGCGCACGAAGTAAGCGGGGTGCCGGGCAGAAGAAACACCAGACGGGTCGGAGACACTCGGCCACCCGCTCGCTGGCGCGCGTGGGTCGGTGTCGGCGCTCCGGCATCAAGCATTCGCACTGAACCGCGCACGAGATACTCGCACGAAGCAAACTGTCACGCTACTGCGACTGTATCCGGTTTCTGCGTGAACCAGCGGAGGATCTGGGGGATCATCGCGTTGGCGGCTCGCTCTCCGGCCGCTACTACGTGTGAGGCGCTTTCGAATGCGTTCCAGGCGATGTCTCTTACTTCCGGCGTGATCACCAGATTCGAATGACGGCGCCATTGCGATTCCGTCCGCGAGTTCATGACCTGAAAGCAGCGCGTCACGACGCTGAGCATGTTTTGCGGATCGACGGTCTCGGTTGGCGTTGGCAGTGCGACGCTAACGACGTGCGTCGCGCCCATTCTGCGTAGCGGAGCCGCGGGGACGTCCATCGAAATCATTCCGTCCACCAGGCAGTGGTCCATGTAACGGACCGGCTGGAACAAGCCGGGATAGGAGCAGCTCGCGCGGATCGGCAAAACCACGTCCCCCCGGTCGCGAAACACCGCGGGAGCTCCCGCCGTAAGATCGCTGGCCACGACGGCCAAAGGAATCTTCATCCGCTCGAATTCGAAAACCTTCAACAAGCGCTGCAGGAAAAGCAGCATGCGGTCGGAACCGACCAGGCCCTGCGTGCTCAATCGCCAGCGGGCGATGTCGGAGAATCGCATGGTCCGCGCGACCTGTTCGATTTCGTCGCTGCATGCGCCGGAAGCAAACGCCGACGCCACGATGGAGCCCGCGCTTACGCCCCCGATGCAGAAAATAGGAATGCGCGCGCGTTCAAAAGCCCGTAGGACGCCGACATGCGCGATGCCGCGCGCGAAGCCGCCTCCGAGCGCCAGTCCTATTCGCGGTTCCGTGCGGGTGCGTAGTTCCTGGCCGGGTTGCACACCCGTACGGATCCACTGCCGCGCCCCCTGCCACCAGCCCCCGATTCCATCTGCCATGATGCCCTCCGGACTCCAGCTAACTCATCGACCGGCGGTTCGTATCTCGCCGGCTCTTAACCCGATTGCTAAACTAGGTCTTCGTGCGAACCTCAAACCGCATCCGCGAGCCCCTAATTCAATCGACGCCAGAACACTCGTATTGTTTCAGGTCTTTGCATATTTTTGTAGGCGGGCTCATTTTTTTGTGCGCGACGCTCGGCCCGCTCCAGGCGCAGCGAAGCGTCGCCGGCGAGACTGAGATCCGCCAACAGCTCGACCGGTTGGGCACCTTGGGCAGCGTCATGATGATCGGGGCGCATCCGGACGACGAAAATACCGCGCTTTTAGCCTATTTTTCACGCGGCCGTCATATGCGTACCGCGTACCTTTCGCTAACCCGGGGCGAGGGCGGCCAGAATTTGATCGGCAGTGAACAGGGCGACGCGCTCGGCGTCATCCGGACAGAAGAACTGCTTGCGGCGCGAAAGATTGACGGAGGTGAACAATTTTTCACCCGCGCGATCGATTTCGGCTTTTCCAAAACACCTGAAGAAACTTTAACCAAGTGGCCGCGCGACCAGGTGCTCGGCGATGTCGTCTGGAATATCCGCCGCTTCCGGCCGGACGTGATCGTGTTGCGCTTCTCAGGAACGCCCCGAGATGGACATGGCCAGCACCAGGCCTCGGCGATTCTGGGGCGGGAAGCATTTTCCGTCGCGGCCGACCCTTCGAAGTACCCGGAACAACTGCAATGGGTCCAGCCGTGGCAGGCCCGGCGGCTGATGTACAACGTGATCGCGTTCACGGCGGAGCAGGAAAAAGAAGCTCAGAAAATGGCGGATCGCGTCGAACTGGATCTGGGCGAATACAATCCTGAGCTGGGCTATTCCTACGGCGAAATCGCCGGCATGAGCCGGAGCCAGCATCGCAGCCAGGCCATGGGGGCGCCGGAGCAAAAGGGCGCGATGAAGAATTACCTGGTCACCATCGCGGGCGACAAGGCGCACAAGGATCCCTTCGAAGACATCAATTCGTCCTGGAATCGCATTCCCGGCGGGCAGGCAATTGAAGGCGCAATCGGGAAAATCCGCGGCGAATTTGCACCGGCGCATCCCGAGCAGATTCTCAACGCGCTGGCTGACGCCCGGCCGATGATCGCGGCGATCAAGGACCCGCTGGCAGAACGGAAATTGAAAGAGCTGGACGAAGCGATGGCGCTGTGCGCATCCCTGTGGCTGGACGCAGCGGTGGATCGATCCTCGGTCGTTCCCGGCGGCAGCGCCAAGGTGAATGTTACGGCTCTGATGCGATCACCCGCCCAGGTCGCGCTGCTTGGCGTCAAGCTGGCTGGTGGCGGGGTTACCGACAGCCGAAGCGTCGCGACCGCCGTGCTGATGCTGAACCAGCCGAGCCGCTATTCCCTGCCCGTCACTTTTCCCGAGACCGAGCCGTACTCGCAACCATACTGGCTGGCGAAGCCGAAAGACGGATGGCTTTACTCGGTGGCCGATCCGCGCATGATCGGAAATCCCGAGAATCCGCCGGTGCTGGAAGCGCGTTTCCGGGTGAAGATTGCCGGCGTGGAGCTGAATCTCGCGCGGCCGGTGGTGTATCGCTACATCGATCATCTGTACGGCGAGACGACGCGTCCGCTTGCCGTCGTGCCGCCAGTGGACCTGCGTTTCACCGAACCGTCGCTGGTTTTTCCGAACAACAGCTCGCGGCGCGTGGATGTTCCGATCAGTTCCAACGCTGGAAAGAGTTCCGGCGAAGTCCGGCTGGACGCCCCTTCGGGCTGGCGTGTCGAGCCGGCGTCGCAGCACTTCGATCTGGCAGGCGTGGGGCAGCAAACCACGGCGACGTTCGAAGTTACACCTCCATCATCCGATTCTCAGAATCAGCTCCGCGCCATTGCGACCGTCGGTAATCGCGAAATCGCCGTCGGCACGGAACTGATTTCCTATCCGCACATCCCGGCGCAGACCTTGTTTCCTCCGTCCGAGACGCGGCTCGTCCGGGCGGATGTTCAGACCCTGGCGCGCAACGTCGGCTATATCATGGGCGCGGGCGACGGGGAACCTGAATCGATCCGGCAGATGGGAACCAGCGTCACCATGCTGCCGGCCGATAATCTGCTGACCACCGATCTGTCCCATTTCGATGCCATCGTCACAGGCGTCCGCGCGTGGAACGTCAGCGCGTCCCTGCGCGCCAGTTATCAGCGCCTGTTCGATTACGTACAGAACGGCGGCACGCTGATCGTCCAGTACAACGTGCCGGAAGGCGGACCTTTTGGAGGCGATGCCGCGCTGCTCGAACACGTCGGCCCGTTCCCGATCACGATCAGTCGCGATCGCGTGACCGAAGAAGACGCGCCGGTGACGCTCACCCATCCCGAGAATCCGGTTTTGCACGTCCCCAATGAAATTTCGCCGAGAGATTTCGAAGGCTGGGTGCAGGAGCGCGGATTGTACTTCGCCAGCGAATGGGATCCTCAATATCAAACCGTGCTCGAATGCCACGACCACGGCGAACCGGCGCTTCCGGGCGGCGAGCTGTACTTGCGCTACGGAAAAGGCGTCTACATTTTCACGGCCTACGTCTGGTTCCGCGAGCTTCCGGCGGGCGTGCCCGGCGCCTATCGTCTGTTCGCCAATATGCTGAGCGCCGGACAGCATTAAATGGCAGAACTCGGCAATGACGACCGGAAAATGCTGGATGAATCGCCGCCCGTCCTGGGCACCTGGCCGCGAGTTTATACGTTCGTGCTTTGCTATCTCGCTGTCGTGATCGCGGCGTTTTACGCCATCACCGTCCATTTCGCTCCATGACCACCATCGACTGGGTGGTGCTGTTCGCCTGGCTGATTTTCCTGGTCTCCTACGGGCTCTGGCGCGGCCGCGGGTCGGGAACCGTCGATCAATTTCTGCTGGCCGGAAAAACCATGCCGTGGTACGCCATGGGACTTTCCATCATGGCGACGCAGGCCAACGCCATTACTTTTATATCGACCACGGCGCAAGGTTACGTGGACGGCCTCCGGTTCGTGCAATTCTATTTCGGCCTGCCGATCGCGATGGTGATTCTGGCGGCGACCGCGGTACCAATTTTCCACCGCGCCAAAGTCTATACGGCCTACGAATATCTGGAAAAACGATTCGACGCGAAAACGCGATCGCTGGTCTCAGCGATTTTCCTGATCCAGCGCGGCCTGGGCTCCGGCGTCGCCATCTCCGCGCCGGCGATTGTGTTGTCCGTGGTCCTGGGATGGCCCTTTCGCGTGACCGTGCTGGTGATGGGCGGACTGGTGATCCTCTACACTGCTTCGGGCGGCATCAAGGCCGTCACCTGGGCCGACGTGCAACAGATGGGCGTGATCATGGGCGCGCTGGTGCTCGCGCTGGTGATCGCCATCAGCCGGCTGCCGGCGGATGTTTCGTTCATGGACGCGGTCCGCATCGCAGGCGCGGCGGGAAAGCTGAACGTCGTCGAGCCCCGGCTCGACTGGAACGATCGTTACAACTTGTGGACCGGCTTGATCGGCGCAACCTTCCTGATGCTGGCGTATTTTGGAACCGATCAAAGCCAGGTGCAGCGCTATTTGACCGGGAAATCGATCGGACAGAGCCGCCTGAGTCTTCTCTTCAACGCAGTCGCAAAGGTGCCGATGCAATTCTTCATTCTGTTTATCGGCGCGATGGTTTTCGTATTCTTCCTGTTCGTCCAGCCGCCGCTGCTGTTCCATCCCGGGGCGATGGAGCGCGTGCAGCACGCCTCCGAATACACCTCGCTCGAGCAGCGCCATACGCTGGCGTTCGAACAGCGTGGCCTTGCCGCGCGTCACATTAAAGACGCCCGCGACAAGGCCGATCGCGCCGCGGCCATCGTCGAATTTCGCGCGGCGCAGGCGCGGATGAGCACGGTGCACAGCGAGGCCGCGAAGCTCACCGGCGAGAATGACACGAATTATATTTTTCTCTCGTTCGTGACGCATTATCTTCCGCGTGGGATCGTGGGGCTAGTGCTGGGCGTAATTTTCACCGCGGCGATGTCTGCGATTTCTGGGGAGATCAATTCATTAGCGACGGTGAGCGTAATCGACATTTACCGGCGCCACTTCCGTCCGGAGGCGACCGACCGTCAGACGGTAATCGCATCGCGCGCGGCGACGGTGTTTTGGGGGCTGTACGCGGTCGCTTTCGCAATGCTGTTTGGACAGGGTTTCGGCACTCTGATCGAAGTGGTGAACCAAGTGGGATCGTATTTTTACGGCACGATGTTGGGCGTGTTCGTGATCGCTTTCTTCATAAAACGCGTTGGAGCGAACGCCGTGTTCTCGGGAGCCCTGGCAGGACAGGCCGCGGTTCTCGCAGTGGCGAAATTCACATCGATCGCGTACCTGTGGTACTCCGCGATCGGATGCCTGGTGGTGATCGCGGTCGCCGTGCCAATCTCGTACGCTGAAGACAAGCCTCGTCTTTGAGCGGTCCGTCGTTCCGGGCATGGTCCTGTGGGGCGAGAAGCGGAGTGACAACGGTACGGGGTCAACAATAGTCGCTGCCGCTCATGGCTCTGTGACGCGAACACGACCGCAGGAAACGGGTGGCGCGTTCAACTCAGTACCGCGTTATCGACAGGCCGCGAGTTTGAGGGACCCACTCGCTGCCGCTCATGGTTCTGTGCCCGACAACACCGACACGGAACCGCGACCGCAGGGAGCGGATGGACGCGTTTAACAAACGGCGCGAGGACGGTACCGCTTTAACAAGAGGTCTTGAGAACGGTACCGCGTTTTCAACAGGGCGCGCGTTTGAAAGTCCCACTCGCTGTCGCTCGTGGCTCTGGGCCCGACAACACCGATACCGAGCCGCGACGGCAGGAAGCGGATGGACGCGTTTAACAAACAGCGCTACTACGTACCGCCTGCTACAACACTGCGTTGAGCGAGCCCTGGCGGTAGCCTTCCAGATCAAGCGTCACGTAGTGAAAGCCAAGTGGCTTGAAAATCGCTGTGAATTTGCGGGCCATTTCGACTGTCATTGCCCGCTCCAGTTCATCCGGGGCGATCTCGATGCGCACGACTTCGCCGTGAAAGCGTACCCGGAACTGGCGAAACCCGAGCCCTCGAATCGCGTCCTCGCCGCGATCGACGGTTTTCACATTCTGAATCGTCACCGGTGTTCCGTAGGGAATCCGTGAGCTCAGGCACGCCGACGCCGGACGATCCCAGGTAGCCAATCCTGCCCGGTGCGAAAGGTCCCGGATTTCAGCTTTGGTCAGCCCGGCATCCACCAGCGGAGCCTCCACCTGATGCAATTTCGCGGCGCGCTGGCCCGGACGGTAGTCGCCCAGATCGTCGACATTCACGCCGTAGACCACATGCTGGACGCCGCGGGCGCGGGCCAGTTCGTCCAGACGCGCGAATAATTCATCCTTGCAATGAAAGCACCGGTCGCGATCGTTCTTGACGTAGTCCGGGTTGTCGAACTCGCGTGTCTCAATATATTCGTGACGAAACCCGCAGGCGCGGGCGAACTCTTCCGCGTCGCGTTTGTGCGATTCGGGAAACGACGCCGAGTCTGCGGTAATGGCAACCGCCCGCTCCCCCAGCGCCTGATGCGCTGCCCAGGCCAGGTATGCCGAATCCGCTCCACCCGAATACGCGACGATGACGCTGCCCATCGCGCGCAAGGCGCCGATCAGCGCCGTTTGCTTCGCTTCGAGCGCGGCCTCACTTACCGGGACGTGGATCGTCATCCCCATACCTCAAGTATAGAGGCTCATGATCGGGGGCAACCACGATCTTGCGCAGCTCCTGCCGGTCGAGCCAGATCACTTCGCACCGTTCGCACGAATCGATATTGACATTTCCCGGCCCGCCGTAGGGATGGCCGTCCATTTCGCTGGAGCATTGCGGGCAATGCAGGCGGCGGGCGGCGTCCGTCTCATCCCGGCGCTGGATCAATTCGGGAGACCGTTCCCGATGCGACCGGAGATCGTCGATCAGCGAGGGGAACGTCTCCATCGTGATCAGCATGCCGCGGCACTGCGTGCAATACAGGAGGGCCCGTCCTTCGATCAGGCCATCCGACAGAATCGCCGCGCAGACCGGGCAATGCTTTGAGGTCGGCCCGACAATTTGAACGCCGTCGTCAACCGCCCCCGGAATACACTCCGCGCCGCAGTAATCGCAGACCAGCATCCCCTGATCCCGATCCAGGCGCATCGCCGCGCCGCAATGTTCGCAATGCATGCACCATCTATCGGCGCTTTTCGCTGGATAGATTATTGCAGAGGCAGATCGTCCTGTCCGTTGCCGGCAACCGCTTCCGCTTCCGGAATCAGGCTGGCCGCGGCCACTTGGTCGCCGGTTTCGACATTCACCAGCCGGACGCCTT
>Ga0070731_10003222_pt1 | contig 14880 bp, 12 predicted proteins | sample Coa_R1_2_FD_66448 | JGI IMG/M metagenome (GOLD analysis project Ga0070731, IMG submission 66448) | Surface soil microbial communities from Centralia Pennsylvania, which are recovering from an underground coalmine fire - Coalmine... | ecosystem: Environmental > Terrestrial > Soil > Unclassified ... | reverse complement strand
TTCAATCCGGGCTACGAAGAAAATAAAGGAAGCGGAACGCCGTAAGACGCTGTTCCGTAACCTCCGCGGCCTTGCGGGCTGCGGCGCTGCCCCCCACCCTGACCCTCCCCCGCAAGCGGGGGAGGGAATGGGAGGGGGCAGCACGACTTCCGGCGTTCCACCGCGGCTCTTACCAAAGGGAGTCGTCGTCCCTAAGGCGCAGCTCGGGCCAGGCTTCCTGGAATACGCGCACCAAACGAAACGGACGTGCCGCCTGTGCCGTACCCAGTTGCAGCGAGCACCTCGCGCGCCGGTCATAGTGCCGGCAGGCTGATGCCCGAGCCGCCCGGGAACGGCAGTGACGAGCCGCCGTCCGCGGGCACCGCACTCGCTCCGCCAGCCGCTGTCAGGTGGCTGGCGTCCTTCACGTGAGCGAGATTATTCGTGACGGATAGTAACTGAAAGGAGGACAGTTGTCAAGGAAAACAAGACCGGGATTGTCGCCGCCGCTCGTCGCACATCTGACGGAAGCCATCGGCAAAGGCACCGGGGGTGCCTGAGCGCCGGTTTTCAGCGGACGCCCGTTTGAGTGGTCCGCTCAACCGCGCGTGTAGACGGCCTGTTGTGTCACCACGAAGTCGACGCGGCCGTCGGTGAGTGCCTGCAGGCACTCTTCCGGGCGGTTGATAATCGGCTCCTCGTGCACGTTGAAGCTGGTGTTGATCAGCACCGGCAGTCCGGTGGCATCGCGGAACGTGCGCAGAATTGAAGCGAACAGCGGGTTGTCCCTGTCGCGCACGATCTGCGGCCTGGCAGTGCCGTCAACGTGGGTGACGCCGGCGATACGCTCGCGCCATTCCGGCCGGACAGCGCACGCGATGGTCATGAACCTCGCCGCGTAGCGGTTGCGCGGCGTTATTTCGAAAACGCGCTCGGCATCCTCTTCGAGAACGTACGGCGCAAACGGCATGAATTCAGAACGGTCCAGCCGCTTGTTGAGCACATCGTTGATCTGTGGGTCGGACGGGCTCGCGAGGATGCTGCGGTCGCCGAGCGCACGCGGGCCATATTCCATGCGGCCGGTGTAAATGGCGCCGACTTTTCCCGCCCGGATAAGATCGACGGTCGTTTGCGCCACGGCGCCGTTCGTGCGCTGGATGCCGCCGGCCGTGGACAGACACGCATCGATTTGCTCGCCATAATCGCGGCCGAGATAGACATCATCGAGTCTGCGCCGCTGGCTCAACCAGGCTGTAAGCCCGTCCCGCTCGCGCAGGAAACAGAGGGCGGCGCCCACGGCAAGTCCGTCGTCACCCATGGCGGGGAATACAAACATTTCATCGACCGGCAAGGTCTCGGCCAGCCGCTGGTTCACTCTGACGTTGGAAAAAAGACCGCCCGCAAGAGCGAGATTGCGCGTTTTGGTCACCTTGAGCCAGTGACTGACCGCACGGCAAATGAAGTCTTCGACGACCGCCTGGATCGATGCGGCGATGGTCTCGCGATCATGGCCGCGACAAACGTCGCTCACTGCCTGTTCTACAGCGGTAAATGTCTTGAAATCGGTATCGATCAGCCCGTCCTTGTCGCCAAGGCGGTAGTAGCGCGAGAAGTCGGCCGCGAGGGTCGGCTGGCCGCGCGCGGCCAGGCCCGTCAGTTTGCCTTCATGCCGGTTCATCCGGAATCCGCAGGCCTTGGTGGCATAGCCGTAGGCGAGGGCCAGACTGTTCTTAGGTGCGTGTTTCACCAAAAGCTGTCGATCGTCACCGTAATAACAGTTGAGCTTGCCGCCCGAGAGCGAGCGGATGCTGTAGCTGACGTTGTCGCCAAACCCGTCGGCCGTATAAACCAGCGCATCGTCCCAGTCGGTATAAAAGAGCGCCGGGAGCGCGTGCGCCTCGTGATGATTGGCGAAGTACAGGGGAATGCCGGGGCGAAAGCCGTTATCCTCAAGGAATTGTTTGCCTCTAAAAAGAGACAACGAGTCAGATGTGTGCCGCCGTCCGCACAGCCGCCCCAGTTCGCGCTGGCTCTGGTCCGTGCCCAGCCAACGCCGCACCCCGTAGTCGATTTCCTTGAAAAGACCGTTGCGCAAATAGCTCGCGGGAAAAAGCGACCTGGTCGTCGCTATGGCGTCAACGTCGCGCCGGGTCCAACCGGCGATTTGCAAGACCTCATCGATGGCGAGCCAGGGCAGGCCACCCGAACCTTTTTCCCTGGAAATCCGCTCCTGTTGAACCGCGGCCACGCATCGGTAATCGTCAAACGCCGCCGCTGCGGAATCGTGATAGCCCGAATGAAAGGCAAGGATGCGCAAGTTACAGGCCACACGCGCGCTGCGGCGAAAACGCGATGAAAGGAAAGCTACCGGGAAGCATGCCGCTTGACGATTATATTGAGGCGGATCAGAGGCTGCAAAAAATCAGAACGGGAGCCTACGTCCAGCGTTTCCGGTTGATTATGCACAGCGAACCGGCGGCGCCGGGGGGCACGCGTGGCGCCCGGAGCCGATTGAGTAGTACGGATTTCGAGGAAAGCCCCCGCGTTGGCTGCTATTGCCGGACGCTAGCCAAACCAAGCCAAGCCAAGCCAAGCCAAGCCGATACGGCGGGGTTGCCCCTGTCTATGATGCCTCTGCGCTGAGAGGCTCATCGTGGCTGGACGTGCCATTGAGTTTCCACCTTCCCTGGATGGCGCTTGCCTTTGTCTCGACGTCCTGGGTCCCTGAACGCTGCAGCAAAGTGCGCAACACGTCGACGGCGCTGTCCGCACGTTTTGACGATCCTTCAAAACGCGCATTTTCCTCGATCGACAGCGATTGATGAAAAATATCGCCGTCGACCACGGCGCTGCTGTTTAATCGGACGCGATTTGCGTGAATGGTGCCCTTCACCGTTCCGCCGATGGTCAATTCCTCCGCAACGAGGTCGCCGTCCACTGTTGCGCCTTCGCCGATCAAAATCGTCAAGGCCCGCACCTCGCCCTCGACCTGGCCCAAGACATGCACGGTGCCCTCGCCGACGATCTTGCCGACAACTGCTACGCCACGGCCAATAGTAGATACCGGATCGGCTGGCGCCCGTTCGGCTGAGGTCCGCGCCGCCGCTCTTGCTGGTGCGGCCGGCTGCGGCTGTTGAATGGGGGTCGCCGGTTGATCATTGGATTTTCCGAACATGGCATTCTCCTCACGCTAGCTTGGTTTGGTTCAGGACATTCAGGTGGCGTAGTAGATGCGATGGAAGCGATTGCCGAGAGCGGTGAGCACCTGCGGCCCGGTCGATCGAGTCGCCTCGGCGACCTCATCGATAGTCATTGTGGCGCCGATCAATGTTACCATTTCACCGCTCCCCGCAGCTCTTCCATCCGGCAGATCGGTGACGTCAATCGCCAGCGCGTCAACCGAAGAGGGTGCCGTCACCGGACAGCGGTGCCCGTCAACGATGGCGCAAAGCTTGGCTTTTGGATGCCATGAACGCGGAAAACCATCGGCATGGCCGATCGAAACAAATGCGAGGCGGCGTCGCTTTGATCCGTTGTTGAAAAAGCTTCGCTCGGGCGTCGTGTTGCGAACCTGCACGATCCGAGCGTTCAACTCGATGACGGGAAGCATTGGATTTGCTGAGCCGGGAATCGGGTTTATTCCAAAGAGCGCCGAGTCCGCGCGCACGAGATCGAAGTGAGTCCTCGGATCGAGGAGAATGGAGGTGGCGCCGGCCAGTGACGCGGGAACGCCGTGGTAAAGGCGACGTAGTTCGTTGAACGACGCAATCTGCCGCTCGCTCTGTGGATTGTTGGCTAGCTCTGTCCTCGCCATGCTGCTCATCAAGAGCGTGATGCCGTGAGCCTCGGCGCTTTTCGCGGCAGAAAGCCCGGCCGCCTCCTCCATCGACAATCCGAGTCCGTTGGCGCCGGTGTCAACACTCAGCGCGCAGCCGCCTGACCACGCGTCAGAGCTGGCGAAGGTGTTCCATTCTCCGAGCTGAAGTGCGCTGCTGATGACCGGGCGCACATTAAGGTTTGCAAACAGCGGCGCGGCGCCGGCGTGAAGCCCGTGCATGACATAAATGGTGGCATCCGGCGCCACGGTGCGCACGCGCCTGGCTTCAGCGAGGTTGGTAACGAAGAACGTTCGGCAGCCCGACTTGACCAACCCGTCTGCCACCCAATCGACCCCACAGCCGTAGGCGTTGCACTCGAGGACGGCGGCGCATTCAGCGTCGGTGCGCTTGGCAAGCCTTTCCCAATTATAGGAGATTGCGGTCAGATTGATCGTCAGGACGGCCCCAACCTCGCTTTCCGGTGGCCCTTCATGGGCAACGCACGCCGTCAAGCCTTTGTGGCTGACGACGAGACGGCCGCCCCGATTGACGATTTTTCCGTGTACCGAGCCATCGACGAGGACGTCAGCGCCCAGCTCGATCGTCAAACTGCCGGAAACGCTTCCCCGCACATGCAAGGAGCAGTATTTTTGCACGATCGCATCGGTGAAGAGGGAACCGTCAGTTTCGGTCGGGCGACTGATGACCAGTGGCCCTGGAATATCGCGCGGGTTGTCGGACGGCTTTATTGCAGCCAGCGCCATCGCCAGCACCCCACACAACGTCGCTGCTGCCGAAAGCAAGCGCTTGATTTGCCTAAACTACTAGGAGTTCACCACATTCGTTAGCGATCGGCTAGGAAAACTCTGCGCGGTTGCCAGTATGGTTGACGATCGGTGAAGGAACAGCGTTGGATCAGGTCACCTTCGGCCGAGAGCGTCCGTTGCGTCTCGACGAGTCCGCTGCAACAACACTGATATATTGACGTCGACACTGAACCCGCTGTGACTGAAACCGTTGCCCAAATCCTTGAGGCCTACCGCACCGGAGCGGCGTCGCCCGAGGAGATCATCACGCGCTCTTTTGCGCGGATCCGCGCTCACGGCGACCCGGCGGTCTTCATCACGCTGCGTGAAGAGGCTGAAGTCCGTGCCGAGGCAAGCGCGCTCACCCGTTCGGGCGACAAGGCGCTGCCGCTGTTCGGTATTCCGGTCGCCGTCAAGGACAACATCGACGTCAAGGGTTTGCCGACCACTGCCGCCTGTCCGGCCTTCCTTTATCGGCCCGCCAGGGACGCTACCGTCGTGGCGAAGCTGCGTGCCGCGGGCGCGCTCATTCTTGGCAAGACCAATCTCGACCAATTCGCGACCGGTCTCGTCGGCGTGCGCACGCCTTATGGAACCGCCCGCAATCTGTTCGACGACAAGCTGGTCCCGGGCGGATCGAGCACCGGGTCGGCGATCGCGGTCGCCGCCGGATTTGCGCCGCTGGCGCTCGGCACCGATACCGCGGGATCGGGCCGCGTACCCGCTGCTTTCAACAATATCGTGGGCGTGAAGCCAACCCGCGGCTTGGTTTCAACCTCGGGTGTCGTTCCGGCTTGCCGGACCCTCGACTGCGTCTCCGTGTTCTCGCTTACGGTCGACGATGGGATGACGGCGCTGAGGGCGATCGCCGGCCAGGACGCGGCCGACCCCTTTTCGCAAGCCCGGCCGATGCACGAGGTTGGACCGATGCCGCGCGGTATTCGGTTGGGTGTGCCGTTCGCCGGCGATCGTTTGTTCTTCGGCGACAAGCTTTCTGCTTCCGCTTACGACGCCGCGCTAACTCTGCTTTCGCGTCTGGGTGCGAAAATCGTCGAGATCGACATCGAGCCTTTTTATGCGGCGGCGCGGTTGCTTTACGAAGGACCGTGGGTAGCCGAGCGGTATCTCACAGTGAAAGCTCTGGTCGCATCGGCGCCGGAGTCCATGCATCCTGTTACGCGGCAAATCTTACTCGCCGGCGCGCACGGCACGGCCGCCGATGCCTTTGCGGCCTACTATCAGCTTGAGGATTTGCGGCGGGTACGCGATCACACCTTCCGTACCATCGACGCGATGGCTCTGCCGACGGTACCGACGATCTACAAGATCGAGGAGGTATTGGCAGATCCCATCCAGCTGAACAGCCGGCTGGGAACCTATACCAACTTCGTCAATCTGCTCGATCTGTGCGGCCTCGCGGTTCCGGCGAGCATGCGTGAAGACGGCACGCCGTTTGGTCTGACGCTGCTCGCGCCCGCCGGCGAAGATGCGGCGCTCGCGGCGATCGGCCGCGAATTTCATCATGCGACCGGCTTGCCGCTCGGCGCGCTCGAGGTGCCCCAGCCGCCGCTGCTGGCAAAGTCATCGGCCATGCCGATGGACGGAGAAATTCCCATCGCCGTGGTCGGTGCACACCTTTCCGGCATGCCGCTCAACGGCGAATTGCGCGCCGCCGGCGGGCGCTTCGTCGAGCAAAGCACGACGGCAGCGCACTATCGCCTTTATGCTCTTGCCGGGACGAAACCGCCGAAGCCCGGTCTGTTGCGCGTCAAAAACGGAGCTGGCGTCGCCATCGAGGTCGAAATCTGGGCCCTGTCGGCGAGCGCCTTCGGCCGCTTCGTCGCCGCTGTTCCGCAGCCTTTGTCGATCGGCACGCTGGATCTCGAGGATGGACGCTGCGTGAAAGGCTTCTTGGTCGAGGCCGAGGCGGTCGACGGCGCGCGCGATATATCGAGCTTCGGCGGCTGGCGTGCCTATGTGGCGAAGCAAACCTGACGTTAGCGCGGGGCGGGACCGGCGATGGCCTCATCGTCGACGAAGGCTACGCTGCAAGTCTTGCCGTTCTGCTGGCAGAATTTCAGCGCCCCCGCCTTGGCGGCTTCCACGGTGCGCATCGCGGTCTGATAGCCGAAAGTGCCGTCCGCTGACATGGCGAACGCTTTGTGTGGCGCATCGATCAGAAAGTTCGCGAAGGCCTTCTGGCCATTTGCCCCCAGAATCTTCGGCGCACTGATGGTGGGCGGCGGGAGGGCCAATGGCGTGGCCCGCAACGTCAAGTTCTGCTGCTGCAGGAACGTATCGACGTACGGCGTCCAGTCGGGAATGCCGGCCGGCGAAAACAGAAAATGGCCGTTGCTCCCGAAGGCGGGGGCGATAACGAGGTCAGCGTGGCCTCCGGCACCGGTAAATGCGGCCTCGAATTGCTTCGCGAGCGCGGGACTGAAAAAGCGATCGTTCTCGGCGTAGACCCACAACATCGGCACACGCGAGCGTTTGCCGAAGGTGCGAAAGGCCTCGACCAGACGATCGGGCCTGCAGACCTGATCGTTCTGCGGCGAGCCGCGGCCGCCGGCAAAACTTATGGCGGCGACGAGTCCCGGCGGCGGCTCGGCGGTGAGCGCGACTGTGTCGAAGCCACCGGCCGAAACGCCGACGGCGATCATCCGCGACGGATCGATGTCCTGCCGGTGCGAAATGAAGTCGAGTGCCAGCTTAAGGTCGGCGGCGCCGGCGGTGCCGGCCGCGGTGTAGTTGGCGTCGTTGCAGCTACCGTAAGTCTCGGCCCAGCCGCCGTCGGAATTGCCATAGCCCCGCCGCATCACGATAGCGGCTGCCCAGCCGCGGCGAGCAAATTCGAGCGCCTGCGGCAGCATCGCCAGCGGCGTCATGGCCACACGATCGGCGCCGTTGCGTGGCGACCCATGCGCGAGCAGCGCGAGCGGGTAGCGGCCCGGATCGCTCGGGCGCACCAGCAGCGCTTCCAGGCCGCCAAAATCGCCGCCGAGCAGAACGCGGAACGGCTGCAGCACGAACGGACCGGCAGCGCGTGAGACGGCGCCGGTGCCGAGCGCCAGGCAAAGGACCAAGACGATGCGCCGCCACGCCATGCCGCCTGCCGGAAATGTCTGGAGGGTTGCGCCGCTGGCCGCGGCTCGGGGTCACGTGTCGATCATGCTGACATGGGCGGCGACCACGCGCCAGCCTTCGGGAAAGCGCACCCAGGTCTGCATCTGCCGGCCGACCTTGCCGGGCATCGACGGGCGGTGAAACAGCGTTGAGGCGACCGCATGGTCGCGGCCGTAAGTGCTGATGACGGTCTTCGAGATCGTCCGCGTGCCGGGCGCGGTGCGCGCGGTCCGGAACGCTTTGATCTCCGCGTAGCCGTACAAAATCTCTGCGCCGCCGTAGCGGATGGTGCGCGGATCGTCGCGGAATGTCGAGTTGAGCACGGTCACGTCGTTGTCGTTGAGCGCCTTCTCGTAGCGGTCGAACGCGGCCCGCACTTCGGCAACGACTTCCGGCGAGTCGATCTCCATGCATTCCTCCTGTACTTATGCGTCATTGCGAGCGAAGCGAAGCAATCCAGAGTCGCTCGCTCGGAGTCCAGCCTCCCTGGATTGCTTCGTCGCTTCGCCCCTGGCAATGACGGAGTGCGCGCTACAGCGCCGGCCGCGTCGCTCCAACGATGCCTTTGGTTTCGAGGGTGTGCGCGAGACGCAGCGCCACGTCCTCGCGCCAGGGCGCGGCGATGATCTGAATTCCGATCGGCAGCGGCTCGAGCGGTACCGGCACGGCGACGACGGGAAGGCCGATGAAGGAAATCGGCTGCGTGTAGATGCCGAGATTGGCGCGAACGGGCAACTCGACTCCGTCCAGCGTAAACATCTGCTGCCCGCTCAGCGGGGCAGTGCAGGGCGTCGCCGGGGCCAGAATGGCGTCGACATCGTCGAACAGTTTCAGAACCTGCTCGCGATACCATCGGCGGAATTTCTGTGCCTTCACTACCAGGGATGCCGGGGTCATGGCGCCGGCGATGAGCCGGTCGCGCACCGCCGGGTCGTAGTCGCGTGCGCGCGTGCGCAACCGATCGAGATGCAGCGCGGAGCCTTCACTCGCTGTGATCACGAAGGCCGCGGAACGGGCCCGTCCGGCCTCCGGAACTTCGATGTCGCGATTGGCGCCGAGTGCGGCGGCAACACGGTCCATGGCCGACACCGTCTCCGCGGTCCGGCATTTGAAATACCCACCCGCAACCGCGACACGCAGGTCCCTTGCGCCGCGCTCCAAAAGGGGTGCGACGGGTTCGCGTTCGCGATGCGCGGACACGGGATCGTCGGAGTCGTGGCCCTGCATCGCATCATAGGCGAGCACAAGGTCGCGCGCGGTGCGCGCCAGTGGCCCGACGTGATCGAGGCTCGCCACGAACGGATAGGTGCGCGCGCGGCTGAGCCGCCCGTAAGTCGGCTTTAATCCAAACAGGCCGCAGAGCGAAGCCGGCACGCGGATGGAGCCGTTGGTGTCGGAGCCGAGCGACAGCGGAACGAGACCGCCGGCGACCGCCGCGCCTGAACCGCCCGAAGAGCCACCGGTCATGCGTTCGACATCGTGCGGGTTGTGCGAGGCGCCGTAATGAATGTTCTCGCCGGTGAAGTCATAGGCGTATTCGCCCATGTTCAGCGCGCCCATGAGGATGGCGCCTGCATCTTCCAGCCGCCCGATCAGCGTCGCGTCGCGCGCCGCCGGCGCTAAATCGCGGTTGATCTTGGAGCCGGCGAGAGTCCGCAGGCCGGCGATGTCGAACAGGTTTTTGACCGCGAAAGGAACGCCGGCGAGCGGGCCAAGCGGCTTGCCCGCCGCGCGGGTTTCGTCGAGCGCCTGGGCGCGGGCAAGCGCGCGCTGCTCGGTGACCTCGGTGAAAGAATTGAGCAGCGGATCGAGTTCGCGGATGCGGGCGATGGTCGCTTCCACGACGCTGACGGCGCTCGCTCGGCCGCTGGCAACCGCGGCGGCGATATCGGCCGCGGTGTTCCACATGAACTTTGACGCCGCGGTCTCAAGCATGAAACACCGGGGCCGGCTCAGTGTCGTCGGGCAGAGGAAATTCGTCGACCAGCGCTCCGATGCGCAGGATGAGTTGCAGATTGAATTTGACGCCGCCGCGCCATGCCGGTTCGATGTTCAGCCCGAGCGCTTGCGCGCTTGCCGCGACGAGGCCATCGATCGCGTCCGCGGCTTTTGGTGCAGCCGGCGGTGTGTGACGCTTGGCCGGCTTCTTTGCAGGCGCGGCTTTACTTTTGCCGCCTTGCTTCTTTGCCTTCAGCGTTTTGGCCTTGCGAACGGTTTTGCGCTTCATGACCGCGATAGGAAGTCCTCGGCGAAATGGCACGCGACCTTGCGGGCGCCAAATGGCCGTAACGCGGGCATGGCGGTCTTGCAAGCCTCCGCGCCGCGCGGACAGCGGCCGTAGAAGCGGCAGACATTCGGATCGGGATCGATCGGGCTCATGGGCTCCCCGGATAGCCGCAAACGTTCGCGCCCATTCTCGTGCAGGCGCGGCACGGCCGCAACAAGCGCCTGTGTATAGGGATGCAGAGGGTGGGCGAACACTTCCGCGGCCGGGCCGGATTCGACGATCTTTCCCAGGTACATGACCAGCACGCGGTCGCAGAGCAGTCGCACCACCGAAAGATCGTGGGAGACAAACAGGTAGCTCATGCCGAACTCGTGCTTGAGCCGCTGCAGCAACTGCAGAACCACCACTTGGACGGACACGTCGAGGGCGGCGGTGGGTTCGTCGAGCACCAGAAGATCAGGCTCCACCGCGATGGCGCGGGCGATGCCGACGCGGGCGCGCTGCCCGCCGGAAAGTTGGTGCGGGAAACGCGGAAGAAGCTCGAGCGGAAGCCCGCACTGGCTCGCAACGGTTTCGACACGCGTGCGAAGCTTTTTACCGCGAAGCTTGCGCAACCGGCGCAGCGGATCGGCAATGGCGTCGAATGAGGTAAAGCGCGGGTTGATGCTGTCGCCGGCGTCCTGGAACACCATCTGAATACGGGCCCGATCTGGGTCGCGGGCGAAGACGCGCGCAGTCTTGCGCGACAGCTCGCGGCTGCCGAGCGTGATCGTGCCGTCGCTCACGTCGATCAGCCGGGTGAGCGCGCGTACCAGGGTGGACTTGCCGCAGCCGGATTCGCCGACGAGTCCGACGGTTTCGCCCTTGCCGATGACAAAGCTCACGTCGTCGACGGCGTACACCTTGGGAAGATTTTCAGGGCCGCCGGAGAACCGGCGTTTGAAGCGCGTCCACGGCCCCTGGCCGGCGCCGACGGTGAACAGCTTGGAGACCTCGGCGACATCCAGGAGTGCGGTCATGCGGCGCTCGCGCTCGGCGCACTGAGCGGCGCGGGGAGGGGATTCCAGCAGGCGACCATGTGGTTGGTCTCGAGCGCCGTGTGTGGCAGCGGCTGCGCACACGCGTCCTTCTTGCGCGGGCAGCGTTCGGAATAGCGGCAAGGCGGCAAGTCCGAGCGGCGCAGGTCAGGCAGCGATCCCGGGATCGCCGCGAGCGCGTCGAGGCTCGTTGCCGAATCCGGCGTGGCGGCGATCAGCTCCGCCGTATAGGGATGGCGCGCGCGCGCGAACAACTCTTTGGTCGGTGCAGCCTCGACCACGTGACCGGCATGCATGACAACGATGCGCGCTGAGCGCTGCCCAGCGAGCGCCAGGTCGTGAGTGATGAAAATCGTCGCCATGCCCATCTCGCGCGCCAGGTCGCCGATCAAATCCATGATGACCGCCTGGGTGGTGACATCGAGGCCGGTGGTCGGCTCGTCGGCAATCAGCAGCGAAGGCTTTGCCGCCAGCGCGATGGCGATCATGACGCGCTGGCACATGCCGCCGGACATTTCGAACGGATACGCCTTCGCGCGCCGCACTGGATCGGTTATCCCGACCGCGCGCAACATCTCGACCGCGGCTGCCGGAGCCGCGCGCCGGGTCAGCCCGCCGTGGCGAATGAGCACGTCGGCAATCTGCCGCCCCACCGGTCGGATCGGATTGAGCGCGGTGCGCGGGTTCTGAAAAATCATGGCGATTTGACGCCCGCGTACCTGGGCAAGCTGGCGCGGTTTTGCGGCGATGAGATCGAGCCCGCCGAGCATGGCCCGGCCCGCTGTGATGCGGCCCGCGGGATCGAGGATACCCATTACCGCATAGGCGGTGACCGATTTGCCTGATCCGGATTCGCCCACGATGGCGATGGTCTCGCCCTTGGCCACCGAGAAGCTGACGTTCTCCAGCGCGCGCACTACGCCGGAACGCGTTCGAAATTCGACCGAGAGGTTTTCGACCGAGAGGGCGAGGTCCGCGCTCATGTACGCCTCCGCGGATCGACGATGTCGCGCAGACCGTCGCCGAGCAGATTGAAGCAGAACACGGCGATCATCAGCGCGGCGCCCGGGAAGAACGCGATCCACCATTCGCCCGAGATGATGTTGGCGGCGCCTTCGGCGACCATGATGCCCCATTCGGGCGTCGGCGGCCGCACGCCGAGCCCGATGAACGATAGTCCGGCGGCGTTGAGAATGGCGTAGCCCATGGTGAGCGACATCTGCACCACCAGGATCGGAAACACATTGGGCAGAATCTGAAAGGCGAGGATGCGCCACTCGCGATTGCCTGAGAGCCGCGCGGCTTCGACGAAACCGGCTTCGCGACGCACGTTGGCCTCGGCGCGGGCGACGCGCGCGTAGAGCGGAAAGTTGATGATGGCTGTCGCCAGGACGATGTTCTGCACCGTATTGCCGAGTGCGGCGACAATGCCCATGGCGAGCACGAACAGCGGGAACGCCATGATGGTGTCGGCGATGCGGCCGACGACGCGATCGGTCCAGCCACCGAAATATCCGGCGGCGACGCCGGCGAGGCCGCCCATCAGGAACACCAGCACTACCGAAAAGATGGCGATGGCAAAGTCGAGCTGGGTCGCAACCACGACGCGGCTGAAAATATCGCGGCCGAGTTGATCGGTGCCGAACAGGTGATGCAGGCTCGGCGGCTTGAGCGTTTCGGATGTGTCGCTGGCCAGCGGATTGTACGGCACGATCCATGGGCCGATTAAGGCTGCAATCAGGATCAGCACGAACAGCCCAAACGAGAGTCCAGTGACTGGGTTCTCGCCGATGACGTAACGCGCATGCCGGTACAGCGCGTTGGCGCCGCTGGCAGGCCTGACGGGCGCGGCAATGTCGGCCATGGCGTTTTCAGGCCTCCAGCCGCACGCGCGGATCGACGACGCCGTAGAGAATGTCGATCAGCAGATTGAGCGCCACGTACATGATCGCCATGGTGAGCACGAACCCCTGCACCGGCGCGTAGTCGGACGCGATGAGCGCCTCGACCGCGAACGAGCCGATGCCCGGCCAGGCGAACACCTTTTCCACCAGCACGTTGGCGCCAAGCAGAAACGAGAACACCATGCCCAGCGTCGTGATCACCGGCAGCATGGCGTTACGGAACGCGTAGGTGACGATGACGGTGTAAGACGAAAGCCCGCTGGCGCGGGCGGTGCGGACGTAGTCGGAGGCCAGTACCGCGAGCATCGACGCGCGCGTCATGCGCGCGATCGGTGCGAGCGAGAAGATCGCCAGGGTCAGCCCCGGCAGAATGAGCTGGGCCAGCGCGGCGCGGAACACTTCGAAATCGCCGGCGATGAGACTGTCGATCAGGTAGAAGCCGGTGACTTGGGGCGGCGCAGTGTAGAACACGTCGAGGCGGCCGAGCGGGGGCGGCGCCCATCCGAGCAAAAAATAGAACACATACACAAGCAGCAGTCCGGTAAAGAACACCGGCAGCGACACGCCGGCCGTCGCCACCACGCGGCAGGTGTGGTCGATCCAGGAGCCCTGTTTGACCGCGGCCAAAATGCCCAGAGGAATGGCGATGACCATGGAGATAATCAGGCCGAACAGCGTGAGTTCGGCCGACGCCGGCAAACGGCTCGCGATCTCAGCCATCACCGGCTGCCCGGTCGCCAGCGAGTTACCGAGATTGCCGTGGGCGAGATCGTTCACGTAGACCACGAATTGTTCGGGCAGTGGCTTATCGAGCCCGAGCGATTTGCGGATATCGGCAATCGATTCCGGCGTGGCGGCGGGACCGGCGAAATACACGGCAGGATCGCCGGGCAGCACGCGCGTCAGCAGGAACGTCACGATGATGACGCCGATCAAGGTCGGGATCACCGTGACGGTGCGCTTGGCGATTGTCGTCAGCATGAGATCGCGCTCAACTCAGCAAACCGGCTCCCTCATGCCTTGACGATGCTCCGGTAGTCGACCTGGCGGTGGAACCAGTAACAATAGCCGGAGATGTTTGGCTGGGTGGCAACCTTCAGGTACGGCTGCAGCAGGGGAACGCGCGGCACATCGTGGTAGGCCTTGTCGATGAAGCCTTTCACATCGGTCGCATACTGATCTTTATTGCCGGTCGCGGCCGCCGCGTAAGCGCCGTCGATCAGGGCGTCCATGTCCTTGTTGACGTAGCTCGGCGTGTTGAAGATCGCGTTCTGGCCGGAATAGCACCAGAAGAAGAAGTACTCGGGATAATCGAGCCAGCCGGAGAAGAAGTTGACCATCATGGGCATGGATTTTTTTGCCATCTCGCTGCGCCAGTTGGAGCCCGGCACCTTGTTGATGGTCGTGGTGATGCCGATCTGAGCGAGGCTTTCCTGGATCAGTGTGGCCATGGGCTCGCAATTGACCGCGTCGCCGAGGTCGAACGAGATGGTGGTGCTGATCGGACCTGAGCCGGATGCGGTCATCAGCGCCTTGGCTTTCCCAAGGTCGGTGACGTAGCCGGTGGGCTGCGGCCAGGCGATCGTCGAGACGTCGTTCGAGGGGCCGCCGAACAGCGGATTGCCGACGCCGAACATCGCCGCGTCGACGATCTTCTGATAGGGGATCGCGTAGGCGACGGCTTGGCGGACCTTCTCGTTGTTGAACGGCGGGTTCACCACGTTCAATTCCACGCTGTACATGCCGTTGCTGATCGGATTGGAAATCAGCTTGAGCTTGCCCTCCGCCTTCATCTCGGAAAAATCCTTGGCGTCGAGATCGAAGGAGATGTCGGCATCGCCCCGCTCCATGAGCGCGCGTCGGTTTCCGGGGGAGGGGATGGTGCGCCAGATGACCTTCTTCAGTTCCGGCAGCTTGCCGCCCACCCAACCGTCGAAGCGCTCGTAGACCACTTCCACGCCAGGCTTCCAGCTCGTGATCTTG
>Ga0070731_10003220_pt1 | contig 14885 bp, 13 predicted proteins | sample Coa_R1_2_FD_66448 | JGI IMG/M metagenome (GOLD analysis project Ga0070731, IMG submission 66448) | Surface soil microbial communities from Centralia Pennsylvania, which are recovering from an underground coalmine fire - Coalmine... | ecosystem: Environmental > Terrestrial > Soil > Unclassified ... | reverse complement strand
ACTGAGGCGAAGTGGATATGTTTGTTTGGTAATGACATCGTCTTCTCCATAATCGATGAAGAAGTTGTACGGTCCGGTTCTGTGGGCTTCCCCTGGCAATCGCAGCCCGAGTGAGGCGATCTTTAGTGCGATGCCCTGGGACGCTGTCAGGCACCCGCGCGTTGCTGGAGGTAGGTAGGGATCGCATCAAACCCAAGTCGGGCTGTGGGAGCTTCTGGGGGCCCTGTAGCCGGCTTTCGCGCGCGACGCTGGCTCAAGCCAGGAGGCGGGTGTCGCGATTAATCGTCGCCGGGTCCACTTCAGCTAACTCTCCGAGCAGCGACGTCAATGCGGCCCAGATCGCCTCAGGACGTCGGTCCGCCCCATCCTTTGCGAAGGCACTGAAGTTCTGGAAGGCGAATGAGTGGGCGAGATTCCCCACAGTCTGAGAGCCGAACGTCCCTGGGTCCACGCGGATCAAAACGAGGCCGAACAGGAAGGACGTCCCAACGGGCCATAGTCCGTGCCAAACGGCCGCAGCAAGGCTGCCGAGCACGCCGACGAGCAAGCACAGCACGCCGGCACTACCAATCCAGCTTGAACCGAGCCCTGGGGTAGGCAGCTTCATCTGATGCGACAAAGCCATGAGGACGTCCTTCGTGGAGCGCCTGGTCAGGTCGCGCATCTTAGTGCCTGGTTCGATCTGACGGTCGGTCTGCAGCACGGCCCGGAGCGCAAGGCGGAGTCGAGTGAACGCCATGTCGGCTGCCGTCTCGCCGGCAGCGTCGGAAGTCGGAACTCGTTCGCAAAGAGCTTCGAAGGCATCGCCGACGGTCACCCACGAGACGGGCCGCGCGAACGTCACGCCAAAGGACTTTTCCACAGCCAGCAGAACATCCATATCGTCGCCGTCGGCGGCGGCGATGGCCAGCGTGTTCCGCTCCCTCTTCGTTACCATCCTTGGCTCTCTAGCCGTCATCCTCTCCGGCCGCAGCGATCCTTGCCGATCGCGCGTACACCGCGCTTCCCCATGCCGTGGCTTGCGACTCTAAATCTGTTGCGTCGCGGTCGCAGCGAGCGAGCGGTACAACCCCTCAGCGGCCACGTTCTGCCAGGCCACCATCGCTACGAACGCGATGCCAGTTAGCGCAATGGAGCGCGCAGCGAGTGCGATCACCACCGGCGTGGGGCCAAAAAGGAAAAGGAACTCGACGGCCATCATGAGCCCGACCAACATTCCAACGATGGAGAGCCGCTTCACGCCGCGAAGCTTGCGCTCTGCCGCCGGCGTCGCTGGGGGTTGAACCGAGGTCCGGTCGGTAAGGCGTGGACTGGCGAAGGCGAGCAACACTGTGACCAGGAGCAGCGGCCGCTCGAAAGGCGAGTCGCGGAGGGTCGCACCTAAGATCGCGCAGCCGAAGGCCCCGACCATACAGACTGCCGAAGCCGGTGTCTGCCGACGCCACGGTATGGGTGTTGGAGCCAACGGACTACTTTGCACCGCGAAGTTCTGCAGTCATCCGAGCGTTGAGGGCCTCGAAGGTTCGGACGACGTCGTCACAAGCTGTTTTCGACGCCTCGCATAGAACGCTCGTCTCAAGTGACGTGCCGCCCTGAGTGTTGGTCACGATTGCTCGTTTGATCGCGGCGGGATAGGCCGGTTGGCCCTCCGAGGTGAAGACCCAGATCGTTTTGGCAGCGTTGTCGTCGGCGATCGTGTAGCCACCTTGCGTTCGGAAGACGATGCCCGGATGTGCGCGCAGGTCATTTAGAGCGGCCGCAACCGTCGTGTAGCCAATGCTGCCATTCGCCTGCTCGGGTAGCGGCGGTTGTGGAGCCCCAGTGGCTGTCGGCGCAGACGCTCCGGCCAGGGCGTCGCCGGGGTAGTTGGGACACCGCGACGCGAGCTGCGCCCAGGCCGACTCCACTGCCGCCGCCGAGTGCTGTCGTTCGATGACCGCTGCGTCAGCGTTGGTCATCAAGTTCTCTTCCTCGCGAGCTATGCGGAAATGGCCACCTGCCGGCGGCTGATAGACAACCAAGTATCCGCAATCGCGGTCGACGTTCGCGAAGCGGCTGACGAAGTCGATGGCCGCGTACACGCCTGGTTTTGGTGCCTGAGCTGGGTCCTTTGTCCAAGTGACGTTGATGACGCGTCGTTCTCGCACCTGGCCGGCCCGTTTGTTGAAGGCGGTGAGGGCTTGCGAGAACTCAGCGAACGGCTGCATCGCCCGATCACCCTCCTCAAGCAGGGCGTAAGCGGCCTCTGCGCGGCCGGCGTCCTTGGCGGCAAGGTAGGCGAATGCTGCATCCGTCGACGCCCGCGCCTGGTCCGGCGACGGAAGCCAACCCGGCGCAGAGTCAGATGTGATGTTCACAACACGCGCTTTGGCGGGCGGAGGTGCGGGGTCTTGACCACCGGCCCAGGCGAGGCAGCCACTCATCGCGGCGAGCCCGATCAAGGCGGCGATCGCGGTCTGAACTCTTCGTTGCATGGGCTCAAACTACCGCGAGTGGTCAGGTTGGCCAGCGCAAAGACGTCGGAATGGCTCTTGTGGGCCGGTCAGGGCGATGCCTCAGGGGGTAAGGCTTGCCGATCCCGGCTGTCGGCGTAACGACTTGATCAGGGTCTCGGCAGTTGTCGATTCCTACGACTTCCGGTTCTGGGGAGGACCCTATGATCGAAGTGTATCCGCTGACCATCACGCAAGCCGAGTTCAAGACCGCCCCGGAGCGGGAGCGGCTGTTCTACCTAAAGCTCGGCGTGATCGCGAACGAGGTTAGCGCGCTCAACAAGCTGTCGCTGTTCTCGTTGAACCAATCTGACGACCGGATGGTGACAAAGAGGGCCAGCAGTGCACTGGCGATGCTGTGGCTTCGCTTGTTGGCTGGACGCCTCTATGAGGCCCACGATGTGATTACCACGGGCTACAACCCGTTGAAGCTCGCCTACCGAAGTGACATGAAGCGCGAGGGCGGCACGATCAGCTACCGCAAGCTGAACGCCTATTTCGTCGATCCAAACAACCTCGTGAAAGCAGTCCGCCACAAGCTGGCGTTCCACACCGACGATACGGTCTTCAAGACGGGTGAACAGATGATGGACTTTGATGAGGACATCGTCGACTACATGTGCCAGCAGCGTGGTAACACGCTGTTCTGGGGTGGCGAAGCCGCTCTCGTCTACGCGGTCCGGCACCTGGCTGGGGACTCTGACGCGGAGACGACCTTCTCGAAGCTGCTTGGTGAGACGAGTTCCGTTGCAGGTCACGTGAACAATTTCGCTTATGCATTCGGCCTGTCGTTCTTCCACCGCAACTTCCCTGAAAAGCTCGTGGCCATGGAGAGCGAGAAGATCGAGATCACGGACGCTGTTGATCTAGCCGAGTTTTCGTTGCCTTGGTTCTTCGAACCGCCGAGTGAGACTTAGTTGGCGCGCGCCGGCAGGCCCTTCCGCTAGGTTGTTACCGTCGAACGTCGAATACGCGCGCTGCTTCGGCTGCGACGCTAAGCGCTGAGCTTACGACCCGCCGATTATCGGCGCATGAGCCCTGGAAGCCACCTACGGGCGGACTTTGACGGCGGTCATGTGCGATCCCTTTTTTGGCATAACGAGCGTTGCCATTCAGCTTGTATTGGGTGTAAGTGCAACTGAGCAATACAACCTCGGGGTGGGGACTCATGCTACGCAGACAACTGATCATGAGCGGCGTTGCGGCTTTGCCGTTAATCGCCCTTGCTTCTTGCAAGAAGCCTGACGGGAATGCGGCGGACAACGCAGCAGCGGCGGCCGACGCAAACGCCGCGATGTCAGCCGCAAATGCTACATCTGGGCAAGGGACAGCTGCTTCCAAGGCTCCGGGGTGGCTACAGTCGGTCAAAAAGTTCGTCGACACGGCACTTTCCAAGACCGCCGCTGCCGTCAAGACTAAGAATTCAGCCCTCGCAACGAAGTTAACTTCGACTCAGAGCGCGCTAGACGACGCATTCAACGAGTTCGCCACAGACTCTTCGGTGCTATCGAAGATTTTTAACCTCATCAACGATGCGCTGGTTCTGATAGATGCATGGGCTCCTGGCTTTACCGGAGTTATTGGGACGGTGATCCAAATTCTGCTTTACGCCGCCGCTGCCGCCTTAGGGATCACGCTCAATGTATCCGAGCCAGCAAGCAATGCTGCTGCTCCTTCCAACGCCGCAGCAGTCCGCCCAAGCCTCGCTATGGCACCGCTGACCTCACCAATGGTACCGGCCGCTTCTCTCGCCCGCGCACAATCCGATTTCACGACGGCTGACGCGGCGGCAAAGAGCAAGGTGTCAGAGGTTGCTACCTCCGATGCCGACCTCCAGAAGGTTGGTGATCAGGCTCTATCGGACCTGGTCGCTAAGCAGAAGTCCGCCCTCCAGCTTATCGACGCATCAGTTCCTTCGTAAGCTTCGCAATCGGGGCCGGCTGCGCATGCCGAACCCCGATTACAAAGCACCAATGTCCTGCAGTGACTCGGCCCTTTTTGGTGGCTCACGGAGCGTCATGGTGGACGCATCGCTCGTGATTTTCGTGCTGCCGCATAGCAACAGCGTGCATGGCACTCCATGCCGACCCCAGGCCCACCTGACGCACGTCACACGTGCCGGAACGGTCTACCCGGAGATTGCGCGCGTTCGCCGCAGGGGCAACGAAACGCTTTCCAGGACCCCTCATCGAGCTCCCGGTCGTCCTCTGTGCTTAAGTTTGAAAGGTTGTGTTTTTTGTTTGGATCAGGCGTCGCGGCCGAGAAGTTCTCGGTGCGACCAAAACACGAAGTGGTCGAGCGTCGTGTTCTTCATGTCGTACGAGAACCATCCGCCGGGGTCGGTCAGACGCTTCACATCGAAGTCGGGGAATGACCCCGGCCGCTTGAAGACGGGCCGGAGTGCGGGTGCCCCGCGACCTTTCCCCCATCGATGGGCGAGTACGCCCTTAAGCAAGCGATCCTCGTGGGGTCGTAGTGCGACCACACCGTGGAAGTGCGGGTACACCATGCCAGTCTTGGTGGCGGTCTCGACTACGCCGACCATCCAGACGGTCTGATTGAGTGAGCCCTCGGTGCCCATTTGCCGGTGCGGCACTGATCGCACGTCGTGGGCAATCGCCTTCGCGAGACGGCGCAGGATGGGTTTAAAGTCCTTGTCCGGATCGAACCGGGTCGAAACATAGATGTCGGGTACGAGGTTGATCGTGTGGGACGCCCCACAGTCTGTCGCCCAGTCCGCCAAGTCGCGAATGTGCCTCGGTCTGGGCGGGGCATTGGCACGGGCATAGCGGAGCCGCTTCGCAGCGATGCGGTCAGAGAGAGTTTCCATTGTTGAGGAAGATGCAGGCTGTTGGTCTAGCAACAGGGCGACCCTGGCCGCCCATGCCACTCGGACATCTAGTCCATCCGAGTGAAACAGTATTGTAGCACAACGGCGGTCCTGACGCCACGCTATCCGAAAGAACGACGATACGTAAATCGCCTGCTGGCCTGTCGTTCCGAAATCGACCGGTTGCGATACAGCTTCGGCCGCCGGATCGAAAAATAGCCCGACAGCGCTTTCGATGCATGCAACATAGCGCGCTCCGTTTCCGATACATGGAGCTCCTGGTGTCCCGCATTTTTGCTTATGCCCGCGTCTCAACCACCGATCAGACCACCGACAACCAGGTCCGGGAGATCGAGGATGCGCACTTCGCGATCGAGCCTCGGCGGGTCGTCGTGGAGACTGTCTCCGGTTCGGTCGCCGCCATGGAGCGCAAGGGGTTTGCCAAGCTCCTTGACCGGCTGGAGCCCGGTGACGTCCTTGTTGTCACAAAGCTCGATAGACTCGGCCGCAACGCCATGGACGTGCGGGCAACGGTCGGCCGCCTCGCTTCAACGGGCGTTCGCGTTCATTGTTTAGCGCTGGGAGGCACCGACCTTACCAGCGCTGCCGGCAAGATGACCATGACGGTGATCGCCGCCGTGGCGGAGTTCGAGCGCGATCTGCTGATTGAGCGGACTCAAGCGGGACTGAGTAGGGCCAAGGCGGAGGGTAAGCGGCTAGGCAGACCACCTTCTCTGACGGGACAGCAGCGGTTGGAGGTCCTTGAGAAGCGGTCGAGTGGGTCGTCGCTCGGCCTCTTGGCCAAGGAGTATGGCGTCTCACGGGCAGCGATTCAGCGAGCCACCCGGGTCGAGGGTTCAGCTAGAAGTCCCGCCACACAGCGTGATCTCTGACCGCGTCGCCGGGGCCTCGCACCTGCCAGACCCCGTGTTCCTTGGGCCTGTCCGCGTGACGCATGCGATTTGGCGGTTCGCAATGAAAAAGGGCCGCCCCGTTTGGGGGGCGGCCCCGATCGGGCCAATCGTTCTAACCTCGTGGCCGCTAGTTCGCCGGTCAATCGACCTTGTGCCCAGTGTGGCGATGGCCGTTGACCTCAACCGTGCGCTCGCCGCTATCACCAGAGAACGCTTGCGCAACGGCCGTGAGGCCAAGGCTGACGACGGCGGCACCGACGTCGGTCAGCGGGGTCGAGGTGTCGACCTGCCGACCGGTCCAGACATCGCCGTTCCGATCTTGAACCGTTGTAATTCGAGACACTTTTAGCTCCTTCTTCGCGTTGCGGAGAGCGAGGTGCGCTTGCTCGCTCCCTTCCTGTTATGAGACTTGACGGCCTCAGCGCAGCCCGATCGAACCACATGCGGAGCTATGCAGACAGAGCGAACCTGATGCAGTGGAGCGCAAAATCGCCCGCTCGGTGCGATTGATTCTATTAGACTTTCAGCCACAGCCCAGCTTTGGTGCGCAAAACGCCGCCACGTGTCCGCAACCACACTGAGTAACTGCTGTGCCAACCGAACCCCTCGTGCTCGCCCGACACCTCCAAGAATGGCAGGAGATACGCGAGCTGACGAACGTCGAGGCGGCAGCGGCAATCGGGGCGGGCGTTCGGACCTACGAGGGCTGGAAGGCTGGAAATCCGGTAAGAGAACGCTGGCACCAGGACATCGCGGAAGCAAGCAATACGGAGTCCATCGAACAATTTCTGACCGTGTTCGCGACCGGACAACCGCGACTCACCATTCAGAGAAACTTTTTACGGACCAACGAGGTCGTGTTCGCAACAAGACTGGCGACTTGCTCGCAACTCTGGGAGGTCAGGACCGCCTTCCCTACGTATCCGTCCGCAGCAATGAGATATAGGCGGACGTACTACGATGTCGTTAGATCACGTTTACTTTCCGGAAAGATCGTGATAAGAAAAATAGAACAGGTGACTAATATCTATAGGGCGGTCGAGTTGCTCGCTAACATGCGGGACTACGACATAAGCAACTACCATGTGCGTTTGCTCAAGCCAACTCCATGGTTTCCCAGTTTAGCTTTCACGGTATTCGATCAGCGGGCGGTCATCGCGGGTGTTTCGCACAACACCATCCCCCTCGACGAGCGGTTGCTCGACTTTGTCGGGACGGAGTATGCCGACTATTTCCTGCGGGAATGGGACAAGATGTGGAACGCAGGGTTGACGGAAATTTCCCCGCTGGGAGAGCAACAACAGAAGAGTTTAGTATTGGAGCACCTGAGGCTCTACGGTGAAATGACGCGCGATAAGCAACTACACGACCTTACAGCGATGGATATTGACCGAATGGTTATTGACCGCTTGGCTTCAATTAAGGACTACGCGACGAGATACTGAAGCCCGCAGGTTGCCGCGACGGTCGATCATTGCTGTGCCGACCACGACCAGACCTGTCCCTCCTGGGGGCAGACACGCCGTCGTCGACCTGTATCCCGCGATGCCTTACTTAGACCGCTTATACCTACGCCGACCGCCGCTTGGCATTTGTCACGATGACCGTTGTGACTGCTGTAACAGCCCGGCCGGCGTTGCCAAGGGCCGTCTTGGCCCCTCGGCAGGGTGCAAGACAGGTGTCAACTCGGCGTACGCGGGCATTTTCCAGAATGATGTGTATTTTCATCTAGTTGCGGTAAATATAGGTATAAGGAAAGAAAAAAACAGCCGGAATAATGTAAAATCAGTGTCCGGTTGGCGTCCAATTTTCGGCAGCTGCCATTCCAATACTTACACGTCATTTGCGTAGTCGGATCACGCAAGACGCGTGCGAGTGTTACTACCTTTCGCTCTTACCATCCGACGAGCAGCACTCTCCAGACCACGCCGCTGAGCGTCGTTGCGCAGACGAGCATACCGGGTCGTCGTCGAAAGCTGGGTATGTCCGAGCGCGCTACCGATCACCGACAAGCTTTCGCCATCGTCCAACATGAAGCCGGCTGCCGTGCGACGCAGGTCATGGATGCGAACGTCGCTGAGACTTGCTCGGCGAGTTAGCCAATCCCAGGGTTTCTGGAGGTCCGATCGTGGTCGTCTAGCGTCCTCGCCGGGACGCTTCGGGTCTGGTGTGCGGTCCTTGCCCGGAAACAGGTAATGTCCATCGGGGTCGTCGCGTCTCATCTCGCGAAGCATGTCTAACAGGGGCCCCGACAGTTCGATCCGATGTTGCCGCTTCGTCTTCGTGTGAGCGGAGGGTTTCAGCCACACCTCCCGGTCAAGGTCGAATTGTTGCCAATCCGCCTTTAGGACCTCGTTCAGCCGAGCACCGGTGAAGAGAAGCATGCGCACGGCGTTGGCAGCATTCTGATTGTGATAGCTGTCGCACGCCCTCAGCAGGCGGCCGACTTCGTCCTCCGACAGGTCACGCCAACGCTCTTCTTCGGGGAACTTGGTGATCCCCTTGCTCGGGTTTGTAGCGCGCTGGCCGCCCTCCACAGCGAGCGCGAACATCCGGCGCAACGTCGCCAGCAGTCGGTTGGCTTGATACGGCCCAGCAGCGCGCTGCGCTTCGCCGTGTAGTCGTCGTATCGAACTCGGCTCGACCTCGCTGACCTTCCGGCTTCCGATGCGCGGGATGGCGAACCGATCCAGCAAGTGGCGAGCGTCTTTCACGGTTCGCGGCTTCAGATTTCGCGAGGTCGCGTACTCGTTGCAATAATGATCGGCCAGATCGCGGACTGACCACGATTGACGAAGCTCGGCGCGCTCTGCGCTTGGGTCCATTCCCTGAGCAACACGACCTAACTCGATGCGAGCTTGATCGCGGGCTTGATCGACGGTCAGGTCCGGGAAGTGACCTAACGTCAGCTTACGCTGTCTGCCTGTCCGGGTCCGGAACTGGATGATGAAGGATCGCGAGCCGCCTCTAGTCACTCGCAAACCGAAGCCGGTCACGTCGGAGTCGAAGGTCATTGTCTCCGGTTGGGCGGCTTCTGCGACCCGCTTGGTCAGTCTCACATTCGAACGCTTCGGCACTGGATGATCCTTTCGACCAGTGACCTACGTGTCGGGATGTGTGGAAGCAAGGCGGCAGCATGCGATACCGAAAACCACCGTAGTTGCCGGGACCGGCCAGTAGTCAGGTTCGGTCGTTTCGCTTTGCTGCCAGCAACTTAACGGACACCACCGCACACGGCAGTAGTCTATACTTCCAAATTCGTAATGCGTAGGTCGGGTGTTCGAGTCACCCAGGCGGCACCAGCTCCATCCCGTTGATCGCAAAGACGAAAAGGTCTGCGATCCGGCCGGGCCATGAAACGTCAATCCGGCCCCCGTCACAGCTAGCGGCCATCGGCCTGCGGTGCGAGGGCGAACGGGCGGATCAACCGCGAACCACGGGAGCGGTCGTCAGGCCACGCGCCGCCGCCTGACCTCCGCCTTGAAGTCGTAGGGGACCCAGGCGATGCAGTCGGGCCAACGGTCGGACTCTTCCCAGTAGGCGCAGAGGCCGAGGTTGCCGGCGAGCTCGATGAAGCGGGGCAGCCGGTTCAGCGCGCTCCAGGGCCCCATCACCACGCCGGGGAAGTAGCCGCTCGGCATCAGACCGTCCGGGTCGAACACGGCGTAGGAGCCTTTGAGCGCCAACTCCAAGGCTTCCTCCACCAGCCCGAACTGGCTGAGCGCCTCCACCAGGTTCAGCGCCACGGCGCCGGTTCTCTCAAGCTGGAGGCTGTAGCGGGAAAGGCGTTCCGCGTGCATCGCAGCGTCATTCGAGCGCAGCGCCTCTGCGTACTTGATCGCCGCGTACATATCTCGCGCCGTCTGACCGTCGAAGGTCGCGACTGACGCGACGGCTTGATCGTACGCCTCCCAGTACCCGCGCCCGGCGGCGAAGTTGAGGAGCGAGATCAGGATCGCCGGATTGTGGGGCCAGCGCCGGTGCAGCTCCTGGTGCATCCGGATCGAACCTTCGTAGTCGCCGACATAGAGGCGCATCTCGGCGACGTGCAGAAGGGCGGAGGGCATCAGCGGGTTGATCTCGCTGGCCAACTGGGCGAACTGCAACGCCTCCCTGAAACGCCCCACGCTCCAGCAGAAGGTGGCCATTTCGGTCAGCGCGGCGGGTTCGTGCGGCCCGACCCGTAACGCCTCATGCAGCAGCCGCTCGCGGGCCGCGTAGTTGCCCCAAGGCTCGAGCATGGCCAGCGACAGGTAGGCGCCACCGCGCCGGGGATCGAGGCGCAAGGCCGTTTCCGCCGCTTGGGTGACGCGCGCCTTTCCTTCCGTGTAGGCCCCCTGGCGCTGTGGCGAGCGCAAGGTCCAGGCGCGCGACAACGCCAGGAGTTCCCAGGCAGGGGCATAGTCGGGGCTCGCCGCGGTCACCGACTCAAGCAGCGGCGTCGCCTCGGGCGATACGTCGCCGAAGAGCCGGTTGCTCTCGGTCATCATCCCCCGCGCCCGGACGAACACGTCGTACGCCGCGGGATTGAGCGCCGGCGCGGGCGGCGCGAGCGCGACCCGCAGTTCGCGGGCGACCGTCTCGGCGATCCGCTCCTGAAGGGTGAAGACGTCGGTCAGGTCGCCGTCGAAGCGACTTGACCAGAGGGTCGAGCCGCCGGCGCACTCCACCAGCTCCGCGCTGATCCGGACACGGTCGCCACTGCGACGCACGGCGCCGTCGAGCAGGTGGGTGGCGTTCAGCTCGGCCGAGATGCGCCGCAGGTCCTTGTCCGTTCCGCGGTAGTAGAAACTGGAGGTGCGGCCGATGACCTTCAGGCCGGCGGCGCCGGCCACGGCCTGCTGAATCTCTTCCGAGACGCCGTCGGAGAAGTAAGCCATGTCCGGATCGCCGGAGAGGTTGTCGAACGCCAGCACCGCCAGCCGCGGCTCAGTGAGCGGCGTCGTGGCGACCGGTGGCGAAGGGGCGGCGATTGGCGCGGCGGTCGTCTCCGCGACGAGCCGATACCCGACTTTGGTGATGGTCTCGACTTTGAAGACCCCCGCGGCGGGGCCTTCCGACAGCCGCCGAAGCCGCGCCATCACCCGGTTCAGCGCATCTTCGCCGACGACCATGCCCGGCCAGCACTGCGCCATCAGATCATCGCGCGTCAGAATCTGTCCGTTGGCGCGCACCAGCGCCACCAACGTCTGCATGACGCGGGGCTCCAGGATCGCCTCCTGGCCGTCGTCACGGGCGACGCGACGCATGGCGGGCTCGATCGTCAGGGGGCCGACGCGCACCGGCGCCTCGCGCGCCAGTACGACGGCCTCGGCAGGCAGCCGCATCTCGCGCCGGAGCCCCGACACCGGTTCGCTTGACGCCATGAAAGTCAGTACCCGCCCAATTTGCGCCTCGGCGGAAGGCGCTGGCGCGAACTGTACCGAGGCGTTCGAGCGAACGCCACACGCATCGAGGGCCGGAGATCGCTCTCCGACCCTCAAGACTGGGCGTTGGGCGGTAAGCCATCACCGCCGCCGCGTTCAGCGGTTGGCCGACGCCACGGCGGTGGTGACCGGGCGACCGTGACTGACGGCGACCAGCGTCGGCAGGTTCGACGCAGCCATGGCGCGCTCGACGGTGCTGTCGATGCAGGCGCGCAGCTTCGCCTGTTCGGCCAGCGAGGTCCGGTTGCCGTCGTCGCCGCAGATGTCCTGGGCGGCGTGGTGGATGCGCGCGAGCGCGGCCTGCGCGCCGGCTTCGCTGCTCAGGTTCAGGTCGTCGACGGAAACCCGGATCGTGATCTGGTTGTCGGGGGTGGCCGCGAACGCGGTGGCGGCGGCGCCTGGACCGATGGCGACGGCGATGACGGCGGCTCCGATGAGGCCGGCGACCGACGCGAGCTTGGACGTGAACATTGCGAATTCTCCCTTTGTCTCAACGGCTTGATCTAAGCCTGATGACCGAGAGAAAACCCGATCCCACGCCAGCCCGATATGACGTCCGGCTGATGTTCCGGTGATCATTTGCCGATCAAGCGCTGGCGGACGCTCGAATAGGCGGTCTATGAACCTCGGCCGTAAGGCGGCGGCCGGTCCGAGGCGCCGGTCGCCCAAGCGCCGGAGATGGATGTGGGCGAGCGTGCGGTGAAGGTCGCCGTGATCGGAGGCGGGTGCGCCGCGATGGCGGCCGCCTGGGAACTCTCGCGTCCCGAACACGCCGGTCGCTACGAGGTCACGGTCTTCCAGGAGGGATGGCGACTGGGAGGCAAAGGCGCCTCCGGCCGTGGCGCGAACGGCCGAATCGAGGAGCATGGCCTGCACATCTGGCTCGGCTTCTACGACAACGCCTTCCGGATGCTCCGCGAGTGCCATGCCGAGCTTGAGACGCTGGGCGACGGCGATCTGTTCGGCGACTGGCGCGACGCCTTCGTCCCCGAGAACGACATCGCGCTGCTGTCGGCCGCCGAGCACGGCGGGTTTGAGCGATGGGACGCGCACCTGCCGCCCCGGCCCGGACTCCCGGGCGACCCGTTGGACCCGGGCGAGGCGTTCTCGCTTCGCTACTATATGGCCGGCGCGTTCGACCTGCTGCGCGCGCTGGTGCTCGACACCACGGTCGACGGGCGCGGCCTGGCCGACGACCGGTGGGCGCAGGGCGACCTCAAGGGCTTGGTCGACTACCTGGCCCGGCTCGGCGGCTTCGCGACCGCGGCGGCGCTCGGCGAGGCCCTGGGGGTGGTGGCGGCGATCCTGAGAATGATATCCCCCGGCGACGGCGGTCTCGCGGGCGTCGACCGGACCTGCGACGCCCTGCGCGGCTGGCTCGAAGAGCGCTGGGTGGCCGACCACGAACATCGCTTCGTGTGGGAGATCGCCGACCTGACTCTCGCCACCCTGGTCGGCCTGATCCGCAAACGTGTGATGTTCGATCCGCGCGGTCTCGACGCCATCGACGATTACGAGTGTCGCGAATGGATGGCGATGAACGGCGCCTCGGAACGGGCGCTACAGTCGCCCTTCTTGCGCGGCCTCTACGATCTTTCCATGGGGTACGAGGACGGAGATCCGGCCCGGCCGCGGCTGTCGGCCGGACAGGGCCTGCGCGGGACGCTGCGGACCTTCTTCGGTTACCGCGGCGCCTTCATGTGGCGCATGCGCGCCGGGATGGGCGACGTGGTGTTCGCGCCGCTCTACACGGCGATGCGGCGGCGGGGCGTGCGGTTCGAATTCTTCCGCCGGCTGACCAACGTCGGCCTGGCGCCGCCGGGCGAGGACGGCGACCACGTCCGCTCACTGACGTTCGACATCCAGGCCATGAGTCTGGACCCGGCGACGCCCTACGAGCCGCTGGTCGACGTCGCGGGGCGACCCTGCTGGCCCGCTGCGCCCGACTTCGCCCAGCTGGCCGACGCCGAGCGGATGATCGCGGAGAGCTGGAACCTGGAGTCGCATTGGGACCGCCGGCGCGTCGGCGAGCTGACGCTGGAGGTTGGCCGCGATTTCGACCTGGTGGCGCTGGGCGTCGGCATCGGCGCCATCCCCCATGTCGCGGACGAGATTCTGGCGCGCGACGAGCGCTGGCGGACGATGGTGCGGGAGGTGAAGACGGTCGCCTCGCAGGCCTTCCAGGTCTGGCTTTCCGCGGATCTGGAGAGCCTGGGGTGGCGTGGCCCGGCCTACATCGCCGGTGCGTTCGACAAGCCGTTCGATACCTGGTGCGACATGTCCCATGTGGTGCCGGAAGAAGCCTGGAGCGAGCGGCCGCGGACCTCGGTCTACTTCTGCGCCGTCCTGCCTGATCCGCCGACGCCGCCGGACGACGACGATCGCGGCTATCCGATGCGCCGCGCGGACGAGGTGCGCGCCAGCGCCGAGGCGTTCCTAGAAGGCCCGATGCGTGATGCCTGGCCCGGCGCCTACGCGCCGGACGGGCGGTTTCGCTGGGAGCTGCTTGCCGCGGAACCCGATTGCGGCGGCGCCGGCCCACAACGCTTCGCCACGCAATACTGGCGCGCCAACGTCAATCCGTCCGACCGATACGTCATCCACACGCCAGGAAGCTTCCGTCATCGCATCTCGCCCCTGGACATGACCTACGACAATTTGACCATCGCCGGCGACTGGACGGATAGTGGCTTTCACTCCGGGTGCGTCGAGGGGGCGGTCATGTCGGGGCTGCTGGCGGCGCATGCGCTGTGCGGGTCGCCCAAGCTCGAGGACATCATCGCCTATGACCACCCGTAAGCCCGCCTCCGATCCCGCGCGCCCTCGTGTCCGCCGTTCCGATCCGCAAGGGATGGGACCCATTCGGTCGAGCTCGGCGCGGGCCCACGAGGCGGATAGCGACGATCTGGGCATCAGCGAAGCCGCCGCCGCGGCCGTGAAGGAAGGCTACGACGTCATCGCCGAGAACATCCGCGAAGGACGCCTCGCCGCGAAGCGCTTCCGCGATGGCAAGTACCACATCAGCGAGGCGCCCGGCGACATCGAGGAGATGAGCCTTCGGGTCCTTGGACTGGCGCGAGAGCTGACCGAGACGAGCTTCGATGTGTGCGAGCGGCTGCTGAAGCTCGTCGGATCGGCCCCGGCCAAGCGCGCGCGGGGCGACCTGCCCGCTTTCCGGCGGACGACGACCAAAGCTGGACCCGCCTCCGCGCGCCCGTCCGAC
>Ga0070731_10003217_pt1 | contig 14888 bp, 15 predicted proteins | sample Coa_R1_2_FD_66448 | JGI IMG/M metagenome (GOLD analysis project Ga0070731, IMG submission 66448) | Surface soil microbial communities from Centralia Pennsylvania, which are recovering from an underground coalmine fire - Coalmine... | ecosystem: Environmental > Terrestrial > Soil > Unclassified ... | reverse complement strand
CCGACGACGAGCGACTCGAGGAGCACGGAGCGGAGCACCTGGTTGCGGGTGGCACCGATCGTCCGCAGCGTGGCGAGCTCCCGCGTGCGCTGGGCGATCGTGATCGAGAGCGTGTTCACGATCACGAAGGCGCCCACGAAGAGCGCGACGAAGCCGAAGGCGAGCAGGAACTTCTGCAGGAATCCGAGGAACGAGGTCGTGTCGCTCGCGTCCGACTTCGCCTGCTGCGCACCGGTCTTCACCTGCGCGGTCGGCGGCAGGATCGCTCGAATCTCCGATATCAGCCTCGACGACGACATTGCCCCCGTCTTGGCGACGCGGATCTCGTCCAGCCGGCCTTTCTTGTCGAAGAGCGCCTGGGCCGTCGGCCGGTCGAAGATCGCGAGCGTGGCACCCCCGATCGAAGCGACGCCGCCGAGCTCGGCGACGCCCACGATGCGGAACGGCTTCGTCGGACCGTGCACGGAGACGCCGATCGTGTTCCCGACCACGTAGTGGTGCTTGTTGGCCGTCCCGACGTCGATCGCGACCTGGTCGGAGCCGGTCGGCCACCGGCCTCGGACGAGCGTGAGCGGGTTGAAGAGCTGGTCGCGCGGATTGACGCTGAAGCCCAGGTTCGGCGCGCCTCCGGTCGAGATCGACTTCCCGTTGCGCCCGACGAGGTGTGTCTCGTCGTACTCGACTCCCCCGACTGCGTCCTCGACGCCCGGAAGTGCCTTGACGCGCGTCAGCACCGACTCGGGGAAGGAGGGAGCGACGGTGTTGCTCGTGCTGCCGAAGATCGTCTTGCCGGTAATCACCGCGTCGGCGTTCTGGTACGAGACGGTGAAGATCGTGTCGAAGCTCTTCTTGATCGTGTCCGTGAGCACGTACGTACCGCTCACCATCGCGACGCCGAGGACGATCGCGAACGCGGTCAGCACCGCGCGGAGCTTCCTGCCGAGCAGGCCTTTGATTGCGACGCGAATCACTTCGCGATGGCGTTCATCGCAGCGAGGATGTCCGACGGCTCGCTGCGGGTGCGCTCGTTCACGATCAGTCCATCGGCGAGGAAGAGGATCCGGTCGGCGATCGCGGCAGCTGCCGCGTCGTGCGTCACCATCACCGTCGTCTGGCCGTAGTCAGCCGTCGCCGAACGGAGCAGCTGGAGGATCTCCGCACCGGTCGCCGAGTCGAGGTTCCCGGTCGGCTCGTCGGCGAGCACGACCGTGGGCTTCGAGACGAGCGAGCGCGCGATCGCCACCCGCTGCTGCTGGCCGCCCGAGAGCTCGGCCGGCCGGTGCGTGCGGCGATCGGCAAGCCCGACGCGCTCGAGCAGGTCCTCGAGGAACGCCTGGTCCGGCTTTACGCCCGCGATCGAAAGCGGTAGGACGATGTTCTCCTCGGCGGTCAGCATCGGCAGCAGGTTGAAGAACTGGAAGACGAAGCCGATGTGCTCGCGGCGGAGCAGGGTCACCTTGCTGTCGGGGAGCGAGCCGACGTCCTGGCCGGCGATCGTGACGCGGCCGCTCGTGGGCACGTCGAGCGCCGCGAGAATGTGCATCAGGGTCGACTTGCCGGATCCCGACGGGCCCATGACCGCCACCAGCTCACCCGGCTGAACCGCCAGCGAGACGCCCCGGAGCGCGTCAACGGCGGTCTCGCCTTCTCCGTAGCGTCGGGTGACGTCCTCAGCGGTGACGACCGGACCGGCCACCACCCCGACCCTTGGTTCCTCGGCCGTCGCCATCACTACGAGCGTAGCGAGCCTCGTTGGGCGGGCGGGCCGGGAGTCGCGACCAGTTGGCGCAGCAAAAAGCGGCCAATTGACGCAGAAACGTTACGAACTCGTGACAAGCACCGGTCGCGCCGGCCGGTATCGTCTTCGCCGTGGGCGGCGGGAGCATCCCCACCCCGGGGTGGGGGTGTGCCGTCACGGGCTCGGAGGCGCGCGCAAGGAGACGCTGTTCCGCTCAGAACGGGCCGCGCGGCTCGTAGTTGCCGCGCGGCGCGCCGACCGCGACGAAGGTGAGCCCCTCGGGCCCTGCCACAGGACACCGCGTCGTCTCCGGGTCGACGCGCAGCACAGACCCGGGCGCTACCGGCACATCTTCGTCGCCGACGCGCCAGCTGCCCGCACCGCGAACGACGACGTAGACCTCCTCCTGCCCCGATTCGCTCTCGTCGTGCTCGCGTCCGGCCGCGTTCGGCGGCAGGTCGAACCAGTTGACGCCGAACGCCTCGACGCCCAGCTCACGGCGCACGAACCGAACGGCGCCCCCGGGCCCGCCGGGCTCGATCTCGTCGACCCGGACGACGCTGTATCCCATCGCTCGGCCGCCCGGTACCCGGCTCACGCGGCGACGCCGGCGAACTGCGGGATGATCTCCCGCCCGTACGCCTCGAGCACCTCTTCCTGGCCGTTCGTCATCAGATAGATGTTGAACTGGCCGACTCCGACCGCCTCCAGCTCGCGCAGCTTCTTCGCGCACTGATCGGCGGTGCCGATCACGGTGAACCGGTCGCAAATCTCGTCGCTCACGAACTCGCCGTGCTTCGCGCCCACGCGCGAGTGGTCCTTGTAGTCGTAGAACTTGCGCGCCTTGACGTAGTCGGTCAGCTCGGAGGGGATGTCCGAGTTCCAGCCGTACTTCTCGATCAGGTCCATGACGTGGTTCGAGACCATCGCCGGGAACCAGCGCACCTCTTCGCGGCAGTTGGCGATGTCGCCCGAGATCTTCGACGGCGCGCCGACGATGCACGCGAGCGCATCCGGGTCGCGTCCAGCCTCTTCGGCCGCCTTGCGCGCGGTCGCCATGATCCACTCCACGATCACCGGATCGGCGAGCTGGATGATGACGCCGTCCGACACGCGTCCTGCGACCGCGAGCGCCTTGGGTCCGTAACCGGCGGCGTACAGCGGGATCGGCGGCTCCGTGCGCGCCCATTCGAGCTTGAGCTCCTTGCCGTTCCACTCGACGGACCGGCCGTTCATGAAGTCCTTGATCATCCGGCATGCCTGCTCGAACTCGGCCACCTTGACCGGCTGGAGGCCGATCACGCGCCTGGCCGAATCGCCGCGGCCGATCCCCATCACCATCCTGCCTTCGGAGATGACGTGCATGGTCGCGTAGGCGCTCGCCAGCACCGTTGGGTCGCGCGTGCCCGGATTCGTCACGAAGTGGCCGAGCTTCATCTTGCTCGTTCGCTCGGCGGCGAGCGTGAGCAGCGGGATCGACTCGTGCCAGAGGACATGTGAGTCGTACGTCCAGCCGTACTCGAACCCCTGGCGCTCGGCCAGCTCGATCAGCTCCAGGAAACGCGTGTACGGCGGGTCGGGCAGGACGGTGACGCCGAAGGTGATCGCCATGCGCGAGAGCCTACTCCGCCATGATGCGCGTGTGAAGATCATCTGCGTCGGCCTGAACTACCTCGCGCACGCCGAGGAATCGGGCTTCCAAGTGCCGCCCGAGCCGCTCCTCTTCGGCAAGTTCGACAGCGCGCTGATCGGGCCGGACGACGCGATCGTGATTCCGCCCGAGTCGACGCACACCGACTCGGAGGCCGAGCTGGCGGTCGAGATCGGGCGCGGTGGCCGGCGCATTCGCGAGGACGACGCGCTCGACTTCGTTGCCGGCTACCGCTGCGCGAACGACGTCTCGGCTCGCAATCTGCAACGCACAGACGGCCAGTGGCTGCGTGCGAAGAGCTTCGACACGTTCTGTCCGCTTGGCGACAGACTCGTGCCGGCATCCGAGCTCGGCGACGGCCGCGGCCTGCGCATCGTGCAGCGCCTGAACGACCAAATCCTGCAGGACGGGAACACCTCCGATCTGATCTTCGGCGTTCGCCGACTCGTCTCGCACGCTTCGAGCGTCTTCAGGCTCGAGCCGGGCGACCTGATCCTCACGGGCACTCCACCGGGCGTCGGGCAGTCGCGCACGCCGCCGCTCTCGATGCAGGACGGCGACGTCGTCGAGATCGAGATCGACGGGATCGGCGTGCTGCGCAACCCCGTCCTCGCGGAACGGCGCTGATTCCCTAACTGCGCGATTCGCGGGCGCCACCGGGGCAGCGAGCGATCGTCGCACGCCGTTCGTCAGATGCGACTCATAGTCTCTGACGAATCACCCTTCTGCTGATCCTGTTCGCGATCATCGCCGGCGCGTTTCTGCCGCTCCAGGCGGGGATCAACGCGCAGCTCGCGCACCACGTGGGCGGCGCTGTGCGTGCCTCGATGGTCTCGTTCGTCGTCGGTTCGATCGTGCTCTTCGTCATCGTGGTGCTGTTCTACCGTCACGCGCCGACGCGGCTCGGCGCGACGCCCTGGTGGGCGTGGGTCGGCGGGGCCCTCGGCGCCTTCTACGTGACGTCGACTGTGGTCGTTCCGCCGCGAATGGGTGTCGCCGCGTACTTCGGGATCCTCGTCGCGGCACAGCTCGTGATGAGCGTGCTGGCGGACCAGTTCGGCTGGCTTTCGTTCGAGCAGCGGAGCGTGACGCCGCTGCGCGCAGTCGGCGTGGTGCTGCTGATCGGCGGCGCGTTGCTCGTGCGGCTCTTCTAGCCGGCAAGCCGGTCGATCGTCTTCGACGCGAGCAGGTCGAGGGCGGCGACCGAGAGCTCGAGGTGCTCCGGCTTCGTGTCCTCGAGCTTCGTGTGCGAGAGGCCGCGCAGGCTCTGCACGAACAGCATCACGGTCGGCACACCCGCACGTGCGATCTCGGCGGCGTCGTGGAGCGGGCCGGACGGGAGCCGGTGCGACGTGCCCGCGACCTCCAGAACCGATTCGTCTGCAAGCTCGATCAGCGTCTCGTCGAACAGGATCGGCTCGATCTGCCAGATGCGCTCCCAACCCACCTCGATCCCCTCCTCGGCCGCGATCTGCTCCGACGCGCGCTTCGCCTCGTCGAGCATCGACGCGAGCGCCGGCGCGTCGAGGTGGCGCTGGTCGAGGAGGCACTCCGCGGTCTCGACCACCGACGTGACGATTCCCGGTTTGGTCACGACGCTGCCCATCGTGCAGACGGCGCCGCCGCCGGTGCGCTTGGCGATCTCGCGGATCTCGAGCTCGAGCTTCGCCGCGCCGGCGAGCGCGTCGCGGCGCTTGTCCATGGGTGTCGACCCGGCGTGGGCCGCCTGGCCGCGGAACGTCACGCGGTGGCGCTCGACTCCGAATGTCCCGAGCACTACCCCAAGCGGGACGTCGATCGCCTCGAGCACCGGGCCCTGCTCGATGTGCAACTCGAGATAGGCGCTCGCCCCAGCGAGCTGGGCGTGCGCGTCGAGCGCGTGGTCGAGGTCGACGCCGTAGTCGCGCAGCGCGTCCTCCCAGCGCACGCCGTTCGCGTCGAGCCGGTCGCGGATCTCGTTCTGGTCGCGCATCGAGCCGGCCGCCGCCGACGAGCCGAACAACGAGCGCCCGAAGCGCGCGCCCTCTTCGTCGGCCCAGTTGACGAGCCGCACCGTCAGGAGCGGCTCGCCCTCCGCTGCGATCCGGCGTAGGACCTCGACCCCGGCAACGACGTTCAGGGCGCCGTCCAGCCAGCCGCCGTTCGGAACCGAGTCGATGTGGCCGCCGATCAGGAGTGCGCGATCGGATCGGCCGGCCAGCGTGAACCACTGGTTGCCGGCCGCGTCGATCTCCTCGCGCGCACCGGTCGGCGCCACCTTCCGGCCGAGCCACTCGCGCGCCCGCTCCCACGTCTCCGTCCACGCGACCCGCTGGGCGCCGTCCTCGTCGCCGGTCAGCTCGCGCAGCTCGTCGAGCTCGGCAACCGTTCGGGCAGGCTCGAGCATCCCGCGGCGATCCTACCGCCGCGAAACCGTGGTAAGAATGGGCCGTGGCCCAGCTCGTTGCCGCTCGCCCGGCCGCGCGGCGTGCTTCTGTCCCGCTTGCGCAGGCGGCGCGGCGCGTCGGGACCGTCGTCCTCGTCGTGGCGCTCCTGCTCGGACTCTGGGAGCTCTATCGCCTGATCTGGTCGTCGGCCGGCTGGACGTGGCCGTTCGTCGTCGACCGGACATCGATGCCGCACATCTGGACGATCGCGAAGGCGTTCGCCGATCCGGCGCAGGTGAACCAGCCCTCGCTCGGGTCGGTGCTCGTGCACAAGGCGCTCTTCACCGGCAAGGAGGCCGTGGTCGGGTTCGCGATCGGCGCCGTGGTCGGGTTCGCGCTCGCCGTCGGCCTCGTCCACTCGCGGCTCGCGCAACGGGGCCTGCTGCCGTACATCGTCGCAAGCCAGACCGTGCCGATCCTCGTGATCGCGCCGATGGTCGTCGTCTGGGTGAACCCGAAGCTGCCGCCGTCGCTGCAAGGCTGGGGAGCGGTCGCCGTCATCGCCGCTTACCTGACCTTCTTCCCGGTCGTGATCAATGCGCTCCGCGGGCTGCAGTCCGTCGACGCGCGCGCGCTCGACCTGATGCGCACCTACGCCGGCGGGCGCTGGACGGTCCTCTGGAAGCTGCGGGTACCCGCCTCGCTGCCGTACGTTTTCTCTGCCTTCAAGATCGCCGCGACCGCGAGCGTCGTCGGCGCGATCATCGGCGAGCTCCCCTCGGGGCTGCAGTCCGGGCTCGGCGGGGCGATCATCAACTTCAACCAGTACTACTCGATCGAGCCGCAGGAGCTCTGGGCGACGAACGTCGTCGCCGCCGCGCTCGGGATCTTCTTCTACCTCGTCGTCGTCGGCGCCGAGAAGCTCGTCGTGCGCCGCGCGCCGGAGCTTGCGAGATGAGCGTCGTCACGATCGCGGGCGTCACGAAGACGTTCAAGAGCGGCAACGTGACCGCGCTCGAGAACATCAACCTCGAGCTCGAGGCCGGCGAGTTCGTCTCGCTGATCGGCCCCTCCGGCTGCGGCAAGTCGACCCTCCTGCGCGTGATCGGCGACCTCGTCGAGCCGAGCGCCGGCCGCGTCACGGTCAACGGCAAGAGCGCGCACCAGGCTCGCCGCGACCGCGACTACGGAATCGTCTTCCAGGACTCGGTGCTCTTCGAGTGGCGCACCGTGGCGAAGAACATCGCGCTCCCGCTCGAGCTGCTCGGCTGGAACCGCGATCGCCGGCGAGAGCGCGTGCGGAAGATGATTGAGCTCGTCGAGCTGTCCGGCTTCGAGAACCACCATCCGTGGCAGCTCTCCGGCGGGATGCAGCAGCGGGTCTCGATCGCACGCGCCCTCGCGTTCGAGCCGGCGCTCCTCCTCATGGACGAGCCGTTCGGCGCGCTCGACGAGATGACGCGCGAGCGGCTGAACATCGAGCTGCTCGCGATCTGGCAGCAGCTCCGCTCGACAGTCGTCTTCGTCACGCACTCGATCTCGGAGGCGGTCTTTCTGTCGTCGCGCGTGGTCGTGATGAGCCCTCGGCCGGGGCGCATCGCGGGCGTCGTGCCGATCGACCTGCCCAACCCGCGGACGGTCGAGACGCGCGAGGACCCGCACTTCTTCGAGCTCGTGACGCAGGTACGCGAGCTGCTGCGCCTGCGCGGCGAGCACCTCTTGCCCGAGGAGGAGGCGGCCGTCCGGTGACCGTGCGCGTGGCAAGGCAGGTCGGCGAGTGGCTGCCGCCGCTCGTCGTGCTCGTCGGCGTGCTGGCGATCTGGCAGGGCGCGATTGTGGCCTTTCACATCCAGCAGTTCCTGCTCCCGAAGCCGACGGCGATCGCGCATGCGTTCTGGCACGAGCGCCACACGCTGTGGCCCGCCGGCTGGTACACGTTCAAGGAGGCGCTCGGGGGCTTCGTTGGGGGCTCGCTGCTCGGGATCGCCTTCGCCGTGTTCGCCGCCCGCTTCCGGGCCGCCGGCGGGGCGCTGATGCCGATCGCCATCGCGGCGAACGCGGTCCCGATCATCGCGTTCGCGCCGATCGCGAACATCTGGTTCGACCCGCTCTCACCGCACTCGAAGATGGCGATCGCAGGCGTGCTGTGCTTCTTTCCGGTGATGGTGAACACGTTGCGCGGGCTGACGAGCGTCCGGCCGCAGCAGCTCGAGCTGATGCGCTCCTACGCCGCCGGCGAGGTCGAGATCTTCCGCCGGGTGCGGTTTCCGACGGCCCTGCCGTACATCTTCACGGCGCTGAAGGTGGCAAGCGTGCTCTCGATGATCGGCGCGATCGTCGGCGAGTACTTCGGCGGCGCCTTCAACGCGCTCGGCGTCCTGATCAACTCGGATGCCCAGATCTTCGACTTCACGACCGCCTGGGCGGGCATCGCCGTCGCCTCGCTGCTCGGGATCGCGCTCTACCTCGCGGTGTCGCTCGCCGAGCGCGGGGTCGTCCGCTGGGCGCCCGACGCCCGGGACTCGTAATCGAGTGGCAGTTCGGTCAGAATCGTCGCAACGATGGGAACGCAACAGGAGGGGAGAAACGGAATGAAGAAGCACTGGGTCGCGTGGGCAGCCGCTACTGCGGCGGCGCTCCCGCTGACGATCGGCTTGACCGCGGCGACGGCTGCACCACGGCAGGCGCATGCAACAAACATCACACTGCAGCTGAAGTGGGTGCCGCAAGCGCAGTTCGCCGGCTACTACGCCGCCGTCAAGCAGGGCTTCTACGCGAAGGAGGGGTTGAACGTCACCCTCAAGAACGGTGGCCCGAACATCATCCCGGAGCAGGTCGTCGCGAGCGGCCAGGCGCAGTTCGGCGTCGACTGGCTGCCGAGCCTGCTCGCAGCGCGTGACAAGGGCACCGACCTCGTCAACATCGCGCAGGTCTTCGCCCGCTCGGGGATGACCCAGCTCACCTGGAAGAACTCGGGCATCACAACGATCGCGCAGATGAAGGGGCAGAAGGTCGCGAACTGGCTCGGCGGCAACCAGTGGGAGCTCTTTGCGGCGATGAAGAAGAACGGCATTGATCCGAACAACCCGAAGGACGTGACGATCGTCCAGCAGCCGTTCGACATGAACCTGTTCCTGCAGCACAAGGTCGCCTCCGCGTCTGCGATGACCTACAACGAGCTCGCGCAGGTGCTCGAGAGCGGCGTGAAGCTGTCGCAGATCAACGTGATCAAGATGCAGAACGTCGGGACCGGCATGCTCGAGGACGGGCTCTTCTCGACGTCCAAGTGGCTCTCGAACCCGGCCAACCAGAAGACCGCGGTCGCATTCATCAAGGGCTCGCTCGAGGGCTGGATCTACTGTCGCGATCACATGGCGACCTGTGTCGACGACACACTCGCGTACGGCCCGACGCTGCCGAAGGGCCACCAGACCTGGATGATGAACGAGATCAACAAGCTGATCTGGCCGAACACCTCCGGGATCGGGATCATGAGCAAGACCGACTTCGACCGCACCGCTCAGATCTCGCAGCAGTTCGGCGTGATCAAGAATGCGCCGACAGGGGCCTACACGAGCAAGTACGCGGCCCAGGCGGTCGCCGAGCTGAAGGCGTCGGGTGCCGACGTCTACGGCAAGAACTGGAAGGCGCCCATCGTGCCGATCGTGCCGGGCGGCAAGTAAGCACTCCTGGAACGGAGGGCCGCGCCAACGCGGCCTTCCGTTCTAGACTTCGACCATGTCGGTCCTGATCAAAGGCGGCCGGGTCGTGACGGCCGCGGATGACTACGTCGCCGACGTGTTCGTCGATGGCGAGCGCGTGACGCTGATCGGCGAGTCGCTCGACTTGGAGGCCGATCGCGTCATCGACGCCGCCGGCAAGTACGTCCTGCCAGGCTGCATCGACCCGCACACGCACCTCGACATGCCTTTCGGTGGAACGGTGACGATCGACGACGTCGAGTCGGGTCAGACCGCGGCCGCGTTCGGCGGGACGACCTGCCACGTCGACTTCTGCATCCAGAGCAAGGGTCAGACCTTCGCCGACGCGCTCGCCGACTGGCACGCGAAGGCGGAAGGAAAGCAGCTGATCGACATGGGCTACCACATCGCGATCACCGACCTCTCGTACCCCGGCGCGCTCGAGGAGCTCGCGTCGCTGCCCGAGCAGGGCGTCAGCTCGTACAAGCTCTTCATGGCATACAAGGGCGCGCTCCAGGTCGACGACGAGACTCTCTTCAAGGCGATGGAGGTCGCCGCGGCCAGCGGAGCGCTGGTGATGGTGCATGCGGAGAACGGCGACGCGATCGATGTGCTCGTCAAGAAAGCGCTCGCCGAAGGTCACACCGAGCCGCATTGGCACGCGCTGACGCGCCCGCCCGAAACGGAGGGCGAGGCGACCAACCGGGCGATCCAGCTCGCGCGCGTCGCCGGGTGTCCGCTGTACGTCGTCCACGTCTCGTGCGAGGAGGCCGTCGAGCCGATCGCAGCGGCCCGCGCGAAGGGGTGGGACGTGTGGGGTGAGACGTGCACGCAGTACTTCTTCGTCGACTACACCTTCCTCGAGCGGCCGAGCTTCGAGGGCGCGAAGTACGTCTATACGCCGCCGCCGCGAGACAAGCGAAACCAGGAGATCCTCTGGGACGCTGTCCGCACCGACGTGCTCTCTGCGATCTCGACCGATCACTGCGCCTTCCTCTGGGACGGGCAGAAGACACTCGGCCGTGACGACTTCTCCAAGATCCCGAACGGCGGGCCGGGGATCGAGAACCGTCTGCAGCTCATCCACCACTTCGGCGTCCGCGAACGGCGGATCACGCTGAACCGGATGGTCGAACTCCTGGCGACGAATCCGGCGAAGCTGTTCGGGCTCTACCCGCGTAAGGGCACGCTGGCCGTCGGGTCTGACGCCGACATCGTCATCTTCGACCCGGCAAAGCGCGTCACGATCACCGCCAAGGGACAGCACTCGAAGGTGGACTACAACCTGTACGAGGGCACCGAGGTCGTGGGCTCGCCCGAGACCGTCCTCCTTCGTGGCCAGCCCGTCGTTTTGGACGGTCAGCTCGTCGCCTCGCCCGGCAGCGGCCAGTACGTCGCCCGAGCGAAGGTCGGCGCGGAGCTCGGTCAGGCCCGCCAGAATGTGGCCGCCTAGCGACTCCGTACCTCTTGACCTCGTTTTCGAGTTGTAACGATGAACAGGATTCACAGGCCGGCGTTGCGATGCAACGGCGGCTGGGAAAGGAGAACCGATGAGAACACGGACGTGGTACTCCGGCGTCGTGCTCGCGCTTGCGGCGATCGCGTGCTCGCTCGCCGCGTCCGCTGACGCACGGTCGGTCGCGGGCGCTCCGCCCGAGGCGACGATCACCGGCGTCAGCCCAACGCAGGCCGTGGTCGGTCAGCGCATCACGATCTCCGGTAACGATCTCAGCGGGACGGCTGCGGTCACCTTCGGGACCATCCCTTCGAAGTCGGTCGTCGTCGATCCGGGCGGAACCTGGGTCCGGGCCGTGGTCCCCGCCGGCGTCCCGATCGGCTCGGTGCCGGTGACCCTCGACGTCCAGGGAACGCCGTACAGCACGAGCGTCCAGATCGTGGCGGGTAGCGTGCCCGCCGCCGCGAACCCGCAGCCGAAGGTGAGCTCGGGCGGCGGCGTGCAGCCTCCGCTCAAGGTCGCCCCGCGCATCTCGATCTTCTCGCCGCGCTCAGGCCACGCCGGCATGAAGGTGCGGATCACGGGCGCGAACCTGAACGGCGCCTCGTGGGTCAAGTTCGGCTTCGTGCAGGCGCAGATCAAGTCCAACACCGACAAGGCAATCATCGCGATCGTCCCGAGGAGCGCACACTCCGGGAAGATCCGGGTGCATACGTCCGGCGGCACCGGTGTCAGCACCGGGATGTTCAAGATCGTCGGATCTGCAGGCGTCTAGGCAGACAGAACGGCCGCGCGGCCCTGCAGGAGCGTGAGGCTCCGCAGGGCCGCCGCTTGACCGGGGCTATAGTGCGCAGCGTTGCGGGCGCTTCTCATCGGAACCGGTCTCGGCGTCTGCCTGGTGCTCGCCGGCTGCGGCTCGGCGCCTGACTCGTCCTACCCCTCGCTCGGCTCGCAGGGCTCGCAGACCGTCACCCCGGGGGTGACGAACGGCTGGCAGAGCATCTCCGGAAACACGTTCGGGAGCGGGTCGACGACGGCGACCGTCAGCGTGATCGCGGTCAATCCGGGCCACCTGAAGATGCAGGTGAACTCGACGCCGGACATCCAGACGGACACGAGCTATCAGGTGCACTGCGACCAGCTGAACACCTTTGGGCCGGACGTGCGCGGGAACACGCCGCTGACCCGTCAGATCGTGCTGCCGACCGGCGTGGCCGGGTCGTCGAACCAGCAGTGCTCCGTGAGCGCGACCGCGACCAAACCGGCGAGCGCACAGCTGACGCTGACGCTCTTCCAGCAGCTGGCGCCAGCGTCGCACTGACGCGGCGACGCGGGCTCAGCCGATCGTGTAGCCCTTCTTCTCGATCGCCTTGCGCGCGTTGTCGATCGTGCGCAGGCTCAGGAAGCGCGCGTACTGGCCGAACGGCTTCGACGCGCCCTTCTCTTCGACGTTGATCAGCTGGTCGAGCTCGCCGCCGAGCGCAGAGATGCCCTGTAGGAGCTGGAGGTGCTCGGTGCGTATCGCCGCCGGCGGCGCGATGTTGGCCACCCTCGTCATCACCTTCGAGACCACCGCCCGCGTCCGCTCGAGCTTGACGAGCGAGGCCTTGCTCGCCGCCGTGCCGGGCTGCGCCTCGACGAGCGGGAACAGGCTCTCGACCGACCCTGCGAGCTGCCGCCCGAGCTGGGCCATCGTCCGGTCGTAGGCTTGCTTGTCGAGGGAGACGGCGTTCTTCGACGTCGTCACGGCCGGACCCGTGGTGGCGGTCTGCGCGCTCTTGCTACCGCTGCCGCCGCAGCCGCTGAGAGCGACGACGAGCACCGCGAGCGCGGCCGCGACCAAGTTGGTGTGCTTCACTCGCCTGCCCGTGACCCGTGTAGCGAACGTCTAGTAGATCGAAATGTTGACGAGACCACCGTGCGGTTTCTTGTGGAGCAAGTTCTCGACCTGGAACGAGCCACGGAAGTAGAAGTTGCCGAAGAGCGTCCCATGCCCGCCCGGCTTCACGACCGCACTGGCCGTGTAGAGCGGCTTCACGGGCGTGTAGGGATCGGCCTGCGCCTTGTTCAGCACGCGAATCGCCGGCAGGTAGCTCTGCGTCCCCTTGTTCGTGAAGACGAACTTGATCAGGGTGCCGCGCGGGAACTCTGCCGACTGGCCGTCCGCGCGGATGTAGGTCGTGATCGCCTGCCCGTTGACCTTGTGCGGAAGCAGCTTGACGCCCGAGTCGGTGAGCACAGCGTTCACCGTGTAGACGTAGCCGGGCGCCGTCGTCGCCGATGCCCTACCGACGAAGACGGCCGCCAGCGACACGACGAGAGCGAGCGCGCAGAAGGCGCCAAAGGCCCGCCTGGACGTCGCCCGGTGGCTTGCCTTAGTTGCCATTTTGTTCCTTCCTCTCCGAGAATGCCGGCCGCGATGCGGCCACGAGGCTGATGATAGCGGACGGCACTCGGCGTGGCAGCCGGCGCGAGCGACGAAGGGGCCGCCGGTTTCCCGGCGGCCCCTTCTGTAAGCGGCTCGAGCCCGACGTTAAGGCAATGCGTACGCGCTGACGTCCGCGCCCGCGGTCGAGAAGTGCGTGAACGAGACCATGTACTCCTTCCCGTTCACCGAGTAGAGGGTGATCCTCGGCACCGTTGCGACCGCCTGGCCGTTCACCAGCACGGGCATCTGCCACGCCATCGCGCCCGTCGTCGCATCGAATGCCTGCACCATGCCGACGCCGTTCGGATACTGCGGCGTCGCCACGATCCGGCCGATCAGGGCGAGACCGCTCGCCGTCGTCGTCACCGGGCTTGCGCACCCGGTCGCGTTGCCCCTCGCGATGCCGCCCGTCGAGACCTCGTCGTGCTTCCACACGATCTTGTTCGTCGCCGGGTTGAAAGCGACGAGACGAGCCACCGAGAGCGAGTTCGGCGCCGTCGAGGACCGCCACTGGATGATCGCCCCTGACGAACTGATCACGGGATGCTGATCGGCCGCCGGAGGAGACTCGTACCCGGCCTCCTGCTCGTTCGCGCAGACATACTCGAGGCCCGTGCTCGGGCTGAACGACGGATCCGGCCACTCCACGCCGCCGGTGGCCGTCGGCGCGATCACGACGTACTGCTGGTCGGTGTACGTCGCGAACGGCGTCGTCGAGATGATGTACGGCTTTCCGTCCGGAGCGACGACGCCCTGGTAGGACGCCGTGTCGTAGGGCACGTGCGGCACCAGCTCGTCACCCGCCGGGATCGGCTGCGTCGGGTACGTATGGTCGCGCGGGTCCTGCGGAACCGGCGTCTCGACGACGGCCAGGACGGGCTTGCCGGTCGCTGGGTCGAGGACGTAGTTGTAGGCGTTCTTGTTGATGTGGTCGATCACGTCGACCTTCTTGCCGTTCAACGTGATCGTCTCCACGAGGGGCGTCTGCATCCCGTCGTAGTCCCAGATGTCGTGGTGCACCTCCTGGAAGAACCAGCCGAACTTGCCCGTCAGCACGTGGATCGCATACACGCCGTCCGTGCCGAGCTCCTCGCCCGGGCCGTTGATCAGGCCGTTGAACGGCAGCGCCTGACCCACCCCGACGTAGACCATGTCGAGCTTCGGGTCGACCGCGGGCATGTCCCACTCGGCACCGCCGCCGTAGTACCAGCGATTCGACGGCCACGTGTTCCAGCCGTACGCCTTCGGGTTCGAGGGGATGTTCGAGTAGTGCCAGGCGACCTTGCCCGTCTTCGCGTCCAGGGCGACCGTCTCGCAGGCGCCGCCCCAATCGCCGCCGGTCGTGCCGATCACGACCAGGCCCTTGTAGTAGACCGGGCTGACGTCGATGCCTCCGCCGCCGACGGGATTGACCACCTGCGTCGCCCACACCTGCGCCCCGGTCTGCGCGTTCACTCCGTAGACCGTGCCGTACATCCCCGTGAAGATCATGCCGTCGCCCATCCCGAGCGAGCGCATGTCGGTGCCGTTCCCGGCGACGTTCAGGCC
>Ga0070731_10003216_pt1 | contig 14889 bp, 14 predicted proteins | sample Coa_R1_2_FD_66448 | JGI IMG/M metagenome (GOLD analysis project Ga0070731, IMG submission 66448) | Surface soil microbial communities from Centralia Pennsylvania, which are recovering from an underground coalmine fire - Coalmine... | ecosystem: Environmental > Terrestrial > Soil > Unclassified ... | reverse complement strand
TTCCCGCACGAACGCCACCACGCCGCTGCGCAACAGCGGCTCGCCGCCCGTCAACCTAACCTTGGTGATCCCCATGCTGACCAGAACCCGCGCCATCCGGAGATAGTCAGAGAACGGCAAATCGCCGTAGAGCGCACCTTCACTCCCAGTCCGGCAATACACACACTTGTAGTTGCAGCGGTCGGTGATGGAGATCCGCAGATCGGTGATGGCGCGGCCGAATTTGTCGCGAAGAGTCATCAGTCGTCAGTCATCGGCAGCCAGTGGCTGGCGTCGGCTCGATCCGCGAGCTTCGGCCAACCACTATCGACGAAGGACAAAATATGGGGAAAGGAATTCGTGCGGGCGAGATTACCAGCCGTTTCCTTTCCAATGCGCAGAGCGCGGGAGGCGCCGGCGTTTCCACCGTCACCCTCGAGAAGCAAGGCAATATTTACCTCACTTCCCTCGCCGCCTCAGCCTTGGGTATGCCCACAGGCCAGGGCGGTCGGAAACTCGTCAACTATTATAGATGCTGCTAGCGGGGATTGGCGGCAGAAATCGGGCGCGATGCGGTCCTTGGCAGTTTCGCCAGCAGCCCGCCTGCCTTGGTTTTGACGATCAGTTCCTTGATCCGCTGCCGGTCTGCAGCTGGCCACATCTCGTCGAGTGCCTGCCAGGCCTGCTCTGGCCTCCCGCTGTAAAGATAAGAGAAGACGATTTCGAGGACTACTTTCTTCGCATCTTCGAAATCTGACATGAGGAACTTGCCGATATCGCCCTCGGCAATTTTCGCCCGCGCCAGAGCAATCTCAGAATCGTATTGCTCGACGAATTGCGAGCTTACGTCGTGCAGTCCGTCGCGATCGACGCGCAGAACCACACGGGGGAATGGAGTGCAGGCATGACACATCCCGTCGAAATAATCGAAGGCTCCGTCGCTGGTCATGATGCGGAACTGCTTGCTCGCCGGGTCCTTGAAAAAGAAAAATGCCGTTTCGTTCGTGATGGCCTGAAGAATCAGCGGCGAATCGCCCAGGTCGACGATCTCGAAGGTGTAGCAGCAGTGAGCGCCACCGGAATATCCCTCAAGAACCAGGCTGGGATGCCCGTCGCCGAAAAGGTCTTCACCCGTCCCTTGATAGATGGAGATGGCCCAGTCCGTGATCAGAGGAATACGTTTCCCGGAACGGTTGATGAGATAACCGTGGCAGAGCTTGTCCTGCGCCTCGGGATTCGGCCCCGGAACCAGTCTGACTTCGTATCCGCCAATGGAAGAGGACACAGGCTGGTCGGGAAGCCGGCAAGTCTTTGTTTCGACTCTTTCCCAGTTGGGCCTCGGCCACTCGGCCTGGGCCCACGAAATACTGGCGCCCAGCAAGAACAAAATCGCGATGAGACCCGCACGCATCAGGAACGATTCTAGCCGACGAGTCGGAGGATTTAGGCTTCCGCTAAAAGGCGCCGGGAGGATATCAATTTACTTGAGCGCTTTCTCGATCGCAGCCTCCGCCAGCGGCGCCATGATCTTATAGCCGGCAGCGTTAGGATGCAGACCGTCGTCGGCAAGATCTTTCTTCAGCATGCCCTTCTCATCCACAAGTGCGGAAAAGTAATCGAGATAGAGACAGTTGCCCTTGGAGCAGTAATCCCTGAGCCAGTCATTGAGCGCAAGAATGCGGGTTTGCGGTCGCTGCGCGAAGAAATCCTTCGATCGCTCAGTGTAGTTGTGCACCGGCAAAATCGACGAATATACGACCTTGATCCCGTGCACGCGCGCCAGTTCCGCCATGGAAGCGTAGTTCGATTCGATGTCCTCGTTGCGCATCGGGCCAGTATTTCCGGCAATGTCGTTGGTTCCGGCGAGAATGACCACGACCTTGGGTTGCAGATCGATTACATCCTGACGGAAGCGCACCAGCATCTGTGGCGTGGTCTGGCCGCCGATGCCGCGATTGATATAGGACTTGCCGGGGAACGAGTCTTCCAGTTTCCACAAATCGGTGATCGAGTCACCGAAGAAGATCACGCGATTCTCTCCAGCTGACGGTGGCCCTAACGTAGCGTCGGCGTCGCGATAGCGGGCAAGTTGCCCGTAATCATCGGTAAAAACCGCAATGCGCGACGCACGATACTGGTCGAGTCCGGGGAAGCCCGTAGCGGGAATGCTCGGGGCAGGCTGTTGCGCCCGCATGACGGGAGCCAATGTCGAGAGAATGATTCCTAATGCGGCGGCGAACATCTTGAGATCACGTTTCTTCATATTAGGGTTTGCTCGCCAGCGCCAGGGCAATCGCCTTCTCGGCCAGCGGCGCCATGATTTTGTACCCGGCTGCGTTGGGATGCAAACCATCGTCCGACAGTTGGCGCTTCAACATTCCCTGGCCGTCGACCAGCGCGGAAAAGTAATCCAGATACACCAGTCCGTTCTTGGCGCAGTAATCCATGAGCCAGTGGTTCAGCGCCAGGATCCTCTCGCGCGGACGCAAGGCGAATGACTCCTTTGACTCTGGTGTGTAGTTATAAACCGGCAACAATGACGCAAAGACCACCCGAATGTTGTGTACGCGTGCCAACTCTGCCATGGACGCGTAGTCGGCCTCGATGTCCTCGTTACGCGTGGGCCCGGTAACTCCGGCAATGTCATTGGTTCCCGCGAGCACGACCAGAACCTTGGGATGCAGGTCGATCACATCCTGTCGAAAACGCACCAACATCTGCGGAGTGCTCTGCCCGTCGATGCCGCGGTTAAGGACGACGTAAGGCTTGCCGGCGGCGAAATAGTCGGCCAGCTTCCAGTAGTCGGTGATGGAGTCGCCGATGAAAACGATTCTATTCTCCTTCGCCGCAGGGGGCGGGAGCGCGGCGTCGGCATCGCGATAGCGGTTCAGTTCCCCGAAGTCGTCGGTATAGATGGCAACCCGCGACGCGCGGTATTCATCGAGCCCGGGGAAGCCGGTGGTGGGAATGGAAGGGGCCGACTGCTGGGCGAGGGCGGAAAGAGCGGCGAGTGTAACCGATAGAAGTTGAGTAAGCGGGAGGAATGATCTGAACCGCATGTCTTGCCTCAGCAGGAAGGATAACAGGGCTGGGGACGAAAACGGATCGAAGACATGCTATGGCGATCCATCGGTTTTGATCCGCGTGAATCCGTGGCAAAGAAGTTTCTATCCGGGCGAGGCGCCCGTCCCCACAAGCCCTGTGTCCCACGTCACACCCCGCCGTGACATCTCTCACTGCCTTTCCCTCCCCCCTGGTTCAGCCTCTCAGTGTAATAGGCGGTTTCCGCGCAGCCTGGGTCTCAGGGGCCCTCCACCGGCGCGGGCATTTCCAGTTCGGACCCCCGCCCGCTATCCGCGGGAAACAACTCATACATCTCGGTCGGAGGATCGCATGCTCCATCTCGACACCGGCAACACCGGTTTCATGATTCTGTGCACCAGCCTGGTCATGTTGATGACACCTGGCCTGGCGTTTTTCTACGGCGGGCTGGTCGGCCGCAAGAACGTCCTGGCCATCATGATTCAAAGTTTCGTCTCCATGGGCTGGACCACCGTCATCTGGTATCTCTACGGTTATTCTTTGTGCTTCAGCGGCGACTGGCATGGAGTGATCGGGAATTTCCACTACGCCTTCCTGCGCGGCATTAATCTCGGCACGCCATCGCCCAACGACAGCATTCCAGCATTCGTCTTCATCGCGTATCAAATGATGTTTGCCATCATCACTCCCGCCCTCATTTCCGGAGCGTTCACCAACCGCGTGACTTTCAAGGCCTACATGCTGTTCCTGACGGGATGGCTTACTTTCGTTTATTTTCCATTCGTCCACATGGTGTGGGGCGGCGGGTTTCTGCAGCAATGGGGCGTGAAAGACTTCGCCGGTGGAATCGTGGTTCATAACATTGCCGGCATCGCGGCCCTCGCGTCCGTGATTTACGTGGGCAAGCGCCGCGTGCAGGATCGCGGCCCGCATAGTATCCCCCTCGTCGCGCTCGGCACCGGCCTGCTGTGGTTTGGCTGGTACGGCTTCAACGCCGGCAGCGAAATGCGCGTAGATTCCGTTACCGCTACCGCGTTCCTCAATACCGATGTTGCCGCTTCCTTTGCGGCCGTCGCCTGGCTGCTGGTAGCGTGGCTGAACGAGAAAAAGCCCAAGCTGCTCGGATTGCTTACCGGCGCGGTGGCCGGACTGGCCACGGTTACTCCCGCCGCCGGCTACGTTTCTCCGACGACGGCGGTAATCATTGGCATCGTTTCCGGCGTGGTCTGTTACTACGCCGTCGAACTGAAGAACAAGCTGCAGTGGGACGACGCCCTCGATGTTTGGGGAGTCCACGGCGTCGGTGGCTTTCTCGGCATCGTCATGCTCGGTATCTTCGCCAACAAGCAGTTCAATCCCGAAGGCGCCAACGGATTGCTCTACGGCGATCCCGTATTTCTTCTGAAACAAGTCACAGCCGTCACCTTCTCTTCGGTCTGGGCATTCGCGTTCACCTATGCGATGCTCCGGATCATTGACGCCTTCACTACGGTGAAGGTCAGTGAAGAGTCAGAGGAGATCGGCCTCGACGAGTCGCTCCACGGCGAACACGCTTACGAGCAACTTACCGACGAAGACTTAGTCCATAAGCTGGTCGACTCGGTGCGGCACTGACGTTGTGAGCGGAAGCAAGCAGAGATCTGTACTTCTCTGTCGCCTCGGTCGGATTGTGTTTCTCGGGGTGATGCTCACATCACCCCGATTTTTATTTGCCCAGAACAATGACCCGGCGCTCCCTTCCAGCAACCTTCCTCAGAGCGAGCCCTGGTGGAAGGGCATTGCCACCGACGGATTTATGTCGTTTTCCGACACTTACAATACTAACGATCCCATCCCCCGGCTGAATCAATTCCGCGTCTTTTCGGCCGCGCGGGACAGACTTCAGGAAATCCTCCACTTCGCTCAGGGTGAGCGCAGCGGGCTCAGACGCCGTTGAGCACGCTCACATCCCGTCGTAGTTCGGGCCGCCTCCGCCCTCCGGGGGCACCCACGTAATGATCTGGTAGGGGTCAGCGATGTCGCAGGTCTTGCAGTGGACGCAGTTCGAAGGATTCAGGCTGATGCGCTTGCCGTTTGGCTGGCTGGCGTCGTCGACCATCTCGTAGACGTTGGCCGGACAGAAGTTCTGGCAGGGACTGCCGTATTCCTTCACGCAGCGCTCATTGCAGACGTTCGTGTCGTGGATGACAAGATGCGCCGGCTGGTCTTCCTCGTGCTTCGTGCCCGAATGATAGAGATCGGTGAGTTTGTCGAAGGTGAGCTTGCCATCACCTTTCGCGGGGCCGATCAGATGTCTTTCCGCCCCACCGTCCGCGGGCAATTCAGATAACTTCTCCATGCGTTCATATCCTGGCTCCGCAGGATAACGGTTGCGCAAGCCGCGGCCGCCGGTGAGCATCTGGAGCCCGGTGTGAACTATCCCGGCATACATGCCGTGCTCGAATCCCTGATGCAGATTGCGAACCTTCCAGAGTTCCTCTTTGATCCAGCTCGCTTCGACCTTCCTCTGAAATTCGCCGAGCGTCGCCGCTGAGGAGTCGCCCTTCTTCAACGCTTCAAACGCGGTCTCGGCTGCCAGCATTCCGCTTTTGATGGCGAGATGAATGCCCTTGAGCCGCGCCGAATTCAGGAAGCCGGCCGAGTCGCCAAGGATCATCCATCCATTGCCGGCAACCGGCGGAATCGCCCACCATCCGCCATACGGCATCGACTTGGCACCGTAGCGGATCATCTTGCCGCCTTCGAGTAACTTCGCGACCCACGGATGCCGCTTGAACTGCTGCAGCACGCGCTGCGGATCGAGCCGCGGATCGGCATAATCGAGGCCCGTCACAAAGCCGAGCGATACAACGTTGTCTTTCGATCCGTAAATCCATGCCCCGCCGTATTCTTTCGTCGTCAAAGGCCAGCCCATCGTGTAGATGACTTCACCCTTCGCGATGCGGCCGGAGGGAACTTCCCAAAGTTCTTTAATGCCGACTCCGTAGGTCTGTGGATTCGCGTTTTTCGCGAGATCGAATTTCGAGATGAGTTGCTTGGTCAACGATCCGCGCGGCCCTTCGGCGAGAATTACAACTTTAGCCTGTAGGTCGTAGCCGGGCTCGAAGTTCGATTTCTGGTGTCCCTCTTTGTCGACGCCCTTGTCGTCGGTGCGAACTCCAGTGACGCGGTCGCCCTCGTAGAGGAGTTCAGAGCCGGCAAATCCAGTGAATACGGTAATGCCGGTCTGTTCGACTTTGCCGCCCAGCCACTTCACGAAGCGGTTCAGCGAGATAACGTAGTTGCCGTGGTCGCGCAGAAAGGGGGGCGTGATGGGTAGCTTAAATTTCGATTTCTCCGTGAGAAAGTAGACGCCTTCTTTGCTGACTTCAGCGTCGAGCGGAGCTTCCTTCTCGAAACCCGGAAGCAGTTCGCGCATAGAGCGCGGGTCGAGCAGGGCTCCAGACAGACAGTGCTGACCAATCTCGCGCGCCTTTTCGAGGACGTAGATGTTCTCTTTGCTTAGCTGCGTGTCCGGATGCGCGGCGTTGTGCGCATCGATCAACTGCGCCAGTCGGAGCGCGCAAGCCATCCCCGCAGGACCGCCGCCGACAATGACCACATCGGCCGGCATCTGCGGACGCTCGACACCTTCAATCGGTTTGCGGAAAACTAACATAAGAACAAACTAGCCGCGGATATTCACGGATTACCACGGATAACCCAGGAAAGATCCGTGTGGATCCGCGTTGATCCGTGGCATCGCTATCCTCCCGCCTTCGCCTTCTTCACTTCCTCGATAAGCGGCGGCACGATGTCAAATAAATTTCCCACCACGGCGTAATCCGCGATCTCAAAAATCGGGGCCTCGGAATCCTTATTCACCGCGATGATCGCCCGCGATCCCTTCATGCCCACAATATGTTGAATCGCGCCGCTGATGCCCAGTGCCAGATACAGCTTGGGCGCAACCGTCTGTCCCGACGATCCAATCTGGCGATCCATCGGAAGCCATCCTGAATCGCAGATGGGGCGCGAGGCCGCCAGATCTCCGCCGAGAGCATCGGCCAGTTGCTTGGCGATCTCAATATTCTTCTGTTCCTTGATTCCGCGGCCAACGGCCACGATGATCTCCGCCTGCGTCAGATCGACTGCCTGCTTGGCTTCTTTGAACACTTCCTGAGGCTTGTTGCGAATTACGCCGTCGGCAACATCAACATTGACGGTTTCGACCGGAGCCGCGGCGGCCCCCGCCTCTGCCTGGTCTCCGCGAAATGCTCCGTTCTGGAAAGTCGCGAACCACGGGGCATCACTGGTAAAGCTGACATCAGCGGCGAGTTTGCCCTGAAACATCTGCCGCGTGAAAACGAGTTTGCCGCCTTCGTGCTTGAACCCGATGCAATCACTGATCACGGTCCGTCCCATCGCGGTCGCCAGCTTGGGTACGAAGTCGCGCACCTGATAGGTGTGCGGCATCAGCACCAGATTCGGCTGTTTCGAGGCAAGGAACTGCTTTAGCGCCGCGGCAAAAGCGTCGGGAGTGTACGGCTCCAGTTTCGGCGACTCGACCGCATAGACCTTGGCAATTTTCTTTGTGGCAACTTCACTGGCGATGGACGCAGCCCCGCTGCCGACAACAGCGGCTTCCAGCGCCCAACCGGTAGCGACAGCAATCTTCTGCCCGGCGGTGATCGTCTCCCAGGAAACGCGGTTCAGTTTCCCTTCACGCTGCTCAACGACTACAAGAATCGTGTCTGACATAAATGTGTTCTTACCCTACCAGTTCCTGACGTTGGCAAATCATTTGTGGCAACAGCCGCCCATAGCCTGCCCTGAGCGAAGTCGAAGGTGCGATCCGGCCGCGCAAAGCTCAACAGCTCATAAAACTCTGAGCTCGTTCCGCAGTTTATCCACCAACTTCTTCGCAATCTCTCCCGGAGCACCTTCGATGTGCTCCGTCTTCTTCGTTTTCTGCGGTACGTACAGTTTCTCGATCTTCTGCAGATTCTCGCCGATCGAGGACTGCACTTCGCCCAGCATCACTTTGCGCAGGGGTTTGTTCTTCGCCTGCTTGATACCGATCAGCGTGGCATAGCGCAGCTTGTTGATGCCCGACTGAATCGTCAGCACGGCAGGCGTCGGCATATCGACAAACTGGAAGTATCCAGCTTCGAGTTCGCGCTTCACTCGGATGCCGGAATCCGTCTTTTCGATCTGCATGATGATGGTCGCGTGCGGCCAACCCAGCAACTCGGCCAGGATCACGCCGGTCTGTGCGTATCCATAGTCGTCGGATTGCAAACCAGTAAAGATCAGGTCGAATTGCTCGTCTTTGATCGCAGCTGCGAAAGCTTTCGCGGTATTAAAGGCGTCGAGCCCGACAAATTTATCGTCTTCCAGATGAATCGCCCGGTCTGCGCCTTTGGCGAGCGCCTCCCGCAAAACCTGCTGGGCACGGGCGGGCCCGCTGGTGATCACCACGACCTCACCCTTGTGCTTCTCGCGCTGCCGCAGCGCCTCTTCGAGCGCGTAGGCATCCGGCTCATTCACTTCGTACGACACATCTTCGCGGATCCAGGTGCCTGACTCGTTCAGCTTGAGCGGTGCATCTTTTTGCGGCACCTGCTTCATGCAAACCAGAATTTTCAAGAGAGTCTCTCCCTGCAAGCGTGGCAGACATAGCCACGCAAAACTTGTCAGTATAAATGAGCACCAAGCGTGCGTGGAAATACGGGGGAATGGGTATTCGTCGTGGTCCGGAAGGAGTCATGTTCGCCAGGACTTTCGGCGCCGAAGTCTCTTTTAGTCCCATTCGAGCGGGGAATCAAGCGCCGCCCGATGTGATCCCAATCACAGACTCTCTACGCCCCTCACGTCAGCATGGCCCAGAGGCTCTCATGTCGAACGACACGTTCTCGGCGATGCGGCAGAGCATTATCGACGGCGCGCCTGATACCGCGGCCGCCCTTGCCCAGCAGGCGATCTCAGCCGGTACGGCGCCGATCGATGCGATCAACAACGGCTACGTACCGGGCATGCAGGATGTAGGCGAGCAGTTCGCCCGCGGACAGATGTTTCTGCCCGACATGATGGCTTCGGCCGAAGCGATGCGCGCAGCAATGTCGGTACTTGACCCCGAGTTGCGCAAGCTGGGCACCGAGCGCCCCATGGCGGGCGTCGTCGTCCTAGGCACCACTAAAGGCGATATTCACGAGATCGGAAAGACTCTGGTTGGTACTTTGCTTACCGCGCACGGCTTCCGCGTTCACGATCTCGGGGTCGACGTATCGGGCGATAAATTTGCGGCGAAGACGCAAGAACTCAAGGCCGATATTGTCGGCGTCTCGGCGCTTCTGACCACAACCATGCGCAATCAAAAAGGAGTGATCGAGGCACTGGAAAAAGCGGGCCTGCGCTCGCAAGTAAAAGTCATGGTTGGGGGTGCGCCCGTCACCAAACGATGGGCAGATGAAATTGGCGCCGATGGCTATGCCGCCAACGCCATGAGCGCGGTCGCGCTGGCGCGAGAATTGATGCAGCAGAAGCAACCAGCGGCCGTGCCGCTCGACATTTAATGCGTCGTCATTCTGGGCGGAAATGGCCCGGCGCAAAGCGCAGGCCATGGGAGTCGGGGAATCCCTACACCTGGAGAACAGCTTAGGGAGCAGGGATTCCTCGTTGCGCTCGGAGTGACAAACGCTTCGCTGAAAATATGAGACCCAAATTCGAACTACTCGACAGACCCCTGATCGAACGGATCCTCGACGAAGCATTCCAGCTGATCGACGATCCTGGCGTGCGAGTTGCGCCGTACGTGGAGGAGTTACTCCGAACTGCCGGCATCACCGTAAAGGACGGCATTGCCCACATTCCAGAATCGCTCGCCCGCCGCCTGATCGAATTGGCTCCCCGCGACTTCTATTTGTATGACCGCAGCGGAAAACCGGCGGTCCACTACGGCGGCGACAACGTGCATTTTGACCCCGGCTCGTCGTGTCTCAACATTCTCGATCCCGAGACGCAGCAGGCCCGCCCCGCCGTGTCGTCCGATCTCGCGCGCCTCGTACAGGTAGCTGAGATGCTGCCACAGTTCGCAGCTCAATCCACTGCCGTGGTCTGCAACGACGTGCCGCAGGAAATCGGCGACTGGTACCGTCTGTTGCTCGTTCTCTGGTATTCGGAAAAGCCGATCGTGACGGGAGCCTTCTCCGCGGATAGCCTCCACACCCTAATCGAGCTGCTTGCAATCGAAAGCGGTGGCCGCGATGCGCTTCCCAAGAGGCCGCGTGCCATCTTCGATGTATGCCCCTCTCCGCCGCTGAACTGGTCGGAATTCGCGTCCCAGAATCTTGTGGATCTTGCCCGTGCTGGAGTTCCTGCAGAAATCGTCAGCATGCCTCTTGCCGGAGCGACCGCTCCCGTAACCCTCGCGGGATCGATTGTGCAACACGCGGCCGAGTGCATCAGCGGCATCACAATTCATCAACTGGCGGCGCCGGGTGCGCCCATTGTCTGGGGAGGCGCTCCAGCCATCTTCGATATGCGCACCGGAAAAACGCCCATGGGCGCGATTGAAACCGCAATGCTCGATATTGGCTGCGCGCAAATTGGAAAATATCTCGGCCTGCCCACGCACTCCTACATGGTTGCCGGAGATGGGCGCCTGATTGATGCCCAGGTCGAAATGGAAAGCGGCATGTCGGCGATGCTTGGCGCCCTGGCTGGCATCAACATGATCTCCGGCGCAGGCATGCTGGACTTCCTCGCGTGCCACACCATCGAGAAGTTGGTGATCGATGCAGAAGCAATCGCCTCGGCGCAACGTCTCATCGAAGGCGTTGAGCCACGCGGAGACTCACTTGCTCTCGCCATGTTTGCGCAAGCCGGACTGCACGGGGATTTCTTGAAGCTGAAGGAAACACGTTCTCTGTTTCGCAAAGAGCAGCATTTCCCATCGGCGGTGATCGATCGCGGACTCGCCGTTATGGATGGAACAGCCCCTGGAATCCTCGAGCGGGCGCGCCAGCGCGTGGAGGAACTCGTTGCCAGCTATGAGCGGCATCCGCTCAGTCCAGAATGCGAGCGCGAACTTATCACTTTCGCTCAGGGTGAAGGAAAACTAGCGGGACTGGAAGCACTGCCCGAGATTCTTCGAACCGCGATTACGCGGGAACCCGGCCTCGTCACGTAGACGCCTTAAGCAGGCGTACCCAGTCCGAGCCGCGTCCCAGAGGACTCGTCCTGAATTTTACTCGGTCAGTACCGTCGACTGGCCTGAAATATCGAACCGCTTGCGGCAGCGCATATTCTTGCAGGCCATCATGTCGTCTTTGCGCACCATGTAGGAGCGGAATTTCGCGAACCGGGCACGGTCGCGTTCGTCGGCCCGTCCCGCCAACTGCCGCTTCTTGGTGCGGACGATCCAGGTGATCTCATACTCTGCTGACTGATGGCAGTGGGGACAGTTCAGCGACGCTGGCTTTTTCTCCTGCCGCTCGTCAAAAAAATCGCGCTCTTCCATAGTTTCAGCGCCGGACCGCTTCCAGACACGGCGTTCTCTTTCGAATTATTGCACATTTTCCCCAGCTCGCGATTGCTTCGCGAACACGCCTTCCTCCGGTTACACTTCTGCAAACGGGGTCAGGATGGCCGCAGGTGCCGAAGAAGAGAAAGAAAAAAACGTTTCGCGCGGTAACCGCGGTAAAGGAACTTGCACGCGAACGCGTCGGTATGCCTCCCTCGGAAAAGATTGTCCTTGAAAAAAAGAAGAAGCCGGAGAGGCACAAGCCAACGCTGGGAAAACTCCTTAACGAAGATTTCTAGCCCGGGACGGGACCCAGCAATCAGCCCCGCACAACCTCCGCCACAAAGCCCGCAAACTCCTTTACATCGTCTTCCGTGGTATCGAACGAACACATCCAGCGCACGATGCAATCTTCTTCGATCCACGGATAAAAGAAATACCGATCCTTTATCGTCTCGATCGCCTTGCGCGGGATCTGCGCAAATACACCGTTCGCCTCGACTTTCCATGCAATCCGGACTTGCGGGACCTTGCGCAATTCCGCCTCGAGCTTCCGCGCCATGCGGTTGGCGTGCTCTGCGCTGCGTTTCCATAAATCATTCGTCAGCAGGGCCTCGAATTGCGCCGCGATAAAACGCATCTTTGAAGCCAGTTGCATCCCTTGCTTGCGCAAGTAGAGGAAATCCGAACTCAGCCCGGAAGTGAAGAACACGACCGCTTCGCCGCCCAGAATGCCGTTCTTCGTCCCTCCGAAAGTGAGCACGTCGACACCCAGATCCCGGGTAGCCTGCTGTAGTGTCTGCCCCAGTCCCACAGCCGCGTTAGCAAGCCGCGCTCCGTCCATATGGAGGAACATCCCGCGTTCATGCGCAAACTGGGCCAGAGCTTTTAACTCGCCCGGCTGATAAACAGTGCCCATTTCCGTCGATTGCGTAATCGAGACGACTCTCGCCTGCACATGATGCTGATCGCCGATGCCGTGATAGGCGTGGCTCACCTGCTGAAGTGTGATTTTTCCGTTCTCGTGCGCAAGGGGAATCAACTTGCTGCCAAGATGTTTTTCCGGCGCAGCGCATTCATCCGTGTAAATGTGCGCATAATCGCTGCACAAAACCGCATGATAAGGCCGGCATAAAGCCTGCAACCCGAGCACGTTCGCGCCGGTTCCGTTGAACGTGAAGAAGACATCGATACCCGGCCCAAAATGCTCCTCAAATTTGGCGACGGCCGATCGCGTGTACGGATCATCGCCGTAAGCAATCACGTGTCCCTGGTTAACGCGGGCGATTGCGTCGAGGATTTCCGGATGCACTCCGGCATTGTTATCGCTGGCAAATCCGCGCAGAATTCTGGCAGTAGCGTGAGGCATAGCCCCACCAATGTAGCAGAGTGATTCAGGTTTTTGAGGGGTCAGGCATCCGGGTTGGCGCGCCCCCCATCGAACGAATTAAAATGCCGCTCCTGCTTCTGCGGAGGTTCGCTCACTATGCGCTGCTGGGTCCAACTGGTTTCGCTTTTGTTCCTTACTACATTCTTAGCGGCGCAAACCGCGGAGCAAAAAACCTCGACCTACCTCGACACGATCCGCCACCAACCCTCGTTGCTGCTCGCTTTTGTGCATGACATGCCCAAAGGCGGCGACCTGCACAATCACCTCGACGGCGCAATCTACGCGGAGGATCTCATTGACTTTGCCGCCTCCGACAATTTCTGCGTCGATCGCACAACTTCCAAACTGATCGGACCACCTTGCGACTCTTGCGAGCACTACACGCCGAAACCGGCCATTCGCTGCGCCTACGACGACCACATTCTCTACAACCAGATCATCGACGCCTGGTCGATGCGCAACTGGCGTCCCGGGGACGAGTCCGGCCACGACCATTTTTTCGCCACCTTCGACAAATTCGGCCTCGCTTCACATAACCACGTCGCGGAAGCGGTAGCGACGGTGGTGAATCGTGCCGCCAGGGAACATGTGCAGTACATCGAATTCATGCACACCGCCGACGGGCGCGCGGCGGCGCAACTCGGCTCCAAACTCGGATGGAATGATGATTTCGCCAAAATGCGCGAAGCCTTGTTGGCTGGCGGCATCAGGCAGATCGCCGATGCCACTCGCCAGACTCTCGCCGACGACGAAGCCCGCGCTCACAGTGAGATGAAATGCGAGACTCCCACGGCGGAACCGGGATGCTCCGTCACGGTGCGCCATCTCTACCAGGTTCTCCGCGGTCTCCCGCGCGAGCAGGTTTTTGCGGAAATGGTGCTCGGATTCGAACTCGCCTCGTCCGATCCCCATTTCGTCGGCCTGAACTTGGTCATGCCCGAAGACTGGTACGTCCCCATTCACGATTTCAGCCTGCACATGGACATGATCGACTATCTGCATGGCCTCTATCCTAAGGTTCATATCGCGCTGCATGCGGGAGAAATCGCGGCAGGCTTGGTCAAGCCCGAGGATCTCTCGCATCACATCCGCGACTCGGTCGAGCGCGGACACGCCGAGCGCATTGGACACGGAGTCGACATTATGCTGGAGAAAGATCCAATCGGATTGATGAAGCAGATGGCCGCGCACAACGTGATGGTCGAAATCAATCTCACGTCGAACGATCAGATTCTCGGCGTCAGCGGCGACGATCATCCCTTGCCGACATACATGAAATACGGAGTCCCGCTTGCGATCTCAAGTGATGACGAAGGTGTCGCTCGCTCGGATATGACGCATGAATACCTGCGCGCGATCCAGAGTTATCATCTGCCCTATGGCGAAATGAAGCGGATGACGCGCACCAGCCTCGAGCATAGTTTCCTGCCGGGACAAAGCTTGTGGGCCGACACCAGGGGATCGTTCCGCGCGGTTTCCGCTTGCGCCGGCAACACGCTCGGAGAAAAGCCCTCCTCGGGATGCGAGAAGTTTCTCTCAGCAAATGAACGTGCCCGAGAGCAATGGAAGCTGGAATCCGCATTCGCCGCGTTTGAGAAGAAGTTCTGAACGAAGTTGTATACCCTAATTACCTGATGCCGCGTAAACGTACTCTCATTCGGTCGCCTCTCGCTTGGACCGCCGCCTGGACGAGGACTGCGCCGGTTATGCCTCCGCCGCTTCCAGTGATCGCCGAGCGCGGGGGCACGCAACTGCGCACACCTCTGCCCGTGGCCATCGTCGACACGCGCGAACAAAACCCACTCTCGTTCCGCCGGTTCAAAGGATGGTTTGCCAAGATCGAATGCCGCGCGCTTCGCCTCGGCGACTATTCCGTAAAAGGGATGGAAGATATTTGCGTGGTCGAGCGCAAGGATCTCGCCGACCTCATTCACTCCTTCACGACAAACCGGGCCGTATTCGTCGCTCGACTTCG
>Ga0070731_10003215_pt1 | contig 14889 bp, 13 predicted proteins | sample Coa_R1_2_FD_66448 | JGI IMG/M metagenome (GOLD analysis project Ga0070731, IMG submission 66448) | Surface soil microbial communities from Centralia Pennsylvania, which are recovering from an underground coalmine fire - Coalmine... | ecosystem: Environmental > Terrestrial > Soil > Unclassified ... | reverse complement strand
GGCCGGCCGGCGTCGAGCTCGACGACGAGGAGCTCCTCCTGGAGTCCCTCGATCAGCTCCTCGAGGCGGGTGGCGACGATGCGCGCTTCGGGCAGGTCCTCCAGCTCCAGCAGCGGCCGGCCCCGGCTGTAGTCCAGCGCGGCCCGGAAGGCGGATTCGGCGGACGGCCGGTCCGACCGCTCGAGGGCCCGCCGGCCGTCCACGGCGAGGCGCTCGGCCTCGGCCACGTCGGTCGGGGTCCGGAGCAGGTACCGATCATCGGCCGTGTCGATGGCCAGGCCCAGCCGGCGCAGGCGGAAGACGTGCGAGGCGATCGTGTGCCGGGCAGCCGCCGGTGGGTCATCGCCCCACACGGCAGCCTCCAGCTCCGAGGGATCGACCGGGCGGCCGGCGTCCATCGCCAGGCGGGCCAGGACCCGGCGCTGGAGGGGCCCGCCGGCCGCGACCTCCAGCGGCCCGTCGCGGATGAGCAGCGGACCGAGGATGCAGACCTGCATCCCGAGACTCTAGCCGAGCACCGCCGGTCGGCCCGGCCCTACCAGCGCGGATGCAGCTCGGGACCACGCCAGCGCGAGAACTCCTCGGTCGCATAGCGCCCGAAATGGTTCTGGAAATGGGCGCCATGGACGGCCAGGATGTCGCGCGCCTCCAGCAGCCGCTCGCGCGACCCGCCGTGGACGGCGACGATGGCCCGGCCGTCGTCAAGGGCCGCCTCGTACAGGCGCAGGTCGGGGGTCTGGTCCATCGACATGAACTGGATCAGCCGGATCAGCTGGCCGATCGGCCCGCTGCTCGTCGGCAGGCCGGCCAGCGAGCCGTCGGCGGTCGCCCCATGGAGCACCTTGACGTGGCGGCTGTCGAAGCCGGCGGCCAGCAACGCGGCAGCCGCGACCGTCGCCTGGCCTGGATCGTCGATCACGGCCAGCAGCCAGTCCAGCGGGTAGCGGATCCGGCGCCGCCCGGGGTCGGGCGCGGGTCCTGCCTCGTCGCTCACCCGGCGAGCCTAGCAGAGGCTCCCGGGAAACCAGTCCGGCGCCAGGCGTCGTATTCGCCCATGTCCGGGCCGTGGTGGGGCAAGGAGCCCGCCAGCACCTGGAGGCATCCAATGGTTCGTCGAACCCTGCTCCTCGCCGCCGCCCTCGCCCTGTCGGCCGTCCTGGGCGCCTGCTCGGCCGCGGCTCAGCCCACCGGCTCGCCCACGCTCGTGGCCCAGACGGTCGGCACGAACGGCACCCTGCTGGTCGCCGGGGCGACCGGGATGACGGTCTACGCCTTCGACCAGGACGTGGCCAACAGCGGCACGAGTGCCTGCACCGCCACCGACGACTGCATCACGACGTGGCCCGCCCTGACGGTTCCGGCCGGCTCCGCGCCGACCGGCGGTGCCGGGGTGACCGGCACCCTGGGCACCATCACCCGAGCCGACTCCGGCCAGCTGCAGGTGACCTACAACGGGCTCCCGCTGTACGTCTTCTCAGGCGACACGGCGCCCGGCGACTCGAACGGGATCTACACCCATTGGAGCGCGGTCAAGCCCTAGCCAGACCGCGCTGGGCGACGGTCCCGGTCGTCAGCCGTTGCGACGCGGGCGAGCCGGCTCCGGCTTCTCCTTGGGCTCGTGGCCGGGGCGCGGAGGCCGGGGCATCGTGCCGGGAGCCATGTCGGGCGCCGGGACGTGCGGTCCGCGCGCCCGAGCGGCCTCGACGCCGGCCGCGAAGGCCTTGGCGACGGCCGGCGGGACGCTGCCGATCCAGGCAGTCTGGATCTGGTTGACTCGCTCGGTCTCCTGGGCGCGCCGCTCGCGCTCTCGCTTGGAGTGCTTGGTCATCGAACCCTCAGTCGTGTGGCCGGACCACACGCCGGCCGGCCGCTCTCGCCCGAGTATGCACGGGTTCCCGGACAGCCGCCAACGCTCGTGCGAAATGCGGATGGTCTATCGTGTCAGGCGGCCCGGCCCGGCCGGCGCCAGCAAGATCGGAATTGGCTGTCCCGCCAGTGAGGTACCCGAACCATCGCCACGAAGCCCCGCCGCAACGTCTACCGCCGCCCGCCCGCCCCGGTCAAGCCGCCCCTGCCGGGGATCGAGCCGCCGCCCATCATTCGAACGACCGTCGCGTCGATCAATCTGTCCGCGACGAAGGGCCGCGAAGGACTCACCGTCGGTGATCGGGTCCGGATCATCGGCAGCGGCCTGTACAACGGCGAGGCAGCCGTCATCGAGAAGCTCTCCGGCGGGGTGATCCCCACGGCGCTCGTGCGCACCGAGGCCGGCCGCTCGCGCCAGGTCCGGACGATCGACCTCGAGCCGATCCCCTGAGCAGCGCCCCGGCCGGCTCGTCGACCGACGGGCTCGCGCTCGCGACGCGGTCACTCCAGAAACGCTACGGGCCGCGCATGGCCCTGGCCGGGCTCGACCTGTCGGTGCCATCCGGGGTGGTCTATGGCTTCCTCGGGCCGAACGGCGCCGGCAAGACGACCACGATGCGCCTGCTGACCGGGCTGATCCATCCCGATGGCGGCTCGATCGAGCTGCTCGGCCGGCCGTTCGGCCGGGGCGACCGGCGGCGCCTGTTCGACGTCGGCGCGCTCGTCGAATCGCCGGCGTTCTATCCCTATCTCTCGGGCCGGGCCAACCTGCGGACCCTTGCCGCGAGCGGGGCACCGACGCCGAAGACGAGGGTCGAGGAGGTCCTCGAGCTCGTCGGCCTGAAGGAGCGCGGCAACGACAAGGTGTCGACCTATTCGCTGGGCATGAAGCAGCGCCTGGGGATTGCCGGCGCCCTGCTCAACGACCCCAAGCTGCTGCTCCTCGACGAGCCGGCCAACGGCCTCGATCCGGCCGGGATCGTGGCCATGCGCGACACCCTCCGCCACCTGGCCTCGATCGGCAAGACGGTGTTCATCTCGAGCCACCTGCTGGGCGAGGTCAGCCAGCTGGCCGATGTGATCGGGATCATCGCCGCCGGCAAGCTGGTCCGCGAAGGACCGATCGAGACCCTCCTCAGTGCCGAAGGCCGGGTCCGCGTCCGGGTGGCCGCCAGCGAGGTTGATCGAGCGGTCGCGGCGCTCGCGCCGCTCGGCATCGCGGCCCGGGACGACGGCTCGGATGACGGCCGCCCGGCCGGCCCGGCGACCGAGACCGGCTGGCTGGTGGTGCCCATCGAGCCGGCTCGGGCGGCCGAGGTCAACCGGGCCCTCGCCTCGGCCGGCATCTTCGCATCCGGCCTGGAAAGCGGAAGCGACCTCGAGTCGCTCTTCCTCGAGCTGACCTCCCCCGCGCCCCAGCAGGCCGGCGGCCCGACGCCCGTCGTCGGAGGCAACTGGCAGTGAGGATCTTCATCTCCACGCTGGGCAAGCTCCGCAGCCGGCTGGCGACCTGGCTGACGCTCGGCTTGCTGCTGCTGCTGATGGCCCTGATCTACCTGGCCTCCGGGGCGACCTACAAGGAGACGCTCCAGCGCGGGAACGGCCAGGCGATCGGCCTGCTCCTGACCTTCCCCGACGCGTACGCCCTGATCCTGTCGTTCGTGCTGGCCCTGGGCGGGCTGTTCGTGATGGCCTACGCCGCCGCGATCGCCGGCTCGGAGTGGACCTGGGGCACCCTCAAGACGTCCGTCGCCCGGGGCGAGAGCCGGAGCCGGTACATGCTCACGACCTATGCCGGCATCGCCCTGGTGGCAGGGATCGGCATGCTCGTGGCCTTCGCTGCCGGCGTCCTGCTTGCGTTCGTGGGCGCGAAGCTGGCCGGGATCCCGACCGATGGGATCAGCGACACCTCGATCTTCGGCAACCTGCCCGAGCAGTTCCTGCGGGGCTGGTACGGCTTGATCGAGGTCGGGGCAATCGGGTTCACGGTGGCCACCCTGGCCCGCAGCCAGCTGGCCGGGGTCGGGGCAGGCATCGGCATCTACTTCGCCGAGATGTTCGCCGGGGCCTTCCTGCCGGACATCGTGAAGTACCTGCCGTTCAACGCCGCCAACTCGCTCATCCAGACGGATGCGGCGGTCGGTGGTGCCGGTGGCGGCCGGACCCTGGCCGTGATCGATCCGACGACGGCCCTGGTGGTCGTTGGCATCTGGATCGTCCTGGGCCTGGGGCTCACCGCCCTGTTCACGGAACGAGCCGAGATCTCAGGCTAGGGCGATGGCCATCGCCGGACTGATCGTGCACGCCGTCCGCGACGGCAAACCGGTCCAGGTCGATGACCCGGCCCAGATCGCCGGCCTGATCGCCGACGGCACGACCCGCCTGTGGCTGGACCTGACCGACCCGGAGCCGGCCGATGTCGAGCGGGTCGCGGCCCTGGTCGGCCTCCATCCCCTGGTCGCCGACGACATCATCGAGCGCAACGAGCGGGCCAAGGTCGAGCTGATCGACGGGATCATCCATGTCGTGATGTACGCCCTGACCCGGTCGGCCACGACCGAGCGCCACGAGATCGACTTCGCCCTTGGCCGCCAGTTCCTGCTGTCGGTCCACCCGGCGGCCTGGGATCCGAGCCAGGCCCACCAGCTGAAGATGGGCATCGAGGCGATCCTCGAGCGCGGCCCGGACTTCCTGCTGTGGGCCCTGGTCGACTCGATCGTCGATGGCTACTTCCCGGTCTTCGACGGCCTGGCCGATGAGATCGACGGGCTGCAGGACGACGTGGTCAACAACGCCGTCCCGGCCACGCTGGAGCATGTCTTCCGGCTGAAGGGCGAGCTCGTCTCGCTGCGCCACGTGATCGCCCCCACCCGGGAAGTGTTCAGCCTGCTGACGAGCCGCGAGTTCGACCTGATCGGTGAGGCCCAGGTCTTCTACTTCCGGGATGTCTACGACCACCTGATCCGGCTGACTGACGAGTTCGACAGCTTCCGCGAGCTGGCCGCCGGCACCCTCGAGGTCTACCTCTCGACGATCAACAACAACCTGTCGGTGATCATGAAGCGGCTGACCGGCGTGACCGTCGTCCTGGCCGGCATCGCCGCGATCGGCGGCCTGTTCGGGATGAGCGAGGCCGGGCCCGCCCTGGCCGGCCAGGAGGCGTCCGGCTTCTGGGTCGTGGTCGTCGCGTCGATCCTGCTCGGCGGGATCGCGGTGGTCCTCCTGCGGCGGATCAACTGGCTGTAGGCCAACGGCTCCGCCCCGCTCGGCCATCAGCGTTTCGTCAGCCGCCGGGCACAAGGTGCCGCCATGAAGCAGCACCGCCTGGTCGTCGTCGTCGCCCTCTTCGCCCTGATCGTCGCCGCCGGCTGCGCGCCCGGGGGGCCGGCCGGGGCCTCGCCGGCTGCGTCGGCCGCCCCCGGGGCGGGCACGGCCGCCGCCGCAACCAGCCACGTCCTGCCCCAGGGCGCGACGGGCACGGTCGATCCGGGCGCCTGGGCGCTCGCTGACCGCCTTCTCGCCCCGGCCTACACCACCGACACCACGGCGGCCCTGGTCGACGGCCTCGCGGCCGCGGGCATCGGGACCTACGCCGATCCAACCAGCGCGTTGCCCGAGCGGCCCGTTGCCCAGCCCGCCAGCCCGTTCCGGCTGCTCGACTTCCAGGTCCACGAGCTCGCCGTCGGCGTGTGGGCCGGGGCCAGCTTCCGCGGCGATGAGCTCGACGGTGCCATCCCCATCCCGAGCACGATCAGCGGCTTCCCGGCGACCTCGGCGCTGCTCGCCGGCTACGTCGCCACCGCCGACACCGCGGGTGGCTCGCTGGCCCGGGCATTGATGGCCGGCGAGGACCTCCTCGTCCCGGCCCAGGCCGAGTTTCCAGGCGTCGTCCTGGTCCTGTTCGCGTCGGATCTCGCCGACCACGCCAACACGTCGCCTGGGGCCCCGAGCGGCGGCCCCGAGGTCAGCCCGGCGGCGATCCGGGCCAGCCTGCCGATGGCCAGGCTGGCTATCCCCGTGGGCGCCGGCCGAGCGCACGGAATCGAAGCGAACGACGGCGGGATCTGCAGCGAGACCGCCAACTGGGTGCGCGGGGCAATCGCCGGCCTGTTCGCTGCGTTGAAGGTGGCCGATGTCGGCAGCCCGGCGGTCCGGATCGTCAAGGGCATCTGGAACTGGCTGGTCGACAAGGCCCAGGCCGCCGTCCAGGGCCTGCTCGACGCGGTCGACACCGCGGTCCTGGGCACGATCCGGAGCGTCGCCGACTCGATCTCGGCGGCGGCCATGCAGATCGCCAGCCTGATGCCCCAGTCGATCCGGATCCAGGCGGCCGGAGCCGGCGGCGGCGCCACCTTCAAGCTCGGGGCCGACCCGCTGCCCGGGACCTACACCGCGACCGTCACCTCGGGCGACCTGCCCGATTGGCCGGCGGTCCTCAAGGACTGCACGGAAACGGCCAACATCAGCTTGCCCGACTTCCACAGCAAGGGCACCGACCTGGTCTGGGGTCCGCTCGAAGCACCAGCCAATCCCCTGCTGAGCTCGACCGAGGGCAACAAGATGGCCGACGTGACCGATGCCTCGGGCCGGGCCAGCTGGGCGTTCCTGACCAGTGTCGATCCGGGCGGCGACCCACCCGGCGAGCAGCGCAACCAGTTCGACGAGATGCCGGTCACGGTCCACCGGCCGGAGGTCCAGCAGGCCCGCGACAAGCTCAGCAGCGCCCTCCTGGGCTCGATCCCGGGCCTCCTTCGACCGTACGTCGGTGCCCTCTTCGCTCCCTATCTCGACGGCCTCCAGAGCCGGATCAACACGCTGCTCGACGCCCACGGCCGGGGCGTGGCGATCATCGTCTTCCACGATCAGGGGTCGCCCCGGCCGACGCCATCGGCGCCACCCTCGCCGGCACCGTCGGGTGCCTGCAGCCCCAATCCGCTGGCCGGGACCTACGCCGGCACGGCCACCAGCACATCGCGCGAGACGATCGACATCGGTAATGCCAACCTCGTCGGCAACGTGCTGGCGACCTCCACTGGCAGCGGACCGGCAACGATCGTGATCGCCCCGGACGGCTCGGTCAGCGGCAGCTGGTCGATCCGGACGCACCTCCTCTATCACGAGGTCGTCATGAGCTACGGCGCCGGCATCGATGACCTGCGCGACGAGGTCTACGACTCGGTCGGCACATCGGTCGCTGGACCGGCCTGCGACCTGAGCGTCGGCTTCGGCGGCATCTCGATCGTGACCTGCACCGACAGCCTCAAGGGCGACTGCTCGAACGAGGCCCAGCCGCCTCGAGGGACGCAGCAGATCGAGGTCGGAGCACCGACCTCGGTCGCCCCGACCAGCGTCACCTGGACCTGGACCTACACGGAGACCGGGGGCCAGCCGTCGATCACGGCCACCTTCACCCTCGCGGTCAGCCGTCAGTAGACCGCGCCGGCGCCGATGCCCCGTGCCGGCCGCGAACCGTGCTAGGCTTGGGACCTCGTACTCGATGGGCGCTCCGGTCGGCGCCCCGGTTTCTACCGTGAGATCAGCGAACCACCACCACGTGCCCTGACCGGGCCCCGCGAATGTGCGGGCGGGCCCTCAGGAGTCACACGACCGTGTCCTTCGATCACCTTGGGCTTGCGCCCGAACTTGTCCATGTCGTCGCGGACCAGGGCTATACCGAGCCCACGCCCGTCCAGGCCGAGGCCATTCCCCTCGTCCTCGCCGGCCGCGATGTCCTCGCCGGCGCCCAGACCGGCACCGGCAAGACGGCGGCCTTCGTGCTGCCGATCCTCCAGCTGCTCAACGCCAGTCGCGAGATCCGGCCGCCGGTGGCCGCCCCCGGCAACGGCTTGCCGACCTACATCCCGACCAGCCGCGACCGGCGCAACGCGACCCCGATCCGGATCCGGACCCTGGTCCTGGCCCCGACCCGGGAGCTGGCCCTGCAGGTCGAGGAGAGCGTCCGGACCTACGGCGCCCGCCGGCCAATCCGCTCGACGACGATCTACGGCGGGGTCGGCTTCGATCCCCAGGTCCGGGCCCTGCGCTCCGGTCCGGAGATCGTGGTCGCCACGCCGGGCCGTCTTCTCGACCACATCGGGCAGGGCACGATCGACCTCGGCCACGTCGAGATCCTGGTCCTCGACGAGGCCGACCGGCTCCTCGACATGGGCTTCATCCGCGACATCCGGCGGATCATCGGGCTGCTCCCCCGCGACCGCCAGACCCTCCTCTTCTCGGCGACCTTCTCGGATGACGTCCGGCGCCTGGCGGCCGACATCCTGCGCGATCCGGCGATGGTCCAGGTGGCCCGCCGGAACACCGCGGCCGAGCTGGTCCGCCAGCTGGTCCTGCCCGTCGACCGGGAGCGCAAGCGCGAGCTCCTCGCCCACCTGGTCAAGTCCGGGCGGATCGACCAGGCCCTCGTCTTCGCCCGGACCAAGCACGGCGCCAACCGCCTGGCCGAGCAGCTCGAACGGGAAGGGATCGTGGCCACCGCGATCCACGGCAACAAGAGCCAGCCCCAGCGGACCCGGGCGCTGAGCGACTTCAAGGCGGGCCGGGTGGCGATCCTGGTAGCGACCGACCTGGCCGCCCGCGGGATCGACATCGATGCCCTGCCCCACGTCGTCAACTTCGAGCTGCCGATGGTCGCCGAGGACTACGTCCACCGAATTGGACGGACCGGGCGGGCGGGCATCGAAGGCGACGCGATCTCGCTGGTGTGCGTCGACGAGAACCGGCTGCTGCGCGACATCGAGCAGGTCCTGGGCCACCGCATCCCGACCGAGGTGATCCCGGGCTTCGAGCCCGATCGCAACCTGCGGCCAGAGCCGATCCGGCTGCGGACGCAGGGCGGCCCCGGCGGACCGCGACCGGGCGCCCCGCGGCCGGCCCGCGGCTTTGCCCCCGCCCGGCGCACCGGGCCGATCCCGCCGGCCCGCCGAGGCGGACCGATCCCGGCCGGACGGCCGGCCCAGCCCGGGTTCGCGCCCGGGTTCGGGAGCGGCGGACGACCGCCGGCCGGACGACCGGCCCAGGGCCCGGCCCACCGGCCGAGCCGCGACGGGATGACCCGCGCAGGCGGGCCGACCGGGAACCGGCCCAACCGCCCGATGGGGCGGCCGAACGGCGGGCCGAACCGGGCACCCGCCGGGGCTCCCCTCGGCCAGCACCAGCCGGGCCGCCAGCAGGCCGGCCACCAGCAGGCCCAGCGCCCGGCCGGCCAGGCCCGGCCGGCCAACGGCGACCGCCGGCCCGACGGCTTCAAGGTCCTGCCCGGGGAGCGCCTCCAGCGCAACGCGCCCGGACGCTGAGCGCAGCCTGAGCTGCGGCTGAGCGGGTCATCAGACCTCCGCAGCGCCCACACAATCGCTCCACATCATCAACCGAGGATGGGTTGCAACGGCAGGCGCTCCACCTGGAGCGCCACCAGCCAAGCACACCTCGGGAGCTCACGTTCATGCGCATCTTTGGCAGGATCCTCGCGGTCCTCGGCATCCTGGCCCTGATCGGGCTGGTGACCGGCGCCGCTTATTCAGCCGGCCTCGCCGCGTCGGGCGTCGCCCAGCCCGCCGTGTATGGCTACGGCTTCGGCTTCCTCGGCTTCGGCCTGTTCCACTTCCTGGGCTTCATCCTGTTCGTCTTCCTGTTCTTCGCCCTGCTCCGGTTCGCCTTCGGCGGCCGGCGCGGCTGGGGCGGCGGACCAGGCGGAATGGGCGGCTGGGGCCGGGGCTACGGACCCGGGCCCGGAACCCCGCCGGCCCAGGGCGGCTGGAGCCAGGGCGGCGATCCGCGCGAAGCGTGGATCCGCGGCCGGCTGGAGGAGTGGCATGCCAGCGCCCACGCCGGCGCTCCGGCCAGCGGGCCGGCGGCCACCGGGCAGACCACGGCCGATCAGCCCAGCGGGCCCGCCGCGCCGCCTTCGAATCCACCGGCCTGACCGCCAGCAACGGGGTCCCGAGTCATCGGGGCCCCGTTGTTTCACGCTCCGGTCCCCTGATCGGACCTACGATGGCCGCCGATGAAAACCATCCTCGTGGTCGATGACGAGCCCAAGATCATCGATCTCGCCCGTGACTATCTCGAGCATGCCGGCTTCGCCGTGCTGACCGCCGCCGACGGGCAGGCAGCCCTCGCCGTCGCCCGGACCCGCAGCCCGGACCTGGTCGTCCTCGACCTGGGCATCCCCCAGCCCGACGGCCTGGACGTGATCCGGGCCATCCGGCGCGACTCGAACGTGCCGATCGTGGTCCTGACCGCCCGCGACGACGAGCTCGACAAGCTGATTGGCCTGGAGCTCGGCGCCGACGACTACATCACCAAGCCGTTCAGCCCGCGCGAGCTCGTGGCCCGGGTCAAGGCCGTGCTCCGCCGGGCCGAGCCGGCCGAGGCGCCGAGCGACCTGATCCGGGCCGCCGGGATCACCCTGGACGTCCCCCGGATGCGGGTCGAGGTCGAGGGCCGCAGCGTCGACCTGACGGCCACCGAGTTCGAGCTGCTGGCCACCCTGGCCCGACGGCCGGGCCGGATCTTCACCCGCGGCCAGCTCCTCGACGCCCTGCGTGGCGCCTCGTTCGAATCGTACGAGCGGGCGATCGACACCCACGTCAAGAACCTGCGCCGCAAGCTCGAGCCGGAGCCGCGCGCGCCGCGCTACATCCTGACCGTGTACGGCGTGGGCTACCGCTTCGCCGAGGAGCGCAGCGGGTGAGCGGACCCGAGCCCGACCGCCGGCCGCGGGCCAGGCGGCGGCGGGCCGACGGTGGCCGGGCGTGGTGGGAGCCCGATGCCGAGGGCCATCCCGGCCCGCCGCCGTGGGGGCCTGGCGGGCCACCCTGGGCGCAACCCGGCGGGCCACGTTGGACGCAACCCGGCGGGCCACCCTGGGCGCAACCCGGCTGGAGCGGCCCGCCCCGGCGCTGGTTCGTCCAGCGCTTCGCGGCGGCCGTCTTCGTGCTCCTCTTCTTCGTCGTCGTCCTGGCTTCGGTCGGGGGCTTCATCTTCGCCTCGATCTTCGGCCTGCTGGGGCCCAACCAACCCGGCCAGGGCGGCATGGTCGTCACCTTGCGCTTCGGCGGCCTGGTCCTCCTGGTCCTCGGCATCCTGTTCGTCGGCGGCCGGGTGCGGACGATCACCAAGCCGATCGACGAGCTGGTCGAGGCGACCCGGCGGGTGACCGGCGGCGACTATTCCGTGCGCGTCGCCCGGCCCCGCGGACGGCCGCGCGAGCTGGTCGAGCTGGCGGCCGGCTTCAACACGATGACCGAGCGCCTGGAGGCCAACGAGCGCCAGCGCCGCTCGTTGCTGGCCGACGTGAGCCATGAGCTGCGCACCCCGCTGGCGGTCGTCCGGGGCAACGTCGAGGCGATCGTCGACGGCGTCCATCCGGCCGACCCGGAGCACCTCGGAGCGATCCTCGACGAGACCCTGGTCCTGAGCCGGCTGGTCGAAGACCTGCGGACCGTCGCCCTGTCCGAGGCCGGCACCCTGCCCCTCCACCGGGAGCCGACCGACCTGGGCCTGCTGATCGACGAGGCGGCGCGCTCCTTCGAGACCCTCGCGGCGGGCGCCGGGGTCACGATCGTGGCCCGGCCGGTGGCCGGCGACCTGCCCCTCCTCGAGATCGACCCGGTCCGAATCCGGGAGGTCCTCGACAACCTGCTGGCCAACGCCCTACGCTACACGCCGGCCGGCGGCCGCCTGACCATCTCGACCGAACGACCGGCCCCGGGCGCGTTCGTCGAGGTTGCCGTCGCCGACACCGGCTCGGGCATCGCCCCCGAGGTCGTCGACCACCTCTTCGACCGCTTCACGAAGTCGGCCGACTCGCGAGGCTCGGGCCTCGGCCTGGCGATCGCCCGCAACCTGGTCGAGGCCCACGGCGGCCGGATCAGCGCCGAGAGCCGGTCCGGGGCGGGCACGACGATCCGGTTCAGCCTGCCGATCGGGGGCTGACCGGCGGTCGTCGGGGACGGCGCGGCCGACGCCACCCGAAGGTCCCTGGTGTCGGGACGCACCGGCGGAGCGTGGACCACCCGCCCGTGTAGTACTTTCGTACCGTAGGGTCACCCAACCAAAGGTGCTCTACTCACGGTCCAGACGAGCCCTGATCGCGGCCAGTGCCAGGCGCGAAGAGCTCGTTGACCAGACGGGAGCTCCTGTTCGTGACGCCCCGCTCACAGCCGGCCAAGGTCGGGCGCCAGGCCCTGTACCGGCTGCTGGCGGCCGACCCGCGTCACGAGCCGCTCTTCCCCACGACCCTGCTCGACCTGCAGGCGGCGTCCGGTGATCCGGTCGATGTCGGCTGGCTGCTCGCGGCCTGGTCCGCCCGCACGGCGAGCCCGGTCCTCGTCGGCGGTCCGGAACGGCGGGCGGCCGGCCGCCGGGCGGACTATCCCTGGCCGCTGACGATCGAGGCGGGCAGCCCCCGGCCGGCCTACCTCCGGCCGAACGACGCGTGGCATGCCTGGCGCCCGGCCGAGGCGGCCATCCAGCAGGCCGATCCGGACCGCTTCGTGGCGCGCCTGATCGAGCCACTGGTGATCACCGAATCGGCCGAGTTCCTCGAGACGATGAGTGCCGTCGACGGGCTCGGCCAGGAGCGGGCCCAGGCGATCCTGGTCCAGGCCCTGCCGGCGATCCGCCGTTCGCTGGCCGCCGGCGCCGCCCAGCGCCACGCGTGGGCCGATACGTTCGCCCTGTGGGCGGTCACCCGCCGGCCACGAATCCTGCGCCGGGTCCATCCCTTCGCCCTGGCCATCGCCGACGGCGCCGCGGCCCGGGCCCTGATCGACGAGGGGATCGGGCGAGGTTCCGATCCGCCCTTCGTGGACCGACCGCTGGCCTCGGTCAGCGGCCAGCTGGCCAGCGCCCTGATCGCCCTGGGCCTCCGCCCGAAGCTCGCCGCGGCCCTGATCGGCTTCGTCAAGCGGGCCGAGGACCCCCTCGGCGGCTGGGGCGACGGTGGCGGTCCGGTTGACGTCCTGACGACCGTGGTCGGGGCCGAGCTGCTCAGCCAGACCGACCCTGAATTCGACCCGTCTCGGACGATGGCCGCGCTGTGCGGCCTCCAGGACTCCGACGGTTGGTGGCGGGCCGCCGGACCTGACGCGGTCTGGACGACCCGGACCGTGGCCGAGCTGCTGATCCGGCTCGAGCTGCCCTTCGCCCAGCGCTGGCAGTGGCCGCAGCTGGCCGTCGAGCATCGCGATCGGCGCACCGGCCTGGCGTGGGGCACCTGGCTGGCCGACCTCGGCCGCCTGATGAGCGAGGTCGGCGGCCTGGCCCGGGCACCGATCGAGATCGCCTTCATCGACCTGGCCGGCTTCGGGCTGTGGAACACCCGCTTCGGCCAGCCCCTCGGCGACCGCGTCCTGCGCTCGTTCGCCCAGACCCTGGCGGAGATCCCCGGGGCGGTGTCGACCCGCGAGGGAGGCGACGAGTTCGTCGTGCTTGGAGCGCCGACCGGGACCGGCCTGGAGGCGCGCATGAAGCAGGCCTGCGTGGCCTGGCAAGTCCGCTTCCGGACCGAGTACGGCACCCAGCTGGCACCCGTCCGGCCCAGGATCCTGGTCACGTCCACCCGGGGCGCGGGGCTCCTCGCCGCGCGCGACGCGCTGGGCTTCGCGATCGGGACGCTCAAGGCCCGCTGGCCCGATCCGCCCGATGTCGGGGTGATCGAGCCGGTCTCGCTCAAGGCCTCCCGCTAGCACCGGCCTCGCGCTACGCTGCAGGGCATGTTCAATCCCCGCGGCTCGATCACGGTGATCACCGGGCCAATGTTCAGCGGCAAGACCGCCGAGCTGATCCGGCTCTGCGAGCGTGCCCGGATCGCCCGCCGGAAGGTGGTCCTGATCCGGCCGGCCCTCGACGACCGGACCGAGCCGGAGACGGTCCGGAGCCGGTTCGGGGTGGCCTTCCCGGCCCGTCCGGTGCCCGATTCGAACTCGATCGAGGCCGTCGTCACCGAGACCCGGGCCGACGTCGTGGCGGTCGAGGAGGCCCAGTTCTTCGATGCCGGCCTGGTCGACGTCGCCGAGCGGCTGGCGGACCGCGACCGGGCGGTGATCGTCAACGGCCTGAACCGGGACTTCCTGGGCCGGCCGTTCGGGCCAGTCCCGGACCTGATGGCGATCGCCGACGAGATCCTGATGCTCAGCGCGATCTGCATCGTGTGCGGCGAGGCGGCCTCCCGGACGCAACGCCTGGTCGACGGCCGGCCGGCCTCGGGCAGCGATCCGCTGGTCGTGATCGGCGGGATGGGCGACGAGCGCTACGAGGCCCGCTGCCGCAAGCACCACGAGATCGGCTAGCCGGCCGACCGGAACGTTTGGCCGCCGGTGGGGGGACCCCCGGCCCATGGCCGCGGCGGTGACCGTGGTCAACACTCGGGGCCATGACCAAATCGGCGCACCTTGCGGGCGCCTCCCGGACCCGACGTCGAGAGCAGGTTGGCACGCTTCGGCTGCGCCGTCGCCTGCGCTCGGATCCGCACGTCTTCCTGGCCCTGGCCCTGGTCGTCCCGACGGTCCTCGTCGACCTTCTCGACCAGGGCCCGTTCGAGCTGGCCCTGCTCCTCTTCGCCATCGGCTACCTGGCCGCCCAGGTCGGCCTGACCGCGCTCGGCCTGCGCCTGGGGATGCCGGCGGCCGGCTACTCGGTCCAGCGCCTGTCACGCCACGGCGTGCCGGGCTTCGACCGCTGGTCGTTGATGCGCCTGCTGCTGGCGGTCGGCTTCGTCGCGGTCGCCGCCTACGCCACCGCGGACTCGCAGAGTGTCCCCCTCGCCCCGCTGTACATCCCGGTCATCGCCATCGCGGCCGCGATCGGCGCCGGGGAAGGCCTGGTCGTCCTGGTGGCGATCGCCTTTGCCCGGTTGGCACTGCTGGTCAGCGGCCCCGCCCAGCCGGCGGCGGCCACCGAGCAGGGCCTCGTCCTCGGCGTGGTCGGGGTGATCCTGGCCGTCGGCACCCGCCGGACGGTCTCCTCGCTGGGAATCGCCCTCGAACGGCTGCGCACGGTCAA
>Ga0070731_10003214_pt1 | contig 14906 bp, 13 predicted proteins | sample Coa_R1_2_FD_66448 | JGI IMG/M metagenome (GOLD analysis project Ga0070731, IMG submission 66448) | Surface soil microbial communities from Centralia Pennsylvania, which are recovering from an underground coalmine fire - Coalmine... | ecosystem: Environmental > Terrestrial > Soil > Unclassified ... | reverse complement strand
CGGGGGAGCTGGTCGGTTCGCTCGATAAGAGCGAATTTAACGTTTTCGACCTGAACGTCCCGCAGGAGATCGCAGTGTTTGAGCGCTACACCGTGATTCCGCTTTCGGTTGCCGTGATGGTCGACACCAGCGGCTCGACATTGAAGGATTGGTCGGTGGAAGTGCGTTCCATCGGCAAATTTCTGGGCGCGCTGTTCGGAAGCGGCAATGAGCGCGATATGGCCGCGCTCTATACTTTCAACTACGACGTGACCATGCAGCACGACTTCACGCGGAACTCAAAACGTCTGGAAGAACGGCTGCGGTTCATCAAACCCGAAGGCGGGACGTCGCTCTACGACGCAATCTACCACGCCAGCCGCGAATTGCAGCGTCGAGATGGCCGGCACGTAATGGTCGTCGTCAGCGATGGCGGAAACACAACCAGCAGCAAGGCGTACAAAGACGCGCTCGACGCGGCACAGCGGGCCGATGCCGTGATGTACCCCATCGTGATCGTGCCGATCACCAACGATGCCGGACGGAACCTGGGAGGCGAGCACGCGCTTCAGACGCTGGCCGCGAGCACCGGCGGCCGCTGGTTCGATCCGACCATCAATGAGCTGGATCGAACTTTCGGAGAAATTCTGCGGGACCTTCGGGCGCAGTATATGATCGGTTATTATCCAAAGAATTTGCCGCCGGACGCGCCGCGTTTCCATACGGTTCGCGTGGAGCTGAATCGCAAGGATTTGCGGGCGCAGACGCGCACCGGATACTATGGAGAGGAATCGCGCTGACTGGCGCAATGAAAAGAGAACGTGCCCGGAAAAATTAGCACGACCAAAGCTCCGGACCAGACCTTCGAAGAGGTAAATTACCTCAAGAAGCTGATCGATGACCGAACCACGGTGCGCGTTCGCCTCAGCGACAACCAGGAAGTGGAAGGAATCGTCGAGTTTTACGACACCAACTTCATCCGGCTGACGCGCGCGGGCGGTCCGAATCTGTTCCTGTTCAAGCACGACATCAAGTACCTTTACGAGCTCTGACGTTGGCCTCTTTTGTCGAAACAGCCGCCGCCGTCGCTCGCGAAGCGGGTACGCTCATCGCGGATTATCTGGAGCGCAAAGTCGGATTTGAACTGAAGGGCGATTTCGATCTGGTGACGGAAGCGGATCGCGCCAGTGAGAAACTGATCGTCAGCCGATTGAAAGCGGAATTTCCTACGCACGCCATCGTCGCGGAAGAGGGCGGGGGACAGGAAGGGTCGTCTGAATACCGCTGGTACGTCGATCCGCTGGATGGAACCACCAACTTCGCGCACGGGTTTCCTGCATTCAACGTGACGATGGGGCTGGAGCGGGCCGGCGAGTTGATCGCGGGCGTGGTGTTCGATCCGCTCCGGAATGAGATGTTCTCGGCGGAGCGCGGTGCCGGGGCATTTCTGAATCAGAAGCGGATTCTGGTTTCCAAAGTGTCGAATATTGAATCGTGCCTGGTTGCCACGGGCTTCCCGTCGCGCAAGCGTCACGAGAACGTGAACGTTCACTTCTACTATCAGCTCGCGATGCTATCGCACGGCGTGCGGCGGGCCGGATCGGCGGCGCTGGATCTCTCTTATGTCGCCTGTGGAAGATTGGACGCGTTCTGGGAGTTTGGCCTGAATCCGTGGGATATCGCGGCGGGAGTTCTGCTCATCCGCGAGGCGGGCGGGACGTGCTCTGACATGCATGGGGGGGCGCTCAGTCTGCGGGGTCCGCATATTTTGACGGATAATACGCTGCTGCATGATGCGATGGTGAGTTTGTTCGGCGAGATTTTCGCGGGGCAGTATCGTTTTCAGTTGCCTGAGATGCACGGGTAATTGGTGGCAACCGCGCACTGGCGAGCGCGGTTCTGTGTCGACATTCACGGATAACACGCTGGGGCATGAGCCGATGGTGAGTTTGTTGGTGGCGGGCAGTCTGTTACCCGAGGTGCAGGGGTAAGTTGTGGCGCCCGCTCACTGGCGTTCGCGGTTCTGTGTCGGTAAGCCGGGGCTGAGACACGCAACGGATAACACGCTGGTGCATGAGGCGATGGTGAGTTTGTTGGGGGCGGGCGGTCTGTTACCCGGGGTGCAGGGGTAAGTTGTGGCACCCGCTCACTGGCGTTCGCGGCTCGGTGTCGTGGGTGAATGTGGGCTAGACGTGGATGAGGCGGGTTACGAACCAGCCTAGGCCAGCGGCTAACAGGATGCCGGCGCTCATACGGCGGGTCATGGGCGAGGTCCATTTCAATGCGATCCAGGCCAACAGGACTACTAACAATACCTGCATCGTGATGGCTCCGGCCAGGTACGTCGCCGGAAATGCGGCGAAGTACAGGCCGTGGAATAGACCCAGGACCAGCACGACGGCCCAGCGGCTGCCGGCTTGGGGTAGCGTCAGGATCTCCAGCGCCAGGTAGGCGACCGTCAATGCCATGGCGGCTTCGACAAATCTGGGTGACAGCGTCCAGGGGATTTTCGGTGCGATCGGGCGCATGATCCATTCGCCTGCGAGATACATCGTCATCAAGAGGAGTCCCTCGCGCGGCGTGCGGGTGGCCACGACGAGAATCAGCAGAAACAGCACGGCCGGGCTGACGATCGCGCGCCAGATGCCGGTGCCCATTTCGCGCGAGACGACCTCGAATCGCGACGGCGGACGGAAGCGAATCTCTGAGCGGGGGAAGGACTGGTCGAAGACGACCTCATCCGTGTTGGGGCCTGGGTTTGGGCCTGGGTTGGGGCCTTGGTGTGGATTTAACAGTGTCGCGTTCAATAAGTGCACGTGGTTCGGCACCGTGACCTGATAGTAGGTGCATTCGACCTCCAGCCGCTCGATCAAGCCGGGAAATTCGTAATTGGCGACGCAAACATAAGTGCCGTCTTCTTCGTGGCATTTTGCCGAGGTCCGCTGGGCTCCGGCGAAACGAATATGATCGATCAGCGTTTCCGGATTGGCGACGTGCGCGGCTTCGTACATGGGCATGCGGAGCTCGTAAACGGCCGTGGGACCGTCGACGCGAAGCTCGCCGGTACTCATGCTCACAACGTGCGCCCATCCAGGTACGGCGGCGAGCAGCGCGGCGATGCTAAAGGCTCTCAAGATGCGCTCTCCGCAACCGGACCAGAATCAGCCGCAGGGCGGCCATGATTGGCACCGAGAAAAACATCCCGGGAATCCCGCCCAACTGTTCGCCCGCCAGCACGCCGAACAGCACCAGTAAAGGGTGCAGCTCGATTCCCTGGCTCATCAGATAAGGATTCAAGACGTAATCCTGGAACAAGCGGTAAATCACCAGGAAAATAATGACGGTGGGCACGTGAGGATAGCCGGTTACGGCGCAAACCACCACGATCGTGATTCCGCCCGCCAGCGGGCCGAGCGCCGGGATGAATTCGAGCACCGCCGCGACCCCGGCCAGCAGGATGGGGAATGCCACACCCGCGACGGCCAGAAAGATCGAATAAGACGTGAACGTCGCCAGCGAGAGCAAAACCAAAGCCCGGATGTACTGCGCCAGGAGAACATGAAGATCCAGCAGGAGACTGTTGACCAGAGGCTGCCTTTGCCGCGCGAAGCTCTCGACGATGGCGGCCCGGATCATCATTCCGTCCTTGAGAAAAAAGAAACCCAGGATCGGAATCAGGACGACCGTTAATATCGCGCTGATTCCGGAAATAATATGGGTGCTGGCGGCCGTCAGCATCGGGCCCGCGGCGTTGCCCAGATCGACCAGCCGGGCGTCCACGTAAGTCGTAATCTGAGGGCGCCAAGGCTCCAGCCATCCCGGGATCGGGAGACTCCCCATCGGATCTGCTTTCACCGCCTGCGGCAGGCGGCTTGCGAGCGCGCCCGCCTCGTCTGACACGCGCGTTCCGAGTGGAATGATCGTGAGCGCGATCGCGGCCGTGAGAACGGCATAAACGAGTCCCAACGACACCACGCGAGGAATCCGGGCATGAAACGTCCGCTCCAGCGTATTCACGACCGGGGCCAGAAGGAATGCAAAGGTGAGGGCAAGTGCGAAAAGAAGCAGCGTCCTGCCGATTTCGTGGACTACGACCAGCAACAGCGCGAAAAGAAACAGCGTCCACGCGATGTTGATGGTACGCCGGTCGATACCTAGCATGTCTCGGACGATTACTATAGCATTAGTGACTCAAACGCCAGCAGAGCACATGCGGGCGCTGGTCGCGGGGCTGGAGGAGCTGGAAGACAAACTCCGGGCGGGCGGCGGCGCAAAGAAAATCGAGAAGCAGCATAGAGAAGGAAAGCTGACCGCACGCGAGCGGGTTTCAAAGTTGATCGACCCTGGCACTCTGTTCCTGGAGATCGGGCTGCTGATCGCTTATGACCGCTATGAGGGGCAAGCGCCGGGGGCCGGAGTGGTCACGGGGCTGGCGCGGATCGAGGGCAGGCCGGCGGTAATCGTCGCCAACGACGCGACGGTCAAAGCGGGGGCCTGGTGGCCCGAGACGATCCACAAAATTCTGCGCGCCCAGGAAATCGCCATGCGAAATCGACTTCCGATCGTGTATTTGGTCGATTCGGCGGGCGTGAATCTGCCCTATCAGGATGGAATTTTTCCCGGGCAATACGGCGCGGCGCGGATTTTCTATTACAATTCGCTGATGCGCCGCAAACTGCGCGTTCCGCAAATCGCCGCCGTCATGGGGATGTGCATCGCCGGCGGCGCGTACCTTCCGGCGCTTTCCGACGTGATCATCATGGTCGAAGGGACCAGCTTCATGGGCCTGGGCGGGCCGAACCTGGTAAAGGGAGCGGTCGGCGAGGTGGTGGATGCGGAATCGCTCGGCGGCGCGCAGCTCCATACACGCATCAGCGGTGTGGCGCATTACGCGGCCAAGGACGATGCCGAATGCCTCGCCATGATCCGGGAGAAATTGCGTGAAGTTGCGGAGCCGGCGGCAGTCCCCAAGGGAGTCGCGCCGGCGGTACCCGCCGAGGTCCTGTACGATCTGCTGCCCGCGGATCACCGGCTGCCGTACAACATGGAAAACGTCATCGAAGGTATCGTGGATGCGGGTGATTATCTCGAATTTCAACCGGGACACGCGCCGGAGATGCTGTGCGCCAACGCGCGCCTGCACGGGCGGGCGATCGGGGTGATCGCCAATCGCCGCGGATTTCTCAAAACGCCGGGCGGTCCTCGCATTGGGGGCATCGTCTATACAGAGTCGGCCAGAAAAGTCGCGTACTTCGTGGAGAATGCCGAGCGTCAGAATCTGCCATTGCTGTATTTGCAGGATGTCTCGGGTTTCATGGTTGGCGCGGATGCGGAGAGCGAAGGAATCATTCGCGCGGGGGCGGAAATGGTGGAAGCGATGGCCTGCGCAACGGTTCCTAAAATCATCCTTACGCTGAATCACGCGAGCGGCGCGGGATATTACGCGATGGCCGGCCAGGGATTCGATCCGCATTTCACCTTTGCCTGGCCCACCGCGCGCATCGGAGTGATGGAGGGTGAATCCGCGGTCCAGGCAGTCCACGGACCGGAACTTGCCCGATACAAAACGTCGGGCGAGCCGGTTCCCGAGGAACTGGAAAAACGCATCGCGCAAACTCGCGCCGATTATGAGCGCTGGCTGGACGCCCGCCACGCGGCCGCGCGCGGGCATGTGGATGCCCTGATCGATCCTCTGGAAACGCGCCGCATTCTTTCTTTCGCATTCGACGCCGCGATGGCGTATCCACATCGCGAACATCTTCCTATCGAAACTTTATGAGCTTAATGCCACTATGAGCTTACGCATCGAACAAGACGGACGTCTGTGCCGCATCGCCCTTGCGGCGCCCGATAAACGCAATATTCTCGACGAAAAATCCTGCCGCGACCTGCTTCATGAATTGAGCGACGCGGCGGCCGATTCCGGCACCGGCGCAATCCTTATAGAAGGCGATGGCCCGGTATTCTGCGCCGGGACCGAAACCGACGATCAGGACCTATTTACGATCGGACGGCGGATCGGCAAGCCGGTGATCGCCGCCGTTCAAGGCGTCGCGCTTTCCGGCGGCTTGGCGCTGGTGGCGAATGCGCATGTCGTTGTCGCGGCTCAGGGTACCAGCTTCGGACTTACGGACATCCGGGAAGGGAAGTGGCATGAATCGGCGTTCCGGGCGGTCGCAGCCGCGCTGGGCGATCGCCGCGCGCTCGAACTGGGGTTGACCGGCCGGGTTTTCTCGACGCCGGAAGCGCTCGCCTGGGGGTTGGTCCACCACGTGGCGCCCGCATTTGAATTGGACGACCGGGCCACGGAGATCGGAATGGTTCTTGCTAACGCGAATCCTACCGCGGTCCGCAACGCGCTGGCTCGAAGCTCCCTTAGTAAGAATGGTCCTCAAGAGTAATGCGTGCTATGTCTCATTTCCAAATTGGAATAGTACTTGCAATGAAGAGGTCATGCGTGAACATTTACCTGACCTGCGACATTTATGCTCAGAGCTAGTTTCCATCGTATTCCCCTCTGACAAGCGCAATCCGCGGGCGCTATCAGGAAATCTGGAAGAGATCGGCGAACGGACGGCCGTGGTGCTGTCGGATGCCCCGATCAAAGGCGGCTCCAAGATTCGCATTGCGTGCCAAACACATGCTTTAAAGGGCGTGGTGAAATCGTGCACGTTTCAGCAGTGGCTCGGCTTTTTCGTGGAAGTCGAACTGGATGCGGATTCTCAGTGGTCCCCGGCGTGGTTTTCGCCGCAGCATCTTTTTGCGCCATCGCCGAAGAATGGCGTCGCTCCGAAGGCGCAGCCGCCTAAGTGGTTGCCCTTAGGATTGGCCTCAGGATACTGAGGAAAAACTGCGGGCAAATTTTTCTAGGGTCCAGAAACGCCGCGCTGATTTACTCCTCTCTCAGGGCGACCATCGGATCCACATTTGCCGCGCGACTGGCGGGGACATAACCCGCTGCCAGTGCGACCACCAGGAGCGCGAAGGACACCGCGAGGAACGTGCCTGGGTCGGTCGCACTGGTTTCATAAAGTTGTTCGCGGATCAGCCGGGTGAGCGCGGCGGCTCCCGCGGCGCCGATCACGACGCCCGCCAGGGCCAAGATCAGTCCCTCTCCCAGCACCAGCTTCAAGACCCTCCCCCGAGAAGCCCCCAGCGCCATCCGGATGCCAACCTCTCTGGTCCTCTGGGCGACCGAATATGACATTATGCCGTAGATTCCGGCGGAGGCGAGCAACACCGCCAGCGCCGCGAATATCGCGAGCAACGCGGTGTAGAAACGCGGCGCACCCACCGATTCCGCCACTAGATCGGTCATCAGCCTGATCTCCCCGATAGGCTGGCCTGGATACTTTGTGCGGATGATCTGCCGAATCGCAGGCGCCAGCGCCGACGGGTCCCGTGTGCTTCGCACGGCCAACACGGCCCCGAACGCGGCGCCAAGATACTGACGGTAGGGCCGATAGATCTCCGGTTCCGGTTGATCGGAAAGCTGGCGCTGACGAATTCCGCCCGTCATGCCCACCACTTCGAGCCAGGGTCCGGACGGGAGTCCGGACATGTTCACGCGTTTTCCAATGGGATCTTCCTGGGGCCAATAGCGGCGGGCGAGCACGTCGTTGATGATGGCGACTTCCGGCGCGCCCGCGCTGTCAGCCTCCGTGAACGTCCGCCCTTTTAGAAGGGCGATGCCCATGGCCCGGAAATAATCCGTGCTGACGGATCGCAGTTGCGCTCCGTGATCCTGTTTGGGATTTGGGTCGCCTTCGAATCCGACGCGCGTATGGGCTTCCATGGCGCCGAGTGGTTGGACGGTCCCCATTGCGGCCGCCGTCACTCCCGGGAGCATCCGAATCTGCGCGACGAGTTCACCGTATTGCGCCGCCTGGCGAGCCTCGATATCCTTTCGCGCGTTTAATGAAGTGATGGCTTCAAGAAAACTCGGCATTGGCACCTGGATGATCAGTGTATTTTCGGGATGAAATCCGAGGTGTACTTCCATCAGGCGCGAGAAGCTGCGAATCATGAGGCCGGCGCCGGCCAGCAGGATGATCGAGAGCGCGGTCTCGGCGACGATCAACATGCCTCGAAAGCTAAATCGCCGCCAGCCTCCGGCACTCGATGATTCCTTAAGCATCGGGTTCAAATCCGGCCGGGAGAGCTGAATGGCCGGGGCCAATCCGAACGCGAGTCCGGTGAGCATGGCGACGGCGAAAGCAAATCCCACCAATGGCAGATCGACTCCCGGGGCGTCGAACGGCGAGAGCGGCGCGCGCACCGGGAACGATGTCATTAAGATCCGCGCGCCCCACGAGGCGAGAACCAAGCCGATCGCTCCGCCGGCGAGGGCCAGCAACAGGCTTTCGGTAAGCAACTGGCGTGCGATGCGCCATCTTCCCGCACCCAGGGCGATTCGCACCGCCATTTCGCGCCGCCGTCCGGCAGCGCGCGCCAGGAGAAGGTTCGCGACGTTCAGGCACGCGATCAGCAGGACGAAGCCAACCGCGCCCAGCAGAACCATCAACTGGGTCCGATAGCGATCGCCATCGCCCAGTTTGGTGGGGCCGATTCGCGGATGCCAGTTTTGGCCGGTCTCCGGAAACTGGATCGCCATGGCGTGCGCGAAGGCGTCCAGTTCACTCTGCGCCTGCGGGAGCGTGGCTCCGGGATGGAGGCGTGTATAAATGATCGAACCTCCGCCCCGGCGATTCGCAAGTTCCTGTGCGGAAAATGTCCACGGCGTCCAGATATCGTAGGCGCTGATCGGGAACTGAAATCGCGCCGGCATGATGCCAACTACGGTGTAGCTCTCATTGTCCAGTTCAATGGTCGGTCCGATCACGTTGGCATCGCCCGAATAGCGCCGCCGCCACAACCGTTCCGAAAGCAGCGCGACGCGGGGAGCGTCGGAACGGTAATCCTCATTCGTGAAAACGCGGCCGAGCGCCGGCGTCACTTTGAGCGCCGGAAATGTACCGGCTGACAGCGCCCGCCCGTAAATGCGCTCGGCGTCGCCCAGATGATCGGTGAGCGTGGCGGAGAAGAACCGGTCGACCGAGAGCTGCTCGAAGACGCCGCCTCGCTCGCGAAGCGCCACGAAATCGGCGAGCGATGTTCCCGTGATGTTGCCCCTGGTATCCACGGTGCCGATCTCGTATAAGTGCGCGGAATCGGCGTAGGGAAGGGGCGAAAACAGGACGGCGTGAATTACGCTAAAGATCGCGCAGTTGGCGCCCATGCCCAGGGCCAGCGCGCCCACGGCCAGGGCCGTGAACCCGGGTGACTTTCGCAAACCGCGGACTGCGTAGCGTACATCGTCCCACATGATAGAAATCTAGCATGTGATTATCGGGTCTGATGCTTTACAATTCTTTTACATCTTGGCGTAGGATTAACGTCCGGAGCGTCGCTGATAATTGAAAACATGAGCAGTACCGTCCTGATCGTGGAAGACGTCGATACCGTTGCGTCCACGCTCGAAATTGCCCTCAGCGTCATGCCGGAAATCGATGTCGCCACAGCCGCCAGCGCGGAACAGGCCTGGGGGCTGATTCAAGCCCGCACCAGTCCGCTTGCCGCGATCGTGACCGATCTTCAGATGCGCGGAATGGACGGGTTTGAGCTGATCGAGCTGATCCGCGCCCATCCGCTTCACCGATCCGTGCCTATCATGGTGATTACCGGGTCTTCCGATCCAGACGCGCCGGAACGGGTGCGCCAACTGGGCGGCAACGCATTTTTCACCAAACCTTATTCCCCGATTCTCGTCCGGGAAAAACTGGAGCAGTTGCTCGATCATGACTTGCCTACGTCGTAGCCGATTCTTCCCCATCGGGGGTATCGCGCTGTGGCTTGGCGGATTCGCATTGCATGCGCAATCGACGCCGGAGCTGCGCGAAATCCTCGACCGTTTGACGAAGCTGGAAGACGCCAACCGCGCGCTCACCAGCGAGGTTCATTCGCTCCGGCAGGAGCTGGCGGCCGCGAAGTCCAGCCCTCCGGTGGATGCCGTTGCACAGGCTCAAGACCCACAAGCGCAGGACCCGCAAGCGCAGGACCAGATGAGCGTCGTGAAGGCGCGCGTCGATGAGCTGGCGCAGTCAAAGGTTGAATCGTCCCAGAAATTGCCGATTCGAGTGACCGGCATGGCGCTGTTCAACGCCTATGTCAACGGCCGGTTCAATTCGGGCTCGCAAAACACCGCGATCGCTTCTTTAACACCGGGAGATGCTACTGGCGGCGGCTCGCTGAGTCAGAGCATCGTGGGGCTGGCGTATGACAGCCCGACCTCGGTGCTGGGAGCGAAGGTGTCGGGATCGTTGAATCTGGACTTTTTCGGCGGTTCCGCCAATTCCCTGAACCACCTGGTCCGATTGCGGACGGCGACCATCTCGCTAGACTGGAAGAACACGAGCATTCTGGTGGGTCAAGACAAGCCCATTGTTTCGCCACGAGATCCAACTTCATTGGCGCAAGTCGGCGTCTCGCCACTCACAGGAGCCGGGAATCTGTGGCTGTGGCAGCCGCAAATTCGCGTCGAGCAGCGCTTCCACTTCGGCGATACCTCGGGGATCCGGCTGCAAGCGGGTGTGGTGCAGACCCGCCAGCTTGGCAGCGAAGCGGATGGCTATAACTCCTACGTTCCTCCTCCGTCGGGTTCTCCGCCGGTGGAGCATTCCGAGCCGGGGGCGGAAGGCCGGGCTGAGTTGTGGCATCAGTGGGGCGACACGGCTCGCTTCGAAATCGCTCCCGGGTTTCATTACAATTCGAGCAGCGTTGGACCGTATTCGGTTCCGTCGCAGCTTTTTTCTTTGGACTGGCTGATCCGGCCCATGAATCATCTGGAGCTGTCGGGTTTCTTCTACCAGGGACAGAACATCGCGGATCTGGGGGCGCTGCCGCAGGGCTGGTTATTCCACGGCTATCCCAATGTCCGGCCGGTACACAGCACCGGCGGCTGGGCGCAGCTTCGGATTCCTATTACGGACCGCCTGGCTTTCGACTTTTACACCGGACGGCAGGACGATCGCAATTCTGATCTGTCGCGCGGGTACATCGGCCTGAATGCGGGTTATTTCGCGAACGTGATGTACCGGATCGCGCCCAATGTGATGATCAGCGTGGAAGGCGGTCAGGTGCGGACGCTGTATCTCAACAACGGCACGCGTCTTAATAATCATTACGATCTGGCGCTCGCCTACATGTTCTGATGAGAGTTTTTCTGACAATCGGCGCTGCGTTATGCGGCGTGTCGCTGCTTTCGGGAGGCTCGGTCCACGGAGAGATTGCGATCGTTTCGTCACACGATCCGGACGTCCGGAAGCATTCCGATTACTCAGGCGTGGTTGTCTGGCTCGAGCCGGTATCGGGAGCGCTGCCCGCGCCATCCCCGGGAAAGACGGAGATGATCCAGAAGGGCAAGCGATTCATTCCGCATGTTCTGGCCGTTACCGTCGGGACTACGGTTGATTTTCCCAATTACGACCCGATCTTCCATAACGCATTTTCCAACTACGACGGCCAGATATTCGATGTCGGTCTGTATCCGCCGGGCACGTCGAAAACGATTTTGTTCCGGAAAGAAGGCGTGGTGCGGATCTTCTGCAATATCCATCCGGCGATGAGCGCCGTGATCGTGGTGCTGAAGTCGCCCTACTTCGCGACGTCAGGCAAGAACGGAGCCTTTACGATCCCCAATGTTCCTTCCGGCAGCTACCGGCTCCACGTCTTTCACGAACGCGCGACCCAGCAAACTCTGGACAATCTGACGCGAACGGTCGATGTTTCTTCCAGCGTGGCAGAAGCAGGTAAAATCAGCGTTTCCGAAAGCGGTTACCTGTTGCTGCCGCACAAAAACAAGTATGGGAAAGACTATCCGCCGGCCGATACCGGGTCGTACTCTGGGGTAAAGCCGTGAGCTTTTCGCGCCTGTCGCTGCTGTGGAAGATCCTGCTGCCGACCTCGATCGTGTTGACGGTCGTGTTCGCCGCCGCGGGATGGATCGTGCAGAGCAGCGTCGCCAAGACCACGACCCAAAGCGTCGAGCACGAAGCCCGCGCCAGCTTTCAGGCTTACGAATCGTTGTGGAAGTCGCGGGCCGACCGGCTCGCGGCGGTCAGCCGCATTCTGAGCACGATGGCCTCGGTCCGAGCCGCATTCGGAACCGGCGATCAGGCGACGATCCGCGATACGGCCGGCGAGTTGTGGTCGAAGGTCTCGACCGAAGATGCGTTTTTCCTGGTCGCCGACCCGCAGGGAAAAGTGATCGTCTCGCTGGGCGCGCCGGTCGCCGTGCATCCGAACGAGAACTTCCCCGAAGTGCAGATGGCGAGCGCGCGTTTCCCCGAGCAGGCTTCGGGATTTGTGCACAGGGGTGGAGAACTGTTTCAGGTCGTGATCACGCCCGTGTACGTTCAGGCCGGCAGCGGCACTGGCCTGTTAAATGTCCTGGTCGCGGGATATGGCGTCGACAGCAGGGTTGCGTCGCAGTTGAAGGATGAGACGGGAGGAAGCGATTTCGTATTCGTTACGGGGCGCCAGGTGGTCACTTCCACGCTGCCTCCCGAAATCATTGGGCCGCTGACTTCTCGCCTGGTGGAAAAACAAACGAGCCCCAACGACGATTACCTGGTGCTGGCGACGCCGCTGCTGGATATCCGCCGGGAGCCGCTTGGGCAGCTCTTTATTCTCCGTTCGTTTGAAGCCGCGCGCCAAAGCATTGCGACGCTGCGGCGGGATATCGTCGTGCTGTGGCTTTCGGCATTATTCGCCGCGCTGCTGGTGACGTATTTCGTGGCTCGCCGGATCATGCGCCCGGTGGCGGAACTGGATCGGGCCGCGGCCGAGATCGCGCACCAGAACTACGATTATCGCGTCGACGTCCGCAGCGGCGATGAATTGGGGCGGCTGGCCGGGACGTTCAACGGGATGTGCGAATCGATTCAGCAGGCGCGGGAAGAGCTGACGCGGCAGGAACGTATCTCGACCATCGGGCGGCTCTCCACCAGCATCGTTCACGATCTGCGCAATCCGCTGGCGGCGATTTACGCGGGCGCCGAAATGTTGTTCGACGGCAATCTGCCTGCGCATCAGGTTCGGCGGCTGGCCAATAATATTTATCGCGCGTCGCGCGGTATTCAGGATATGTTGCAGCAGCTTCTTCACATATCGCGGGGGAGTTCGGGGCTGGTGGAAGTATGCGCCGTGCGCGATGTCATCTCCGCGGCCTGGTCGGTGGTCGAAACCGAAGCCGATGCGCAGAACGTGAAGCTGATCAGCGATGTCCCGGACGGCCTTGAATGTCTCATGGAACGCGCCCGCATGGAGCGCGTGTTCTGCAATCTCTTCGAGAACGCCGTGGAAGTGATGACCAGCGGCGGTACCGTCCGGATCCAGGCGACGGCCGAGGATGCCGGCGTGCTGATCGTCGTTAAAGACACCGGGCCTGGAATCCAACCCGAAGTTCGCGGCCGCCTGTTCCAGCCGTTCGTAACGTTTGGCAAGAAAAATGGTCTGGGCCTCGGACTGGCGCTTTCGAGGCAGACGCTGCTCGACCACGGCGGCGATATGTGGGTGAACGGCAGCGGGCCCGGCGCGGAGTTTCATATGCGCCTGCCGCGCGAGAATCTCGCGAAGGAACGCCGCACGGAAATCCACAGCGCTGCATCGTAGGCGCGAATCGCGGCCGGCTGCGCAATTCAAGCCTATATAATGAAGAAACTATGCGCTCGCTGGTCGTGTTTTGCGCCGGCACGATGTGGCTGCACGCGCAGTCCGCGGAGCTAACACCGGAAACGCTGCTGCTCGCGAAGATTCGCCAGCATATGAGCGAGAGCCTGCAACGCCAGCCGAATTACACCTGCGTCGAGACCGTGGAACGCTCGAACCGCACCGGAGCGGCCCGGAAATTTCAATTGGGCGACACGCTGCGGCTGGAGGTCGCGCTGGTGGACGGGAAAGAAATGTTCGGTTGGCCGGGCGCGAAGAAATTCGAGGACGGCGATTTGCGTACGATCGTTCCGAACGGAGCCATCGGAAACGGAAACTTCGCCCTTCACGCGCGGGCGATATTTCAAACTTCCGCGGCTACGTTCGATTATCGCGGCAATGAGGATGGCGCGGTCCGCTACGATTTTCGCGTCCCCCTGATGCTCAGCGGCTATAAGATTCAAGTTGCGGACAAAGAGGCGATCGTGGCGTATCACGGCTACTTTGTGGCCGATCCCACGACGTTGGATGTACGCCGGATCGAAGTTGTCGCCGACGATATCCCCCGATCTCTTGGCATGGCGCAAGCCATCGATCAGGTGGATTACGCGCGGCTGCGGATCGGCGACGGGGATTTTTTGCTGCCCACGGCGAGCGAGCTGACCATGGTGGATCTCGACAAACAGGAGCACCGGAATCGCGTCCGCTTCGCTTCGTGCAAGCAGTTCACCGGCGAATCTGTCCTGACGTTCGATGAAGCTCCCGCGGTGAGCAGTTCTCCTCCGGCGCCTCTGGCGGAAGTCGATGTGCCGGCGGGTATGGGCTTGACGTTGTCCCTGCTGGACGCGGTGGATGCCGACCGCTCCGCGATTGGGGACCCGGTCCGGGCTCGTCTCGATGTCGAGCTGAAACAAAAGGGCAGGCTTCTTTTTTCGAAGGGCGCCATTGTCAGCGGGCGCGTGACACGGGTGGACAGGCAGGAACAGTACACGCTGCTCGGGATTGAGTTTTCTGAAATCGAGTCTGACACCGCGCGAGCTCGCATCACGCCGCGTTTCGACGACCTCGGCGGCGGCGACGGAATGCTGATTCCACGCGCGCGGCGGCCTAGTTTCTCATTGCGGCCTGGTGAAGGCGTCATCCCGCTTCGCCCCGGCCATCACCGCCTGGAACGCGGCATTCTGATGTTCTGGAGAACCTAATTGATCCATCTGACGAGC
>Ga0070731_10003213_pt1 | contig 14906 bp, 16 predicted proteins | sample Coa_R1_2_FD_66448 | JGI IMG/M metagenome (GOLD analysis project Ga0070731, IMG submission 66448) | Surface soil microbial communities from Centralia Pennsylvania, which are recovering from an underground coalmine fire - Coalmine... | ecosystem: Environmental > Terrestrial > Soil > Unclassified ... | reverse complement strand
GAACAATCTGTTTCAAAACGAGCCGGCGATAAGTCCGCGCCCAAATAGCAAATCAATTTGGATTTGATCGACTCGGCTTCGCTGCCATCCCGGATAGGCAAATCACTCAGGTTAGAGGGGGTTTCAGTATGCTGTATCGCATTAAACAGTTCCTTGTTTGCGCTGCCGCAATGGCCTCTCTTGCCGTGACCCCGCTGAACTTACACTCGCAAGAAGTAATCATGCAGAAAGCCATTTCACTCGACTTGGCCCACGCCATTGCCCAGGCCGCGCTGGACAATTGCCGCTCGCACAACTACCACCCCGCCATCGTCGTGATTGACGCCAGCGGCGCACTTAAAGTAGTGCTGCGCGACGATGGAAGCGGCCCGCAGAACACCGATACCGCCCGCCGCAAAGCCTTTACCGCCCTGACATTCAAGGGGAATTCCAGCGATCAGGTGAAAATCTGGGAGACGCAGAAGATTCCGAATATCGGGCCGGATCGGGTCGCGTTGGCCGGCGGTGTGGCGATCAAAGCGGGCAACGAAGTGATTGGCGCGATCGGGATTGGCGGGGCCACGAGCAGCGAGAGGGACGAGGCCTGCGCCCTCGCCGGGGTCGCAAAATATGCCGACAAATTAAAGTAGCGAAGCGAACGGCTGCCCGCCAAAAGACAGGCGGCCTCTACAAAATCGTAATGCGCTCGAGTAGTTGGTTTTGTAGAGGCCGTGCACTTCGGGACCGAGAGGGCATTTTCCGGCGGGACGAAAATCGCTCCGCAAGACCAGAAAATTACAGCTCCGTGTTCGCAAGTTCCGGATGATTTTGGAATGCCGTTGATAAGATCAAGGAGCCCATTCGATGTTCAATTCGAAGTTCATTCATTTCAGGCAATCGCTAATGATAGCTTTCTGTGTTTGCTCCTTGGCGATCGGCTGCGCGGCACAGGCGCAAGACGCGCCGAAATACAAGTACGACAGCTCGTGGCCAAAATTGCCGTTGCCGAATAAGTGGACATTTGAAAACGTCAGCGGAATGTACGTCGACAAGGACGATCACATCTGGGTCCTGCAGCGCCCCGCTGATTTCGACGCCGACCCAACCGAGAATTACGCCTCGCTGAATCCGCCATCCGCGGAGTGTTGTGTTCGCCCGCCCGCCGTGCTGGAATTTGACGCGGAAGGAAATCTGCTGAAAGCCTGGGGCGGCGATGACCCGCACTGGAGCGGAACGCACACGCTGATCGTCGACAAGAAAGGAATCATCTGGCTGGGTACTCCCGGTGGTTTTCTGCGATACACGAACGATGGAAAATTTATTTCCCAGCTTGGCGAACCGCAGGCCCAGGCGATCGATCCAAAAACGCAAAACAACCAATTGCCGATTCTTTCCGGACAGCCCGCCGGCGCGGACCTGGATGAAGCCGCCCACGAAATCTACATTGCCGACGGATATGTGAATAAGCGCGTCGTCGTGTGGGATTCCGACACCGGCGCCTTCAAGCGCGGCTGGGGAGCCTACGGCATACCCCTCGATCAAATCGACAACAATCCCGCCCCAGACCATAACCCGGACGGCCCGCCCGCCAAGCAGTTCAGAAATCCTGTCCACTGCGTCCGCATCTCGCGCGACGGCCTGGTCTACGTCTGCGACCGCGGAGGGGACCGCGTTCAGGTGTTCACCAAGCAAGGCAAGTTCGTGAAGGAATTCTTCATCGCCAGCAGGACGCTGGACCGCGGCTCCGTCGGCTCCATCGACTTCTCAGCCGACCCGCAGCAAAAGTACCTGCTCATTTCCGACATCATGAACAATGTTGTGTGGATCGTGAACCGCAGCGACGGCGCCGTCGCGGGCAGATTCGGCGGCATGGGTCACAGCGGAGGAATGTTCCACTGGCTCCACGTCGCGACCATGGATTCGCGCGGCAACCTCTACACCGGTGAAGTGACTGGCGGAAAACGAATTCAGAAGTTTGTTCCGGTTCGATAGAACCACCGGTGGCGCGCGCTTCAGCTTGCGGGGGTTCTTCCAGGCCAGAACCAGACCCGCAGGCTGAAGCCCGCGCCACCCGGCCACAGTCATCTTGCTTTCGTGAAAATTGATTTCGAGAGCATCATGTGGACGCCCTTGTTGCCGTCGACGACTTGCGTGATGTGCAGGTCGGCTGCGACGCTGGCCAGCATGTAGGCGTCGTCGCGCGTCATGTGTTTTTCCTGCACAAGGAAATCGATCATTTCGCGCACCGCCATTTTGGTCGCGGCAGTGAGGTCCTCGTCTAATCCCATCGTGATGAACTCGGTGGGAGTTTCGGCGCGCGGCCAGCGGAGACGCATGTCCTTTCGCACGACAAACTGAAATGTCCCGACAAGCGAAGTTTCCATCGCCGTGATGTCCACCTCTCCATCCCCCTGCCCCGCGTGGCCATCGCCCACCTGAAAGAGCGCGCCGGGCGCGTGGATCGGAATGAACAGTGTCGTGCCGGCAACCAACTCTTTGTTGTCGATGTTCCCGGCGTTCACCCACGGCGGGGCGCTGCTGATGCGTCCGGCGCTCGCCGGCGGCGCCACGCCCATGCTCCCAAAAAACGGGTGTAGCGGAATCTCGATCCCGTCGGCGAACGGCGCAACCATGCGATTCTCGTCCAGGCGAATCACCCTCACTCGCTCGTAAGGAAAATCCTCGGGCAGGAATCCACGCCCTGGCGAGAACGCGTTCAACGCGTAAGGAATCGCCAGGCGAATCTTCTCGATGCGGACTTCCAGAACGTCGCCCGGCTCGGCGCCTTCGACGAAAATCGGCCCGGTCAGTATGTGATTCCCCGGGCCGTGCTCCTTCACCTGTTCGTAAATTTCGCGCCACGCCGGTTCCACGCGGTCCGGCCAAAGGCCGGCGCTTTCGAAGCGCTCGCGGCTCGCGGTGACCAGAGTCTGAACCTCCACTGTGTCGCCGGACTTGATCCGCAGCGCTGGCGGCGTCCTCGCGTCGTAATAGCCCCATGCCACAGTCTTCGGCGATGGCTTCAATTGATAGGAGTCGCCGGCCGGCCGCGCGGACTGCTGGGCGCGCAAGGGAACCGCCAGGCAAAGGAACAGGAAAAATGCCGAACACTGCGATCGCGTCATGGTTTGCTCTCCCCTCGCGCAAGTCGCTGTAGAATGGCTTGCCGCAAGAACCTTCATAGTAGAAAGCGGTCGTCACGGATTATAGGGGAAATTTTCATGGAAATGAGTTCCAACACAATTCTAATTACGGGTGGAACCTCGGGAATTGGAAAAGGACTTGCCGAAGCCTTTCATGATCTGGGGAATCAAGTCATTATCTGCGGCCGCCGCGAAGATCGCTTGCAAATCGTGTGCGCCACAAACCCGGGAATGCGGCATTTCGCTCTGGATGTAACGGATCTCAACGCCGTGCGGAACACCGCGCAAAGGGTCATCGAAGAATTCCCGGCGCTCAATTGTGTTTTCAACAATGCCGGAGTGCAGAGAAGGCACAATTTCGCGGCTGGAGAGCCCATCGACGATGCCACCATCCTCGCGGAAATTCAGACCAATCTGATGGGCCTAATTCGCGTGACCGCTGCATTCCTTCCGCACTTGAAAAATCAGCCAAGCGCGACCCTGCTGAACGTTTCGTCGGGTCTCGCGTTTGTCCCTCGAGCGCTTTTTCCGGTCTACTGCGCCACGAAGGCCGCCGTCCATTCCTACTCGCTTTCGCTGCGGCATCAGTTGAAAGATTCCGGTGTAAAAGTCATCGAATTAATTCCGCCCTATGTGGCGACCGAACTCGGCGGTAGCGCCCCGGCGCCCGCCGGCGCGCTTCACCGCATGCCGCTGGAAACCTTTATCGCGGAAACGATGAAAGAACTCGCGGGCGATGATGATGAAATTGCGATCGGCGGCGCCAAGAATCTGCTCGCCGTTACATGCCCGGAAAACGTGAAGAAGGTTTTCGCAAACATGAATCACTGAAGATTTCCTTGCCAGCGGCCAGGTTAGTTCGATGTTGTTTTGGCGTTCTTTACAGCCTTTTCCGTATTTGTGAGCGTGTGGATTAAAACATCGCGCGGAATGCTTTTGGTCAAAGGATTGACCAGCCAGGCAAACATCAAGGGAACAGTCCGCGTCAACGTGATCGATTCGTTTTCCACATAAACCCCGCCGTCTTTTTCTTCCAGCCGCCAGTAGCTGCAGAGGCGCCACATGTATCCATGGTCGGTGCCGTCAGTGCGCTCGTGTTCGTCCGGGCTGCCCGGGTTCACGACTTCCACAATTCGCGTCGACCGCGACGCGCTTTGAATCCGGGAGCTCGCAATCTGAGTTTCCATGACGTCGAAATAGGCATTCAGGACGACTGTAATGATCGACTTACTGTAAAATTGAAGATAAATTTTCGATATATTTCCATGCTGTTCGATAAGTTTCGCCCGTTGAATTTGGGGACTGTAGATTCTCGCTTCGTTGTCGTAATCGTGAAGCACGGAATCTGTTTCAGAAATCGTGGCCTGGGGAATGAAGCTTACTCCCACCCAATGATGCACCATGCCACCCGGAATGTGAATCGGATGATGATCCTGCAGACTATGCAATTCTTCGATATGGATCTGGCCGTGTTGAAGCTGATCGTACGCTTCCTTCCGTTGTAAATCGGGCAGGTGATCGATGACCAGGAATTGATCGTTGCGCAGATCTTCTTCCATCCGAGCCTCTGTAGCCTTGACATAAGCCTCAAAACCCTCGGCAGTTTCAGGTTTCAGCTGCGCGGCACTCGTTGAAAGCCCAAACAGTCCGGGGATAATCCATAACATCACGGCCAATTTTTGCAACTGTCTGGCCAGAGGATTCATGCGCACAAGCGCCCGCGGCTGCGTCATTTGTCTTTCGAACGATCCCAGAGGTTGGGCAAATCGGAGTTCGAATATCCTGAAATAAAAGCTTTGCTCGTTCCATCGGGCTCGTACATCGATCGCCGGACGGCCCCGATGTTGGCGCCGTACACGTGGATGCTGACGGAGGGCCGGTCGTCAAAAGCGTTCGAGACTCGATGGTAATCGCCGATCTCCGGTGAAACTGCCGTGACCTCGCCTCTTTCGAGCCGCGCTGGGGCGCCCTGTTCGACGAATCGTCCGTCACTTGTGCGAGTGTAGCTTTGCTCGAATTCCGCTCCCCGAAGGATGCCGACGATCCCCCACACGGTATGGTCGTGGATCGGAGATTTCTGCCCAGGCCCCCAGACAAAACTCACGACAGAAAATCGCTCCCGCGAATCAGCGTGCAGGAGATATTGCTGATACCCCGTCATGGAGGGCTCCGCATAGCGCGCGGGCAACCAGTCGTCAACGCCTATCAATTCCTTCAGCAGGCGCGATCCCTCGGGAAGGATCTCCCGCTCGCTGGGAGCGGTTTCCACCAATTTACTGATTGCGCCGACAAAATCTCGCAGACGCTCAATGCGCGGCGAAGCAATCGCGGTCTGCTGGATGGAAGCCATTCTCTTTTACCTTTCGTTTCTGCTCGCCGAACCGAAGTGAATTCCGTGGCTTAACTCCGACTGGCGGCCATTATCGCTCAATTGCGCAACCTCATCAGAAATTTTCTCTGCCCACTAAGAATACAGAAGCAGGTGGTCCGCGAAACTCCCGGTTTGCCGAAATCATGTCCGCGGTGATCCTCCGGCCCTCCTTTGGAACCTCACTTGAGACAGCCAGGCTTTGGCGGCTTCGACGTCATCCTCGCCGAGTTCGTGACCACCCTGGTGCCAGGAAAACATCACATCGGCTCCCCCGCTCTCAAGTGTTCCCGCAAGCTCTTCCGGTTGGCTTCGCGGAACAATTGGATCCCGATCACCCGCGCCGATGAAGACACGGAGATTTCTCAAATCCCGAATAATGTCCGGCGTAAACGGCACCATGACGCGAAAGAGCACGGCCGCCGCCAAATAATGGGGATGGAGCAGGATCAGACTGGCCGCAATATTCGCCCCATTGGAATAGCCGACTGCGATCAATTTCTCCGTGCTGAATTCGTACCGCCCCGAAGCCGCTTGGATGAATTGCGCGAGCTCCTCCGTTCGAAATTTAAGGTCTTCGACGTCGAAAACTCCTTCGCTGAACCGGCGAAAAAACCGGGGCATGCCATTCTCCGAAACTTTACCTCGCACTCCAAGGAGCGCCGCTCCCGGCCAGAGTTCTTTCCCCAATGGCAAAAGATCGTTTTCGTCGCCCCCTGTACCATGCAGCATAAGAAGTGTCACCGGATGATTTACACCCGTCTTGGCAGGGACGAACTTGTGAACGAAGCCCAAATCGTCAACGGGCGGCATCAGCTTTGCCTCCTTTCAGTTCCGGCAGCCGGACCGGCGGAAGGATCCGTTCCAGCTCAGCGCGTTCGGTTTCGAGCCATGACGGAAGAACGAGCGATGTTCCGATCTTGTTCGCGGGCTCATCCACTGCGAAGCCCGGGGGATCCGTCGCAATTTCGAAGAGGACTCCGCCCGGCTCGCGAAAGTAAATGGAATGAAAGTAAGTCCTGTCAATGATTAGCGTGACGTTGTATTGCAGGTCTCTCAGCGTCTCCCGCCATTTTCCTTGCTGCTCATCCGTCGGCGTGCGCCATGCAACATGATGCACGGTGCCCACTGCCACGCGGCCGGGACGTCCCTCCGGCGCGCAAATCAGGTCCACCATCGTTCCCGGCTCGCCGCTACTAGCGGCATACCGAAATCGGGCGCCTTTTTCCCGGATTCGTTTGAAGCCAAGTGTGCTGGTGAGAAGGGATGCGGTGCGTTCGTAGCCGTTTTCAGAAAGCGTCACGTGATGGAATCCGCGGATGGCAAAATCCATGGGCACCGCGCCGCAGTCCCATGCGCGATCGGGGTTTGCGTGTGGGGTTGCGATCAATTCGAGTTGGAGCCCGTCAGGGTCGGTGAAAAACAGTATGCTCTCGTCAAACTCCGATTTTGCCTCCTGAACGGGTATCCCGAGCTTTTCCAGGCGATCCTTCCAATAATTCAAGGATTTTTCGGGCGCCGCAAAGGACGTGACGGTCAACTGTCCCGTCCCAATGCGCCCGCGCGTTGCGCCGGGCCAGGGGAAAAACGTCATGATCGTCCCCGGGTGCCCCTGGCCGTCTCCGTAATATAGATGGTAAGTCGTCGGATCGTCGTAATTAACGGTCAGCTTCACCAGCCGCAAACCGAGGACGCCTCCGTAAAAATCAATGTTCAATTGAGGATCGCCCGCAATCGCGGTCACATGATGCAACCCAAGTATGTCCGACATTTTCATTCCTCTCGTCAAAGGAACAGTTTCAGGAAACTCCCTCGAGGCACGATTCTTACTCCGTTATTACCGCCAAACTCTGGGCGACAAGACGTTCTCAACGACGCTTGCGAAGAGGACGCGCCTTCGGGCCGCCGCCAAGGTCCGGAACTCCTTCGCCGAGGGCCGTGGCCAGATCGATTTGATGATCCTGCTCCTGCATCAGGATCTGACGAATCTGTTCCGCCATGGCATATTCTCCAAGCACTTCACATTGCCGGATGCGGTCGCGGTAATTGCGGATGGTTTCGTTCTCATTGTCGAGATCGTAGCGGAGCATGTCCTTTGCATCTTTCGAGGTGCGCACGGGTTTGGGAGTGACCGACGGCATTTTGCCGAGATAGTCGATCTGCCGCGAAAGGATCAACGCGTGATCGAGCTCCTGCTTGGCGTGGATTTCGAGCTGCGCGGCGATGTCCATGTATTGAGCGCCGCTGAGGACCTGGGAATACACGACATAGGCGATGATGGCTTGATATTCGCGGGAAAGGTCTTCATTCAACAGCTCGGCCAGGCGGTCACGGGTAATTTCGTTTTCATCTGCTGCGGATTTAGATTCAGCCATTTGAATCCTCCTTTGAATTGGTATTGGAATGTATCGAGCGCCTTGTTCACCTGAAAAATGCAGCACCACTCGCCATAAGGATTTCGGTCCTCAAGCTCCGTCCAGCCTTTTGGAAATCTAAATCAACTTCCGAACCAGCTTCGGATTCTAACTCAGCAATGATGAACATGCACTTTCTCCACGAGGAAATGGATTTATACTGTTTTTGCTTCCCTCTCGGCCCACACGACCGTCATGACCAGCGCCACCGCAATTCCCAAGGACAGACCGGCGGATCGAAGAAACGCGATTCACCACGTCGGCCCCATTCGCGGCTCGAGCATCACAATCGTCAACGTAGTGCCCCCAAAGCGGTAAGCATTCCGACCCGTTTGCGCAACCGCACACAATATTCCAAGCAAAAACATTCTTACGCCATAGGTAGAAATGTGTACTCCCAACTAACCCGCCGAAATCGCGCCAATCAGAGATCCAAAATCGATATCCACCGTTTCCCGAAACCGGTTCCAACTCGCAAACCGCTCCTTCTGCTCACTCTTAATGTTCCAGAGAGAATCGCTAACGTATTGAAAATCGAATTTCACGCCGCGCTCCTGCAGGCGCGAACGCTCTCCGCCCCAATCCCCGAAGAGATGGCCGTGCGGGCCCTGGCCTGTTTCGTGGCTGTCCGGGCCGGCGGGCGGCTCCTCTTGCGCAGTCTGGGAATAGGCCGAAAACGGAAACACAAAAAAACTGAACCCAAATAGAAATAGAAGCCGTATCTCTCGTCGGTACAAGGAGTCCTGTTTTCGCAACATGCTCCCCCTCCCTACCGTAGCGTAACGGCCACGCCGGCGAGCGCGACTGGAAATGACCAGGCCCATTCCCCCAAGAACGACACGGCAGCGGCTGCCACTACACAACCCCCGAAAAAACCGATGAGCAGGTGGAGCGAGCTTCTCAACCGCTCGGCGTCACCCGCCATCAGCGGCTGGTTTCGAGGTAGCGTGTCAAGGTACGACAGCACGGTGTTCGTGAGATTGCCGGTCATGACGGCCGTTGACCGCGCGGCTGGAAGCGCCAGCCGCAACAGGGCAAACTGGCACGCCATGGCCGAGACAGCGATCATGACGGCGATGCCTGCCGTTAACCCATGCGGATTCGCGGCAGGCTTGGTGATAACGCTGAAAATCAACACGCCGCTCAGCAACAGAAACTGAATCAGGAGAAGCGGGCGTACCAGCGCCGGACCACGCTTGCCCGAGACTCTTGCAAGCAGCCATGTGGCGGCGACCGCGAACATGAAAACGGGGATCGCCAGGACTTGCGCCGGGTTCATCCTCCCGCCGCGCACCGCCAGTGCCGCGATCACTACCAGGTTGCCGGTGATGTGCGCGGTAAAGATATTGCCCAGAGTCAAATAGCCAATGAGGTCGACCATACCCGCGATGACGCTCAGCAATCCCGGTAGCCGCTTCTCCAATCGCGACAGCGCCGATGCTTCCTCTGGCGAGTAGGGCGAAGAATGCGTTGCGCCGAAACTTGAAGTGGACGTCGCCATATTCCTTCACCTCTCAAGGATTCGCCCGCGCCCCTCTCTCGCTCAGGCGATCGATGGCCATCTTAGGAACAATGAGCCCAAAGCTCATCGCCAGAATGATGGCGGCGGCAGTCACGCCATCAGCGATTGTTGCGCTCGCGAGCCCCGCCATGGCATGCGAGCCGTCGGCAAGTTGCACCAAGCCGCTAGCCATCCGGAAAAGAAAAACACCCGGTATCATCGACACGACGGACGCGAAACCGATAGCCGCAAACGGCATGTGCCAGCGGCGCGAGACTGGCGTGAGTACGAGTCCGACGACTAAGCAAGCGACAAAAGCGCCAAATGCCGCACTGACCCCGAGTACAGAAAGGGCAACCCACCTTAGCGCATGCGCGACCATTCCGACCGCTACCGGCCAGGCCAGCATGCGCAACGGCGTGGAGAAGAAGACGCTGTAGCAGGCGACCGCGATGCCCGCGGCGATCATGTCCTTCGAAAGGGGCAGCGCCCTGGCGGCCGGGTCGACAGGTAGCGAGGCGCCGAGAAGCGCGAGCCCAAGCAACAGTCCCATCGAGATGGCCGCCACTACGAGCATTGCGTAGATCAGGCGAGAGGCGCCGAGGTCGATGCGGCCATTGATGACGTCCAACATGCCGTTCAACACATGCGGCCCGGGAACAAGGACCATGCAAGGACAAACAGCGATCAGGCGCAGCGACGAGCTCAGATCGTAGCGAACCGCAAGCGCGCCGATTACGCCGGCGCCCAATGCCGCGCAGAATGGCTGCAGGAAAATGTTTGTACTGTATCGCGCCAGGGTGCGGCGCAGAATCGCGCCAGCCGCAGCGCTCACGAAGATGAGCGCCGCCGAAGATATATGTTGGACGCCGAAGAGCACGGCTAACGCCACAGCGCCCGCGCCCGCCGCGAGACTGAATTGCCATGTCGGCGCCGGCCGGGCATTTGAGATCGCCTGAATCTCTTCCATTGCGGCGGGCGCGGCAAGGCTACCGGTGCCGAGATCCTCTATTGCGCGCATCGTGGAAGCCACGCGATCCATCTCCACGCCAGAAGGATCAGCCGGCACTGCGGCGATTATTCTGTTGCCGTTGCCCTCGGCCTGAAGTTGCAGCTCTCCCCAGCGTGGCATGATCCTTGTGCGTAGTCCCAAAGTGCCGCCCAGCCGCTCGGCCGCGGCCACAGTCTGATCGGTGGATTGTCCGTTGACGTATAGAACTCTGGCAAAAGCGAGGACAAGATCAGAACGCTCCTCCAACATCATACGAATTCCTCACATGCCATGATTTCGAACGCGGTATCCGCTTCCTGATCCTTCGAACGCGCCTGCCAATAGGGAGGAATTCGCCCGAACCCTCCGAGCAGACTCCCATCACTAGAATTTCGATGCCAATTCCAGCCCCGGGATCTAGGCGGAGGCAGTCGCCACGTACGCCTTAACCATTTTTTTCGGGTCGACGACGCGATCGAATTCTGCCTCGGTCACAAAGCCGAGCTTCAGCGCGGCCGCTTTCAGCGTGAGGTCGTTGTCCATCGCGTAGTGGGCGATCTTCGAAGCCTTGTCGTAGCCAATGACCGGAGAGAGCGCCGTCACGAGCATCAGCGAACGCTCGACGTATTCGTTGATCTTCTTCAAATTGGGCTTCGTTCCCTCGACCAGGAATTTTCGGAAGTTCGCGCACCCATCCACCAGAATCGTGATGGAGTGGGTGATGTTGAAAATGATCAGGGGTTTGTAGACGTTCATCTCCAGATAACCGCCCGCGCCGCCGAAGCCTACCGCCACGTCGTTCGCCATCACCTGCACGGCAATCATCGTGAGCGCTTCGGCCTGCGTCGGATTCACCTTGCCCGGCATGATCGAGGAGCCTGGCTCATTCTCCGGAATCTCCAGCTCGGCGAAGCCCGCCCGCGGACCACAGGACATCAGCCGGATATCGTTGGCGATTTTATAGAGCGACACCGCGAGCGTGCGCAGCGTGCCCGAAAGCTGAATCAAGGCATCGTGAGCGCCCTGCACCGTGAACTTATTAACCGCGCTGACAAACGGCAGGCCTGTGAGCTTGGCGATTTCGGCCGCAGCCGCCTCGCCGAAGCCGGGCGCCGAATTGATTCCCGTCCCTACCGCTGTCCCGCCAATCGCGAGCCGATAGACGCCTTTCAGCGCATCCTCAATTCGACTGAGATCGTCTGCGAGCATGCCCTCATAGCCCGACCACTCTTGTCCGAGAGTGAGCGGAGTGGCGTCCTGCATGTGCGTGCGGCCGATCTTGACGATGTCCTTCCACTCTTCGACCTTGGCGGCGATGGAATCGTGCAGCGCTTTCACCGCCGGGATCAGCCGCTGCTTCACATTCACTGCCGCCGCGATGTACATGGCCGAGGGAAACGTATCATTCGACGACTGAGCCATGTTGACGTGGTCATTGGGGTGAACGGGCGCCTTGCTTCCAAGCGGCGTGCCGGCAAGCTGGCAGCAGCGGTTGGAAATCACCTCGTTCACATTCATGTTGAATTGCGTCCCGCTGCCCGTCATCCACACGTGCAACGGGAACATGTCCCGATGCTGACCGGCGAGTATTTCGTCGCAGACCTGAGCGATCAGATTGTGGCGCTGGTCGTCCAGCCGCTTGCCAGAATGGTTGGCATTGGCGGCCGCCTTCTTCAAAGTGGCGTAGGCGGTGATCATCTCGCGTGGGATCAAATCCTTACCAATGCTGAAGTGCTCAAGCGAGCGTTGCGTCTGCGCCCCCCAGAGCTTGTCAGCCGAAACATCCACTTCGCCTAGGCTATCGGTTTCCTTGCGTATGTCCGTCACGTTATCTCTCCTTTCGTAAACTGGTGCGTAGATGGACGAATTCTACGCCTATATCTTTGCTTTACTTTCCCGCGGTCTTTCGGAAGTCGAAATCGGGCAAAGGCCCAGGTGCATCGAAGTTTGTCGACAAGCTACGGCATCACCGCCGCGCGGCTCGAAAGAAAGTAGGCGATGCGTTCAGGCGGAGCGCCAAATGGCCGGTCTGCAGCTTTCTTCAAAGGATTGCCGGTGTATGCCTCGTAGGAGTATTGGTCCTGTCCTTTCTCACCCGCCCCGACGGTCACAAACTCCACGGATTTCACCTGGCTCGGGATTTTTCCGCCAAACCAGCGGGGATCCTCTGCCTGTGTCCAGGACACGAGCGAAAGCACTGAGCCCGACGGATAGTCGTGTTGCGTATGCGTTCTCGCATACCCGATCGCGACATCGTTTCCGTAAAGTGTGGACATCGTCCCACTCCCCGGGTCGACCGCCGATGAGATCACACGCCACGCGAGCGGGTTCATCGGAAGCTCCCCCGCGAGCCCAGCGCCCTGATTGAATGTCGCTGTCGTTCTCGACGCATCACCCGCGCAGCCCGCGGTGCCCATCGCCAGCGCACCGGATAGAAGACACATTGCCCCCGCTATCGCTCTCATAGTTGGCCTCGAATGGGCATCGTGAAAACGTAATTCGTGCCCGCCAGTGGACTGTGGCAGCCGACGCATTCGTTCGTAAAATTCGCGTCTTTTCCGTAAGGCGTCAATTCCGCGCCACGCCATCGGGCCCATCCCCAGCCGAGTGTCCCAGAGTATTTCCCGGCGTCGCGGATCATGAATTCCACCTGGAAGAACGCGCCCGCCCGGATCGTGCCCTTCTCATCCACCTGTTCTAGCCAAGCGACCTTGGCAAAGGCCGCCCCGTCAGGCCACGGATTAATGTGATTTTCCGCGACGGCTCGCACGGCAATATCATTTCCGAGGATCTGCCTTACGGTGTGATTATCAAACCGATCGGTGCTGCTGATCGCCTTCCAGTTTTTATAATCCGGCAGAAATGCGATCCCGTTCGGCGCGGGAGAAACCGTGGAACTCACGCCACCGGATTGAATCCATTTCTCATACTGAGCGTCTGCGGCGCCAATCTCGGCTGGAGTAGAGGGCTGGAGGGGTGCGGCAGGAGAAAGATACCCCTTCAAGACGCCCAGCTGTTCCGGCCGGATCACTGATTCGGGATGAACGCGGCTGTATGCAGGCAGAGGCATCGCCCCAAGTTCAATTTGACTTACCGATTCGAAAAGCGCGGCCTTCTGCTGTGCGTCGGGCAATTTCCCGATCTCGGAAAAATTCAGTCGGGCGCGGCCGTGTTTCACGTCTCGGGCCGCGATCCAATACGCGGGAACAATTCGATCAAACCAGGGCAGCCTCGTTTCGTTCGAATGGCAGTTATAGCAGGACGTCTCAAGTATCCGCTTCACATCCGCAGGCGCATTCAGGTCCGCCGTGACGGCCGGATTCTTCAATTCGGGACGGATGAATTGAATAGCAATGAACGCCACCCCCAGGATCCCCGCCAGCAGCGCAAGTACCCTCCCGGATCTCACAACTTCATCTCCTCAAAACGTGAATTTTATTCTTCCTTCTAGCCGGATGCAGCAGCGCTCGCCGGCTGAACGCTGGAAAAAAGCGAATTGAGCCCTTCCGCCATCGTCGGATGCGTAATGATGGCGTCGCGCAACGCCTTGAATGGTAATCCGGCAAGCATGGCCATCTGCACGACCGCCAGGACTTCACCGGCTTCGGGACCGATCATCGTAAATCCGAGAATCCGATCATCGCTCATTCCGATAAGGGCTTTCATGAATCCGCGGGTCTCGCTGATGGTTCGGGCCCGCAAAACGGAAGCCATTGGCAGTTTCGCAAGCCGATAGGCGGCACCGCGGCTGCGCGCTTCGTTTTCCCTGAGGCCGATATGCGCGACCTGCGGATCGGTGAACAAACATGAGGGAATAATTCGGTCGCGCGTGGTACGTTTTCCGCCGGCGAGGTTGTCTCGAATAATTCTAAAATCGTCCAGCGAGACATGCGTAAATTGCGGACTGCCCGCGCATTCCCCCATTGCCCAGACATTCGGGGCGGCCGCCTCCAGACGCTCATTCACCTGCACATAGCCGCGTGAATCCAAATTAATTCCGGCCCTGTCCAGGCCCATTCCTTTTGTGTTTGGCACGCGTCCGGCCGCGACGAGGATATCGCTCCCCTGGATTGTCTTCTTCCCTTCGAGCGTGCGCACGTCCAGGCTGACGCCTGCCCCGGAACGTCCATGCACGCCGGAAATTTCCGACTGAACGAAAATTTCTATTCCTTCGGCTGTGAGGGCTCGAACGATCTCGGCGACAACATCGTCATCCTGGCCGGAGAGCAGTTGAGCACCTTGCTGAATGATTGTTACGCGGCTCCCAAAACGGCGGTAAGCCTGGGCGAATTCCAGGCCCACGTAGCCACCGCCGATCACGATGAGGTGTTCCGGGAGCCGGTCGAGTTCAAGCGCTTCGATATTAGTCAGCGGTTCAGATTCGGCCAGGACGGGTACATCTGGAATTAGCGCATGCGTCCCCAGATTCAAAAAGATGTGCTCGCCAGCCAGTGTGCGGGTTCCCCCGCCATTCAGCCGCACTTCAAGAATCTTGGGCTCAAGGAATTTT